>Ga0181575_10000104_pt1 | contig 59135 bp, 61 predicted proteins | sample 101ome_23_FD_145599 | JGI IMG/M metagenome (GOLD analysis project Ga0181575, IMG submission 145599) | Coastal salt marsh microbial communities from the Groves Creek Marsh, Skidaway Island, Georgia - 101411CT metaG (spades assembly) | ecosystem: Environmental > Aquatic > Marine > Intertidal zone... | reverse complement strand
CGAACCGCTAACCCCCTGCTTGCAAAGCAGGTGCTCTACCAATTGAGCTAATTCCCCTGGAGCCACAAGTCGGACTTGAACCGACGACCTACGGTTTACAAAACCGTTGCTCTATCCAGCTGAGCTATAGTGGCAAATGCTAATGTAGGACTTACTAGGCAGCGTCTGCTGATGCCCACATTAGCAACGGGACTGATGGGACTCGAACCCACGACTTCCTGCGTGACAGGCAGGCGCTCTAACCAACTGAGCTACAACCCCATAGTGTCGATGAGAGGACTTGAACCTCCACGGGATACCCCACTGGAACCTAAACCCAGCGCGTCTACCAATTCCGCCACATCGACATGTAGAGGGCGTCTGTTTCTACTACAGACCTTTTGTACTCCCTCTAGATAAACATATATTCACGCCATTCAGGATCGCGTGATTTTTCAAGTTGCATAAACATAGGATGGATAGGTGCCTTTGGAACTCTAGTTAGTTTCATACCCGTATGTTCAAGTAATTTATCAGACTTTTTGGTATTACAACTAGAGCAGGCAACTACCAAATTATCCCATGTGTCCCCGCCACCTTTAGACCTAGGAATAACATGGTCGATTGTTAATCTTTTGGTCGAACCGCAGTACTGACACTTGTTTCCATCCCTCTGGTAAATCATATTACGAGTGGGTTGGGTAACTCTCATCCGAGTGAATGGTAGTTTGATGTATTTAACAAGTTTGATAACTCGTTTAGATAACATCACTGCTTTCTCTTTGAGAAGTAAAACAGTTGCTCGTTTCCAATTCGTGATGTTAATAGGTTCATATGAACCATTCAATACCAAGACTGGTTTATGCGGGTCTGGGTAGTCCATAACTCTGTACCACACTCAATTATTTAGGGTTGTTTCATAAATTCAAAGGGACCATATTCTGTTCCCCACATTTGTTTTTTAGTGGTAGGGTCAAAACCACGATCAATTACATGATAGTAATTGATACCAACCTTTGCTTTTGTAGTGAAATAACTCACTCTGCCGCGTCGATTGACTAAACAATCACAACCCTCAGATGAACCAACAAAAACATCATCGACCATGTTAAACAGTATATCACAACCATCACAGTATGTCAAGCTGTCTTTGGAAATTGGTCCCTCACCAGTAATTCGATAATTCTTGACGACCAAACGACCATCACCCATCACAGGTTCCAGAACAAACTTGCGATAGGGGGCATTGAGTGAGTGTTTATATGCCTGCTCTCCATAAATTAGATTGCCGTCAATATCACTATGAACAATACGAACATATGCAAACCTAGAAGGGTTACGATATGCTTGTCTCTTGTTCTCAAATGTCCCAATTAAGCGATTACGAAATTCATCAATCATCTTGTGGTAAGAGTTCTGGGTTATCTACCGCAATATCAAACATAAGTGGATGGCATTCTTCCATAACAAGATAAGAGGACCAATGGTAAAGTTCATCATCATCATAGTCGCGGTTTGCCAACGCTTCTGTTTGAACTGCTGGGTGATCCTCTACAATCGTTGGTAATTCATCGAATGTATAAGGAATACCCTGAATGAAGTACATCCTCACAACATTACCCATGTAAAATACATAGCGTTGTTCTAAATGGTACGTCATTGTTTTGATTTCCACACATCATTATTTATGTGGGATAGGAGTGGCGAGACTTGAACTCGCACGACCGTAATGGTCAACAGATTTTAAGTCTGGTGTGTCTACCGATTCCACCACACTCCCAAAAAAGAAGTCTCGCTACTGACTTCTGTTATATTAAACAATCTCCCCCAACTAGCGTTGTTGAGGAATGGGAAATCCTGGACTCGAACCAGGCACCTCACGATTATCAGTCGTGCGCTCTAACCAACTGAGCTAATCTCCCGATGAGACAATCATACCATAGAGGCAGTGGATTGTCAATAGTCCCTACGGGATTTGAACCCGTGTCGCCGCCGTGAAAGGGCAGTGTCCTAGGCCACTAGACGAAGGGACCGCTTGATGAGACAATCATACCATAGAGGCAGTGGATTGTCTAGTGGGTCTGGTGGGACTCGAACCCACAACTAACAGGTTAAAAGCCCGGTACTCTACCATTGAGTTACAAACCCGAGGCGGAGGATGTTGGATTCGAACCAACGGAGGTGTTACCCTCACGGTTTAGCAAACCGCTGCATTAACCGCTCTGCCAATCCTCCTAGGTGCTCCTTGCGTGGATCGAACACGCCTCAGGCGAATTATGAGTTCGCTGCATTCACCAGATTGCTAAAGGAGCGAGTGCTTCTGAAGGGAATTGAACCCTTTTCACTCCGTTATAAGCAGAGGGCCTTAACCAATAGGCGACAGAAGCTTGCGTTTAAGTGCTTGGCGTCGTGCCTTTGCCTGACGCAACGCCTGAGGTTTCAGACGACGCTTCTGGTCTTTTTTAGAGTGGTGTTGCCAGTTGGGCGTCGTCATGGGTCTGTCTCGATTACCTTAGTAATATAAGGTATTTAGTGGTCCCCGTCTAGGGGGGTTGTGACACTACTCTTTCTGTCTAGTTTAGCAAGAACTTCCTGATTGTGTTTTTCGAGAGCACACGGCATTGCTTCTTTGAGTGCTTCTGCTACATTCTCTTTGAATGAACGATAAGGAATGAAGATGTCATCATCCTCAGTCTTATAGTCTTGGTGTGTTTCTTTGAACTTACGATCTACATCATACAGGAGATTTGTTACGATGTCATTGATAATTTCCACTGTATGTGGTTGAAGTTGATCCCAGTTATAACCAGGGAGCATATCATCCTTGACACGATCCAGCAATGCTTTCTTACAATGCCACTGACTATCAAAGATTTGGGTAAATGCTTCCCAGTCATGTTGGGATTTGAAATGTGGAATACTCATTTGTTAAAACTCTCCTGAAATTCTTTCCATCCTTCATTTAGGTGCTTCTCTACCCATCCCCAATGTCCGTGCTCAAATCCATCAATCTGGTCACGTTTAATCTCATCTCGGATGAGACAACGGAGCATTTTGATTTGTTCGTCAGTCATCTTTAATCTTGGGTTCACTACCAAAGTTATTCTCATAATGGGCATTCAATTTTTCCCATTGAGCATCACGCTCTTTGAAGTCCTGGTATTTCTTCTCCAGGTCCTCATCCATAGTGAGTTCATACTCTTTACACACTTTGCGTTGTTCTTCTTCAGTCACCATATCATTGAATACCAATGACATAGCACCAGAACGAATAGAACAGGGTGCCATACCAACACAGAGCATGAACTTCTCAAATAGTTTGAAATACTGTTTGCAGTTAAGGTCTGCTGCTGGCGCTGTAATCAGGTAATGCTCTTCGGGAATGAAGTCATCATCACCAATAGTAGAACCAAACCCACGACTATAATCATGAGTGTAGGTAGCATCGAATTTGAATTGTACTTCTGCTTCGTAAGTCATCAGTTTTGTACGCGAACTGCTTCAGAAGTGGTCTGGGTGTCATATCCTTTATGATACAACTCAAGGCGCATCGCCATACCAAACTCATTAAGTTCGTCTTGCGAATCACATTGAATTACCTTGACATCTCCCTTGTCGCTAGTCAAGGTAATAGTCATATCATCCGGATTGACAACAACAGACTCAAGTTCTTCCTCTCCTTCTTTAGCAAGGGGAATATCGCACATAGCGTCGAAAATAGAAGTCATATGTGTTATGCGTTGATTACCTAGGTACTATAACACCCCCAGACCAGGACCGCAAGGGGGTGTGTGCCAGTTTATTCAGTGCCACCTCATACTGTTTAGGTGTTCCAAAACTTGTGTTCGAACATCCATCAATTCATGATAACATTTTTGATTATGAGCGCATTGACGTAATGCTGGGTCTGGTTTAAGTACAGATTCAATGAATAGGTCTAGACCGCGATTCCATTTGTCTTGTTTGTTTTCGCCGTCATCAATAACATATTGATCTTTCATACCGCATTCTCCTTCACAGTTTGCCAGTATTTAGCGATTGCTGCTTCAAACTCAGGTGTCTCTACCCATTCCCAAGTATCACCGGACTTCACAACAAATGTTCTCTTAGTCTCTTTAAGCTTCATGTGTTTCATTCTCGGACATAGCTATGGTAGCACCTTTTCTGAGGTCTGTCAAGCCCCTAGTTCAAGAGAATTACTGAACCAATATTATCGACAATTGATGTAGCATACGAAGTGATTGTTCCAGCAGATGCTAAATTAACATCCATACCAGTAACACCAAAAGAAGTTCCGACAGAACCACCAGAAACAATTCCAAACGCAAATGTATCTCTTGACGTTGGTGTTGGAGATCCAACGGCAACCATACTTAGTTGTGCAACAGTAGAAGAGGAGAGTGGTCCAACAGATACCTGAGCATCACCACCAATTGAAGTCGTCAAGAACTTATATGCTTCTGTTTGAGTATTTCCGACGCTAGTTACTTTATTATTACCGAGGAACATACTAGTAGATCCACCTATACTATTTGCAACCAAAGATGAACCTGGGGTTACTACAGAAATTTTTTCTTGAGTTGGATCAACTTTAACTTTTTGATTAAAAATAATTTCTTCTGCACCTTCAATATAAAATGCGCCTGTTTGATTAAATGTAGTGCTACTGGTATTAGAATTTAATTCATTAGCAATCATGTCAATTCTACCGCCGCCATCACCTGCTTCGATTTGTACTTGAGTTCCTGCAGTTATCTTGACAACATCTTTCGCATCAAGTAGAATGTTCTTTCCACCTAGTTTGAGATCACCATCAGTGCAATTTATATCAGCATTACCATAGACCTGAATACTGTATGCAGATACCTTTTCCTCCTTTGTTCCTGTTTTGTCGGGAGAACTTTTATCATCTACAGGTCCAACTTCTAGAGCATACTCACTAAACTCTGCTAGAAGTCTCTCAGCACCAAGTTGTAATTTACCACCACCAGGTCCATCAGCATCGGTAGCACCAGTTTTTATGTGTATATTATTTAAGGAGTCGATATGAAAAGCAGATGTACCATCAGTTATGAATAGTCCTCCAGACCCATCTTTATTCGAATAAGCACCTATTAGATATCCAAGGTGCTGACCCATAATATCTACTTTACCGGTACAAAATTTCTTGGCAATATCTATCCTACCATCAGTAGGTTCTGATATAGGTGCTGTATCTTTAGCAGATGTTGCTCTGTTATGATGAGAATAAAATGTCATGGGCAATCAATATATTTACCTGTACCTATCTTCACATATCCTTTCTCTTCCAGTTCAGGTTGCGATAGACATACAAGATTTGGTAATACAAATCCAGAAGTTCCTCCACCACCAGAAACTACAATGTCAGGTATTGTTTTATAAGCCTTACTCCTATTTAACACTCTGACACCACTAAGATATCCGTCATCATTAACAATTGCCTCAGCAATATTAGGATCGCCATCCACAAAAATTGTAGGTGGAGAACTATATCCAAATCCTGGTCTAATAATAGTAAAGGAATCTATGATACAATTTAAATTATTATCGTCTGGTAAATTTGGAACATATCCAACTCCAATTCTAGTCACTCTAATTTCACTTGGGAGTCCATCATTATCCAGTAAAACAATACCTGCTGCTCCATATCCATCACCAGATATTGCAACCTGTGGTGCAACTTGATAAGTCCTGTTTCCAGGAAAATCAATAGGAATACTAATGATTGAACCGTCTTCATCAACTATTGGTGTTCCTGCAACGGGGGGTAAAAATTCTAAAGGTTCGTCTTCAGGTAGAGGTACTGGAGGTAACGATCCTAAATCAGCAGGCAATGAGATAATTTCATCAGCAAAATCTCTAGACACAGTTGTATTTTGAGAATTTAAAAATGCCTCAAGTTGAGCATTTGTTGTGTCTTGAGATAATCTAAACACTTCTTCCTCTTCCTCATCGTTAATTTCTGATTCATTGCGGTCCACAATTAAAACGGTCGTTGATGCCAAAGGTCTCTCTAAATTATCCTCTTCATAAACTAAAAATGTCATGCTTTCCTGACCTTCACTGATAAAATCAATATTTGTTACAACAACAACCTGCCCAGAAGAATCGTTAATTTCAAATTTCTTTTCTTCTCCTAACAAATAGATGTCATAATCATTTTCCGTGACACTACCAAATATCGAGAAACTGAATTTCGTACCATCTGCATAACCACTAGTTTCAACATCAAAGAATATTACCGAACCTTCAGTATAAATTGATTTTTCTGTAGTTACTGTTACCGTATTAACAGGATCATTTGCATCAGTGTCTGATAAATTTCTTGGGTCATCTCTCCAGATTATGATAGAATCTGCTGCTCTTTGTTGAACTAGTTCAAATCCAATGCTTGATGGTTGTGAAGCATTTGTTTCCATTGTTTGGAAAGTGAAAGTTACTGGCTCTGTGTATGTAAATTTACCAAATTCAGAGTATATTTCTGAATCGATAATACCTTTTTCAAAAACATCACCAAAAATTTTAAAATCTAGTTCTCTACCAACTAAAGTAACAGTAAATGCAATATCATCTTGACCACTAGTTCCACCAGCTTTAGATCCATCAATAGAAAATCTCATATTTTTCAAATATCCAGTTCCACCACTTAAAATATTGATAGTGGGGACACCATCAATATCCCTAGAAACCTGTACCGTTAATCCTACAGCAGTTCCATCTGCTGAATTTATAACACACTCTTCAAATGTTACAACAGATTCTTGCGGAATATCAGTTGAAGAATCAATTTGAACTTCTAAAACACTATTTCTTACAGGTCCAACAACATCAAATCTTGCAACTTCGCCCTCTAGAATAAGATCTTCTTGAGCAGTAACGGTGTACTCAGTGTAATTATCTGTATTAAGTCCAAAATTAGAAATTGTTGGTTGGGGTAAGTCAGAAAATTGAGGATAATTTGGTGTCTCTAGGGGAATATCTGGAATAAATGTAGTTGATGCCTTAAAATTATTTTTTATTGGTTGATTAATTACACCACCAATAAATTTAACCTTGGTAGATTTTCTTTTATTTCTTTTCCTTGCATCGTTACAAACGCCACGAGGTAAATTTCCATTTAATTTTTTTCCAGTTAAACTACCAGTTTCAATTTCATCTATAGCATCGTCTAGGAACTCATCTGATGCTTGCTCTGCTTCCACAATTGCATTAATTAATTTAGTGAAAAATCCCTCATCATCTTCCTCTTCTTCATCATCTTCATCATCTTCACCATCCGACCCATCACTACAAATATTTTTATCTTTGTTGCAATCATTATCGAGACCTGTACAACTGATGTTCAGGAAAGTGAGCACTCTGTTAACAACTCCACCAATTAAATCGAGGAAACTACCTGCTTCACCTAATAAATCTTGTATCGGACCAAGAACTGTACTAATAAGAGATTCATAAGAACTTTCAAGGAATCTAACAATCTTAGAAGTAACATCATCAATCAAGCATGTTGCAGCACTGAAAGCATCTTGCAGATACTCCATAACTAAATCAATAATATATTTAATTAGGTCATCTAGTGTTTTTGTAAAAGAACAACCAAGATTTCCTAGTAACTCATTAAAAGTTTTAATTACCTCCTTTAAAAAATTACCGTGAGGTGCATTTGGAACATAAGACTCTTTAGGATTTTTGGCTTTATCTGTTGCCTTTTCTTTTACATCCTTAGCACTCTTAACACCCATAATTAATTTAACTAGTTCCTCAATACCTTGCCTAATGCCAAATACAATTTCTTTTTTGACTCTTAACGACAAAGCTGAGACTAATCGAGTTAATTTTGAAATGTATTTTCTTGGCAGTGTCTGTGCATTATATAATAAACCATTTGCCTTACCAACATAAAAAGTGCCGATTTTTCCTCCAGATTGTTGATTTACTTTTAATAAATCTCCAATAATTTTTCTAACTTCTCTACCAAAACTCTTGGCATCGCACTTTGCATCCGCTTTCTTAATACATTGCTTTGAACCAGTTGGATTAGTTTCAGTTCTCTCTTCATTCAAAGCTGTCAATGCTGAAACGCCACCTTGTTGTTTAGCGGCAGCACCACCAGCATCTGCATTAGAACCATCTGGATTTTTACCCTCTATAGTTTCTTTTAGTCTATCAGTAGTTGGTTTAATATCAATAGGTCTTACCTGTTCAAATCCTAAACTCGTTAATCCAGGTTTTAAATTATTAGGCTCAATAAAAGTAGTTCCTGGTACATGACCAATACTACCCATGATGATAGGTTTTTGGCACTCTGGATCTAAGTAAAATCCAGCAACCCAACACCCAACCTCTAAATTGTGAGCACCTTTAGAACCACCACTTTGGTAAGGAACATTTGTCGGCAACATCACATGACACCATGGAAGGTCATCTGTAGATGTCACATCACCTTCTTTGTTATGTACGCCTACAATTCTTACTTTTACTCTACCACCATTTAACTTTACATCAGTAACATTTTCTACTTGACCTATCCACCAACTGAATCCGTCGTTACCAATATTGAATGTGGGTATTACATTAGAGAGGATTGGATCAATCATTGCCGATGCTGCTAGGGTCTTCCTTCATACCATATGTATCACGAATAAGTTCCAAAACGGTTTCAAATTTCTGTCCTTGTTCGTTAGCATATAAAAAATTATGGGATAATTTGCCAATTAAATAATTACCACTGGCTTCATTATCCCAAGGTTCTTTTTCTCTATTTTTTCCAGCGACTAAGTTTGGTAATTTTATTTTAATTTTTTCTCCTACGGTAAGCTCAAAATTACCAGGTATTCGTATTTCTAATTTTTGAAAATCTAATGAATGTCTTCTTGCTATGCTTTGAACAATTGTATATTTAGATGAATCTGGAAATTGTGGTGTCCCTCCTTCCTCAGGATCCGCAACAGATGGATTTGGATTCCACGTTTCATGGTCAACTACTAAAGATATAACTCTAGATGGAGGCAGAATAGCAGAATCATTATCTGATGTGGCATATTTTGGTAGTTTTGATTGACTACCTAACTGCGCCATGGTAGGAAAAGATTCGTCTAATCTATAGATATATTCTTCAGTTTTACCATTAGAAATATTGTATAATATAACCTTACTCGTATATACACCTCTCCTCATTTTATCAAGAAGATCTATCTCAGTTTTGAATGAATATCCTTCTATAACATTAAAATTATTTGGGTCATTTATATCACTCATGGGTCTGGAGACATATTCAGCAATAACTTTATTACCATCAAATGCTCCCCCATCATCACAAAGATTATCTATCGATTTGAAATTAAATCCATTTCTATTTTGATAAAACATATACCCAGCACTACCCTTTAATATGGTGCTATTATCATCATCCTCAGTTTGTGCCTTTGTAGTATTTTTTGTCTGTTTATTTGCAATTTTTGAGTTATTATATCCCTTAATCGAAATAGATTTTCTTTGTAAGTCTTTTATAATGTTTGTTGGTTTTCTCCTTGCTGGAAATAAAACGTGACCATTACCTGTTGTTTCAATAAATATCCTGCCGCTAGGAACTTTTAAATAATTTTTAAGTAAATCTTCAACAATTTCACTTCCCTTTCCAGATAATCTTTTATTTACATGTTGATACTCATTAACAAATGCAGAGTCTGTAACGAGAGCAATTCTATAAATTTGTGTGTTTCTATCAAATAATCTATCGTATATTTTCCATATGCGAAAAATATATTCAACATCTGTTTTGTCACCATTATTATTATTACATTCCATTCCAATGCGTACAACTTCACCACCTTGTATTGGTAAAGTTCTAATAACGTTTTCGCCACCATCAACTAACTGTAATGATGCTTTTACAAATGGTTCATCAATATCTTCGTAGTATTGGAAAAGAGTTGTAATAGAAGTTACATCTCTAATATCACCACTAGCAGGTTGAATTTGAACGTATTTTGGTGTAAAATTCTTTACTGACATAATTTAGGTAAATGCTGGGTTGAAAAGAATATTTAATTTATTTGAACTTACTGGGTATGAAGAAGAGTCTCCTGTTATGGTAGGAGTTCCTACCGGTTTGGCAATGGGAGGTGCCATAGCTATCGTTTCACTAGGAGAAATAGAACCAGGAAGTGATTTTCCAGTTGGCGTGGGAGCAATTCTAGCATTTGTTTGAGTTTGTGTTTCGCTGGATGACCTCAACTTAGGATCGTAAATGAAGTGCCCTTCATGTTGTTGTCCTGGATAAGGAGCATAAACCCAACCATATTTAGAACCATGTTGCTTAATCCAAGTTTGCGAATCACCCTGAACATCCATTGCCATGCCTCTTAAATGCAAACTACCTGCAGCCCCACCAACAGTATCATTTTTTCTCTGTGATCTTTTTGTACTGGTAATATCACTACCTTTAATAGCACCATTAGCGTCATTATACATTTTTACAAATGCATTTCCTGCAGGTTGACTAAACACGAGAGGTCTTCTATTTCTGTCTTGTAAACCAACTGGTGAAAATCCACTACCTGTTTCTTGACTTCCTTGACTACGTTTTAATTTAATACCGGAATTAGTAGGAACTAATGGATTGGCGGAAGATTGTCTACCAACACGTCTATTACCCTCTTCTATCAATGCTTGAACTACCCTGGCATTTTTTCCTCCACTCGTATCTATCCTTTGGTCTCTTCCAAATAAAGAACCCAATCCACCATACCTGAATATTTCAAATCCGTTTGTTGTTTTATATGCTTTATAATTTCCACCACCAGGAATGCTAAAATTAAACGTATCATTGGTTTTCATTCCAAAATTTTGCTTAATATCCTGAGAACTTAATTTTTGTTCTTTTATTTTTTCTACTTGAGTTGCATCAGGAGATGGCGAGAAAGGTAAATCCTCAGAAGTAGGGTCATTTCTGGGTGGACCTGGTGGTGGACCTGGTGGTCGTGGTCGTGGTGGTCTCTGTGGTCTCTCATTTTCTTTAGCATCACCAGAAGGTTTTCTACCAAGCAAAACATTCAAGATACTTGGTGGGAAACCGAATGCCTCAGCAATTGGCTCCAACACAGGTCTTGCTGTGTTCAATACAGCACCAATCAACGGATTTGCATTTGCTAACATACCCATTGTGGCAAATGTCATACCACCAGATATAATTGGACCCAAAGCAAACATCTTACCCATGTTATCTGAGTCTCTTTTTGTACCAGATAATAGTTTTTTTCCTTCCGGTCTTTCTGTTGGAATTGCAGCAAATGATTTTGAACTAATCTTTGTGGGATTAGTTAGCATTTTTGGTTGTATAATGCCACCTTGAGATAGTCTAGGAACAAATCCAGCAGAATTGCCCATCTCACCAGGGCCAGCTTTTGCCCATGGTTCGCGTGAGTTCATTGGCAGTGGACCAATTTCACCCGGATAAGCAGTTCTTCCTCTTCTTCCCCTCCTCTTTAAGAATTTACCTCCAATAGAACCAAGTCCACCAAGTAATCTACCACCTATTCCTTTAGCAGCACCTAATCCTACTTCCTTTACATTGATACTCCTTGCAACGTCAAGAATACCTCTTCTAGAAGATGCTTCTGCTTCAACTTGAGCATCTTCCTGGGCGTCTTTATAGTTATCTAATTCTTTTTGTTTTAAGTCAGTTTCTACTTTACTTACATCAGCAAGATCTTCAGTAGATTTTCCAAGAGTTTCTGTAGAATTTACAGTCTTATTAACTGTAGAAGCAACAGAAGCAGTTGATGCAGATACAGATTTTAATTTTTTTCCTACTCTGTTAATAGCGTCAGTAATTGCTTGGAATCCCTGACCAATATAGGACATCATATCTCCACCCGCTTCCCTATTTGAAGTGTCGGGTAGCATGTCTGGTCTAGTTATTCCAGTTTTTGCAAAAAATCTCTCCTTTTCAGATGCTGCTGGGTCATTTTCTATAGCAGGATCTCGTTGAAACTTACCTAATGTAGTTTTTAACCTATCAGTAGCAGAAAAACCTAACGCCTGCTTGAAAAAATATCCTTTTTGTTCTCTACGACCCTTTAAATACTTAAGTTGCTCTACATCTGCCTGGTCTACACCTTCTCCAGATTCTTTATCAGATTCAATTTTTGCGTTAAGTCTATCAATCTCGCTATCAGCAGCATCTCTACCCTGAATTGCTCTTTTTTGTGCCGATTTTAATAGACCACCAATTTTTTTAAATGGATCTCCACCGCCACCACCGCCCATACCTGCGGGAGTTACACTAATTGTAGATGCTGCCATAGATAATACCTCCCTTTGATATTTATGACAACTTCATGGAATATAAATCTTTTAATGTAAATCCTTCTTCTACTATAACTGTAGGTTCATCATTCTCCACTGGGACTGGAACTTGGACAACATATGGTACAAACACAATTGATGGTGTCATTCCACTAACACCTAACTCCTGGTCCAAGTCCATACTCATTGTTTGAACAGTTGGAGCAACAGAACGTTCAACTGGTAATGATTGTGGCGTAATAACATCGTTACCACCACCAGAAAGTCCACTTCTAGCTTCTTCTAAATCCTTCTCTTGAACTTTTGGCCATGCTCCCCATGGTATCATACTACCAGCGTCTCTTAATATTTTAATTGCTGCTCTTGCATTATTGTCTGGGTCTCTTAGTTGATCTGGGTCTTCTATACCTACAGTTTTTAACCAAGTTTTGTGAACGTTCCAATTAATTTGGAATAAACCGATTGAATATTCACCTGTCCTGGCACCTAGTCCACTTTTGTCAGTATCATTATCTGGATCACCACCAGATTCATGTATTCCTACAGCAGCAAGCTTTATCGCTTCTTCATCAGTAGCACCATTTCTCTTCAAAATCTCTACCATTTCACGAATATTGTACAATACTAACTCGCCATGTTCCGGTGCTGCGAATGGACTATACCCAGAAAACGGATTGTTTGGTCCCAGGTCAGTAATTCTTACATCAGTATCATCAGTATTCATACTATCATCATTTCCACCACCAGTAAAGAAATTAGTAATTCCTCTCCATGCACCACCTAACCAATCAGTAAATCTTTCCCAGGCATTCTTTTTCTTTTTCTTGGTTGTTATATCACCACCCTGCTGCTTGCCCTTTACCTGAGCTTTTTGGAACATATTTCCTTGTATTTCCTTACCAGCAGAAGGATTGGGTGAAATATTATATTCTGATAATAAAGGTTGTAATATTGGGTTGATTAGCGGACCCATCAACCCAGAATACATTGGATTACGAATAATACCTGCAGCTGCAGATAGGAATGGTCCCACAAATGGTAATGGTGAACCATCTTTTAGACCGGATGTTATAGATCTTCCTCTTTTTGATGTCAGTGGTACTATGAGTTCGTTACCTGCCTCTCCAGCAACAACTCCACCTTGAGACAGTTTTTCTTCTCCTTCTTCTGGTTTTCCGGCAACAGCATCATAAACTGCACCGCCAATTAAATCACCAACAATACCACCCAAAACAGTACCAACTCCAGGAATCGGAACCAAAGTTCCTAGAGCACCACCAAGTGTTGCACCAACTGCTTTTGCGGCTGCTCTACCTACTGGTTCTCCTAAAGCGAGAGACACAACAAAATCAATCAATCCACCAACAATAGGAATACGCTTAAAGATAGGACGTAAAAATTTGACTATTGTTTTACCAGTTATCAAATTTGCTGCTTTTTTACCACCTAATTTAAGTGCTGTTCTCCTCGCAAATCTACTAGCACCACGTCTTCCTACCCTACCAGCACGTCTATTGCCATCTCGCATAAAATCATCACCACTCACGAAATCTAGAGCAGTTTCAAATATATTTGGTAGTCCTAAAGGACTCACCTCTAATCCTGTTCCTCTAACTCTTGAAGTGTCTGCTACATCTTGCTGTGAGTCGGATGCTGCTTCTTCTGCATCTCTTTTTGCATTTGCAGCTTCTTTTCTTTGTTCGTTAAATAAATCTAACTGAACATCATTAGTTGCATCTTTATTTTTAATAAAACTGCCAATATTATTGACTGTTTGTGATAATGACTTGTTTAAATTTGTGATATAATTTTTTGTAGAATCTTGATTTTTGCCAATTTCCACAAATCCGGGTTCTAACCCTAAAATTGCATTTTTTGCCTTATCAGCAAATTCACTAATTTTTGCAAATCCGTCATTGCTATATTCACCAGTGCTAAACATTTCAGGTTGTTTGACCATTTGTGGTCGTTCAGCAATGTTTTTGTTGATTGCTGCAGTCAAACGTTCTGCTGAACTACTACCGGCATCAGTTAATGGATCTCTTACATTAGTAAAAGCACCTTTTGTGCGTTGTATTAAATCTCCACCAAATTCAGACTTCAGAGTTTTGGTGAAAAAATAAGCACGTCTTAATTTTTTAGGGTCTCCACCTGCCTCTTTAAAGTTTCTTCTTGCTGATGCAGCTGCACCAAATGCGACGTTTATTTTAGATAATACTGACTTTAACCCATCACCACTAGCAGTTGACTTATTAATAACCTTAATTTTGGTTGGGTCAATTGCTTGAGGCAATTCTGGATTTTTGGCAACCAGTTCTTTTGCCGTTTTATCAGTTTTCAGTAAATCTTTTAATATATCTCCTGCAGTAGAGGCAAGTGCCTCTTGTTGCATTTTATCAAATGCTGCAGCCATTCTGCTGGCAGCAGTTCGTGGTTTTCCTAGGTAAATGACGCCCGGAATACGACCATTATAGGTTACTAATTTTATACCCGAGCGTTTTAGTGTCATCTCCGCTGCTGTTCCCGTGCTTTGATTTCTTCTTCTTTTTTCTTAATATATTCGTTTACCAAGAGAACATAGATTTGTCTCTCAAACGGCATCATATTTTCAATTTCAGTCAATGAATATTTATGTTCCTCCATTAACATAAAATTTGTCCTAAAATAATTTTCTAGATTATTATAGGACATCAAAGGACGAAAAAATCTTTCAAACCCTCCAAAGCGTATTTTAATTCTACACCAGTGCTAGGATTTGTGACTGTAAACTCATAACGCAATTTTGGTAAATTTTCGAAAAACGAAGAAATTTTCGCAAGTTGCTTCGAAGTTAAATTATCTACCCATTCAAGAAGATCTTTTTTTGTGGCTTCATTACCATCTACAACTTCTTCATCATCAAAAATTTGGTCTATACGAGATGCAACATAATCGTAAACATTTGTCTCATCTAGAGTTTCTCCAAGCATAGCAAAATTGATAAAATCATCCAAACTAGGATAATTTAACACAACCCCCATACTTTCAGATAACATAATTTTGTTGGGATTTTCTTCTTCCGTTCCTTGAACTTCAACCTCTAAAAGGTTAATGCGATGAGATACCTTAGTTTCGCCATCATCACGACAAGTAATTTCCAAATCTAAAAATTCTTCCGCTGATCTAGCACGAAGTTGTAAAAATATATACTCTAGGTCAAAATATGGCAACTCTTCTACTTTTATGCGACTCAAAATACAAGCTTTGATGACATCTTTAATTGCTTGTCTTTTTTGTTTAAAGTCTTCCGATTGATCTGCTAATAGAAGCAATTTCTCTTCTTTTACTAGGAATGGTCTAAATTTGATAATTTTTCCTGTTGACGGTAAAGTCAATTCGTAAGTAGGTGTTGCTGGTTTTGGTAATGCCATAATATTGCTCAAGTCCTATATTTATGTATTCGACTTTTTAGACAAAAAAATACCGGAAAATTTTTTTCCGGTTTTATGGAATTGAAGTTTAAATTTTGGGAGCATATTCGACAAAATATTTGGAGAAATAAAAGTTTGCACTTACATTTACAAGTTGACTTGTCCCATATGAAAGAGGTGTGGCATCAATAGAATATGGGAAGGCATCAACCATAGTGACTACTAATGATGGTTCATCACCTAAATCTAGTTTTGTAACTTTTATTGTTGCCTGATATTGCTCTGGATATCGTACCTGTGTATTATTTCTTCGCGTAGGATTCACTGTCCCGGAAGGTCCAACAAAATCATTACCATAATCAATATAAATGTAATCGTGCCATGTTTGTAGAAATCTCATAGGTGACATATTTTTGTCACAATACCAACCTAGAGATGTATCTGTAAAAATTCTACCATTGGCAAAGTTTACCTGTCCTTCGCCAGTCCAGTATCCCTGAGTAGTTCCTGTTTGAGATGAAATACTTGGTAGTTGTGCCTCACTACATGCCAGTGATATAAATCCATCTTCATCAAATTTAGCATTACCTGGCAAACATTTTTTAAGATTTGCTTGTAAACCGGATGTGGATCTTTTTGAGAAGTCGAACTCTACCTTATATCCAGTTGACAAGGCAATACCACCCTGCTTCCCGATAGATTCTATAACTTCGCTAAGTCTTCTGGACACGATAAATAAAAGCGTGAACTATATTTATATTTATGGCATACTCAGGGTTATACAAACCAGTTAATCCCAAGAAGTATCGTGGCAACCCTACAAGGATCATTTATAGGTCTATGTGGGAGAAGAAATTTATGATATTCTGTGACCATACCTCAAGCATCGTGGAGTGGGGTTCAGAAGAAATTATTATTCCATACAGATCACCTATCGATGGTAGAGTTCATCGTTACTACCCAGATTTCTACATCAAGATACTGACAAAATCTGGTAAGTATGAGAAGTATGTCATCGAAGTTAAACCCAAAAGACAAACTCAAAAACCGAATGAGAAACCAAAACGTAAAACTGCTGCTTGGAAAAGAGAAGTTCTAACCTATATTAAGAACCGCGCTAAGTGGGACGCCGCTGAGGACTTCTGTGAGGATAGGCAGATGAAATTCAAAATACTCACCGAAGATCACTTAAAGGTATAGAACAATGGCAACAGGATTCGCAGAAGTACAGAGAAATAATATAAAAAAGAATAAGGGAACACGAACCATATTCGAGCGAATAACAGAGGCAACAGAAGGAGAGAGCAAGTCATACGACTGGTACAGGGGCAAGGTCGCTAGCATCGCCTCAGAGTACCGCAAAGACCCCTCTAAGGTGCTTAGGGAGCAGGCAGGTGACCCAGAACCAGGCGGGGACGGCAACGTCCTTAGGCGCTATCCTGTGGAGGGTCACCTGTATATGTTTGAGTACGAAGCAATCTCAAAGTACCTCCCATACTATGACACATTCCCTCTTGTTTATGTCGTAAAGGTACTACCAGGAAAAGAATTTGTGGGTGCTAACTTACACTACATGAACCCAAAGAAAAGAATCAAGGCAGTACAAAATTTAATGAAAGGCAAAGTAGACATGCCTAAGATATGCTTCCATAAATATCTAGATAAGCATGTCGAAGGTTATATGTTAGACCTTCACATTGATGAGTGGGACACCGCCATCCTCTTACCCGTTGAGAATTTCGTGACCAGAGTGAGAGGTTTCAAGTTTCCGTACAAAAAAGAAGATGTTTGGCAGGAAACTAATGAAAAATTCTACGACAAGATCAAAGGCACACGAATGATTGACGGATACGGCAACAGGAAGAGTAAGGAGATGGTGAAGTAATGACATATCCCTCAGCAGAAAGACGAAGCCACAATACTCTTACACAACCAGCAGCAGCTGACACAGAAACTCTACCGGCGGCAGAGTTTGATGAAAGAGGTGTGAATGTTAGAAAAACATATTTAACTAATTTAAATGTTAATACCGAAGAAAGAAAAGATAATCAAAAATTATATTATACTTATCCTAGAAATTTAGCATTAGGATCTGATAAAGAGTCGTATGTGTCTTTCAGATTTTATGAATATGTTCCTCCATTTCAGACAAAAAATGCAGCTAAATCTGGTAGAACCAGTACAGCTGGATACAACAGTAATTTAACAACCGGGTTTACAAGACCTGCTAAGTATAGTCAAGATGCTGGAGGTGGAGAACTAGAACGTGTCCTCCTATACATGCCTCAAGATATCCAATCGCAATATGGTGTTGAATGGGGAGGAAAGTCAATTCAAAATGTAACTGCCGGAGCTCTATCAACTGCATCTAGTGGGGGTAATAATCTGACAGATTTTCTAAACAAAATATCAAATAATGTTAGAACTTCTCCTCAAGGTGTAAAAGATGCAGCAATAACTGGCGCAACCAAAGCTGCACTCCAGGCATTGTCTGCAGTGGGACAGGGTGATGGATTAAATATTAATGACATTCTTGGTTCCACAAGAGGCATTGTAATTAATCCTAATACTGAATTGTTATTCACCGGATTTAATCTTAGATCATTTGATTTGAATTTTAAATTAGTTGCACATAGTGAAGATGAGGCAAAGGATATAAAAAAAATTATTAGTATATTTAAATATGCTATGCTTCCATCCATAGCATATGATGGAACATTTGACGTTGCGAGTGGATTTATCAAGGTTCCATTCTTAGTGCAACCAGCGTTTATGCTTGGTGGAAATCCAAATGAATATGTATCACAATTTAAACAGTGTGCTATCACATCGATGAATGTTAACTTTACAGGTGAAGGTAACTTTATGACTTACAAAGATGGAGCTCCTGTTTCCATACTACTTTCTTTATCATTTGCAGAAACAAAACTTGTTTATAGAGACGAAATTAACACGGGCAAAGGAGTAAGTTTCTAATGTATTTTAATCTAAGTCCAAACATTGATTATGCCAGCAAACCAAGCAAGTTTCCATTTGCTGAGGGAGATTTTGTTATTGCAAAAAATTTCTTTAAGAGATATAATCTAGACGATAAAGTATTTTCTAACGTAGTATTTTTTAACAAATACACTATCAAAGATACAGATAGAGTAGACATACTCGCTGAAAGATACTACGGAGATGCATTCTACGATTGGGTGATTTTATTGACGAACAACATGATTCGTGGTGTATATGAATGGCCTTTAGATGAGGAGACATTACAAAAAGATGTAGAAAGTAGATACGAGTCTCCATACGAGACCATCCATCACTACGAAACATTAGAAGTTAAGGCAGGATATAAAATAGATGATATTGATGTTCTTGCACAGAAAAAAGGTATCATTGTAGGTAAAGAGTTTTACGATGGTAACTTTACCTACTACAATGGTTCAACACAATTTACTTTGCCTGGTAACACAGTGTCAACACCTATCACTGTGTGGGAAGAGGAAGTTAGAAAGAATGAAGAGAAGAGACAAATCTTTATTCTGAAAAAGAAATACCTACAATCATTCCTTGATGCATTCAGGAGAAACTCACAGTATACTAACTCATCTGACTTCGTAAACACCAGACTCAAATCTACTGTAATTTGATCAACTTTTGACACAAAAAAATACCGGAAAAAATTTTTCCGGTATTATGAAATCAGTTATTCAATTTTGGTTCATCAATCAGCAAGGAGAGATTCAAAAAAGTCTGCATCCTTGGTTGGTTCGCTGGACTCTACCTGACTACGGAAAGCAGAGACAGGTTCAGGTGCAGGTGCTGACAGAGTGATGTCAGGGTCATTGAACCCACCGCCACCAAACAATTCATCCTCTTCCTCTTGAATACGAGGAGCAGGACGACCCTTACCCTCTACATCATTAAAGCGACGTTCAAGGTCATCGTATGACTTGAACTGGTCTTCATCAACGATAGAAGCGAGAGGATACAGTTGGTTGTAAATCTTCTCCAGTTCATCATCATCGTTAGACAATGCTGTAGGTGCTTCGAAACTAGAAGACTCATAGTTCCAGTAAGAACCCTTCAGTGTAATACGAAGGCGGAAGTTAGCACCCTTCCAGAAGTTGAAGACGGGAATAGGTTCATCACCCATACCTTCTTCAGGTTTCATAGCGCGAGAGATAATATCAAAGATCTGCTGACCGAAACGCCACTGCATAACTTGACCCTCGTTCTGAGGATTAGCAGGGTCTTTAATCACCAGTACATTAGCAATGTACTTCTTCTTACGAGACTTACCAGCAGCAAGTTTCTGTGCTACTTCTTTAGGATTGTTCTTGTAGATGTCTCGGTTGGAATCACAGACGGGACAGATGCCAGGACCAACACCTTGGAGTGTGGTAGGGCAGTTCTCAATGAACCATTGTCCAGTCTCCTGATTCTGATAAACATGCTGGAAGAGTTTCACAACAGGTGCTGACTCTCCAGCGGGAGCAGGTAGGAAGCGCAGGATAGCACCACCACCAGTCTTCTCCTTGTTCAATGCTGGTTTGAACTCAGGATAACCGCTACCTCCACCATCTTTAGACTCAAGTTCCTTCTGAAGGAAGTCGAAGTCAGTGGCAGTGGAGCTACGCTTAAGGTCTGAAAATGACATAGTTACTTGGTTGTTTTACTTAGTTGTACGTTGTTTGTCCCGCACTTACACATGATAATACAGGCACAGTCCTGGGACAAGGGGGTCTGTGCCAGTTGATTAGTCGTCCTCTTGGAGACGTAGTTGCTCCTCAACATAGGGAGCAATGGATTCTTTTTGTGCTTTCACTCTTTCAACTAGAGTGTCAAACACTTCTTCGAGTGGTGTGCCTTCAGGAACTGTAGGATTACCTTCATCATCAACACCAGCAAATTGATAGGTGAAATCTTTCATCACTTTCACCATCATCTTTGCTTCTTCATCTTCACTCAGTTTCATTCTGAAATAGAATGTCTTCTGCTTCTCAATGAGTTGGATGAGAACATCATAATATTCATTCAGTTTGATAGGAGAAAGTGCAGGCAGCATAGTTGATGCCCGCACACAATACATCTGGAGGTCGGTCATCTCCTGGATGTCGCCCCTCACCATTTCTGATTGGAAAAAATCACTCATGTTAGTACTAATTTTGCGCTACGACTGGTTCTCTTCATATAATTTAGGCGTTGTGCATCTAGTTTTAATTTCTCCTTCAATGGTTTGGAGAGTAACTTAGATACACTTTCAAATTCAATCTCATTGATATCACAGTAATGAATAACAGCATCAATATAATTCATGTCCTCATTATGTAGGACGATGTGCTCAACATCCTGCGAAAATTTCGCAGTGCTCATAAATTTATCCTCCAGTTGTTCAGGCATAGTTTTTGTAGTAGTGTGCGATGTACTCTTGTAACTTAATATAATATTCTTTACAAGGTTTCTCAATCTCTACTTGGATGTCAAGATCTTCGCAAGCAATAATAGTGACTAGCTGCTTAGGTGCTAGTCCATACATCTCATAAAACATACATGCGTATGCTTGTTCCTGGACAAAGTAATCGTAAATGTACTTGCGTCTCTTTCTCTCCGCAGAGGTTTTGAAATCTATGATTGACAGCACTCCATTGTATTCAGCGATACAATCAACACGACCTGCAATCTTTAGCAAGTCAGAATAAAGAACTGCCTCTTGTAAGTAAATATTATTTATGTTGTTAAGAATAGGCACCGCCGCTGAGAACATCATAGCAGGTAATGGTGCTGCAGTCAAGTCCTCATCAGTGGGATGATTGTTCTTCAGATAATGCTCTGCAAACAGGTGGAAGTCATTGCCCCTAGAGGTTGCTCTCTTAGATACTTTGTTTGCTTTCACTTCACCTACACGCTTACGCCAGCGCATAATACCTGCCATTTTCTCTGGGTTCTTACCAATCACAGTAGTAACTGACGGATAGTTACCTTTGGGTGTGGGATAGGTTCGAGTACCATCCTCCGTGACTGCTTCGACTTCAAATACTTCCGCCAGTTCTACATGATTAAACATTAGGTAATTCCAAGGGACATTTTATTAAGGATGTAAGACTTCACTAGATCAGAACGAACGATGTCTTCGACACCAAACTCAACCAGTTCAAACTCTTCCATGTTGTCAAGGATTTGTTGGAACCTGAGGATACCATTCTTTTCCTTGTCTTTAATGAGGTCAGACTGCATAACATCACCAGCAAAGATAATCTTTGTGTCTTGACCCACGCGAGTGATAATACTATCAAGTTCGTGGAAGTTCAAGTTCTGTGATTCATCCACAATAACTATAGCATTGTCTAGTGTCGTGCCGCGAATGAAACTGGTGCTCCAGAATGAAATAGTTTCCTGTGCTTTGAGGTCATCATACAATGTCTGATACTCTCTGTCAGTTGAGAGATCAAACATATTCCTCACCATATTTTTGTAAGGGATTTCATAGAGCTCTGCCTTATCATCGTGGGTGCCAGGTAGGAAACCAATCTCTCTACTAGGAACAAGTGAGCGAACGATATAAACTTTCTCGTAAGCAGAGTATTCATCAAACACTTCTTTGAGTGCTAGATAGAGAGCGAGGAATGATTTACCTGTACCAGCACAACCATAAGCAAAGATGCATTTGCCACTTTCATATGCACCAAAGAATCTCTCCTGTGCTGGTGTCATTGGCATGATTGCCTCAAGATGTTCTGTATTGCGTCCTTTATTACGCTTCACCATCTTGCGACTGGGTTTCGTTGGTTGTTGTGCGCTGCGCGACTTTCTAGATCTTGGCATATTAGTAGTTGTATTTGTTGGTTATAGAAACGTTCCCGATTGCTTTTGCTTGAGGATTAACTTTGTGTTTCATGAGGTCAGTCCAACCTGGATGAGACTTAGACATTCTATCCCTCCAATCACCCACCATTTCTGATGACATTGGTGCAGTGGATGGGTCAGACCAATCACGATCCCAGTCTGGATTGTCAGTTTTCCACTGATCCCAATCATGAACGCTCATGCTTACTTCTTTTTGTTCGCCCGTAACTTTATTAACTACTGGGTACGTCGCCATCTTCTTGCTCCTTTTTGTTATTCATATTCAGATGATATATTAAATGAAATTGTAGTTCGTCTATTATCACATGGATTAACGAAATGATTTAGTTCTACTGGAAATATTAATACCGTCCCTTCTTTTACATCTGGAAAATGCATAACGAATGGATTTTCTCCCCAGGCAGCCCTGTTTGATGTTGAATAGAACCCGGTTTTATTTTTGTCTTCATTTAAATCTAGAATATATATCCCGGAAAATTGTTGTCGTGCATTAGTATTGATATGATTATGTATCTCTTGCCAATTTCCTGGATAGTATTCATTATACCACAGTTGATTAATTGTGGATTGTTTTGGAGTTGGCAAGTTAATTTTTTCACCCATCTCTTTTAACATAGAATCGACCGGAGCCCATACAACAGAGTCATAAAAGTATGAATCCAAAAATGGAAGTGGATTTGCACCATCTCTGAAGTAACTACTAGTTACTTCACAATTCCATTTAGATTTTTTTCTATACAAAGAACCATAAGACTCAGCATCCCATTTGAAATGATGTAAATACTTTTCTTTTATCTCTTCATGGTTGTCAACTGTATGACAATATACAAAATCACATGGAAAAATATAGGATGTACTAGTCATTGTTCCATTCCATTGCTTCTGCTACGTCAGGGAACACTTCAATGAATAGTTTCTTTGCTTCTTGAGCAATCAAAGCGTGTTCTTTCTGTGTGCCATTGCCACCACGAAGGTCAATGTAATGCACCCACGAACGACAGTTACCTTTCATATACATACGGGTTGGTACACAAAGGGGGAGCACATTGCGGGCACACTCCTTTGCCACACCTCGTCCAATCATCTGCTCATACAATGCCTGAGAAGAATCAAACAGAGTTTGCATCTGTAGTTCCAAAGACTGCTTCTCAAACTCATCTAGATCATCAGTAGAGTTCTGTCTATTCTTTGTGTCCTGCCTACGAAGTTCAGGCAGTTTAATCTCACCAAGAACATCAGTGGTAGCATACCGTTGTGAAAATTCTTGATAGCAGAACGAACGATGACGCAGGATTTGCTGAGCAATAGCACGGGTAGTGTTAATCTCAATCGTCATGTCTGCTTGCTCGAAGATGCTCCAGTGCTTCTCTCGAATACAATACCGGAGCAGACCAGCAGCAGTATCAAAGTTCATCTGGTTGCCTGGGTTAGATACCCTGGCAGTGTAAGAGATAATCTCCTGCCCACTCTTACCTTCTAGTTTGCCATAACCTTGACTAACAGCAATCACTTCACACTTCATTGGTATCCTCCACAACTTCAACATCAACAGATTCTACCACATCTTCCTCAGGTTGGGAAGCGATAGTGGACTCTATCTTAACTGGATCAGGCAGGTTGAGATACTGACCGAAACCATTGTTCTGCCTGTCTCGTATTAGTTTATTTGTTTTTTCGAGATTGCGAAGGTCGGACTTCAATTTGCGTAACTCTTCATCATTATAAAGATGTTCTTGTTTCAATGCTTTTTTAATTTGTTTAATGTATCCTTTGAAGTCTACTACATGAGTCATGTGTTTTCAAATCAATGTGTTCATAGTTTAGCACGATGTGTGCTGTTTGTCAATCAGGGTATCCGTCGTCATCATCCCCAATATAGGAACCAGATGGTTGATAAGCATCCGTGTCAGAATAAATCTCTACCTCTAGTTCTTCAATGACTTCTTTAAGTCTATGTAATATCTCTTTTAAGTTTCTTCTATCCACTATTATCTATCGCAACAATACTATATCTATACAAAAAAAGAGGGGAGTATCCCCTCTAGTTCTATATTATAACAAATATATCATTTGTTGTAAGTATGACCGCGATAGCAGAAGGTGCCGTGAATTTCTTCTGCACCTTGCTTGCACTCGTACTTGACACCACGATAGGATGTCATAGCAATCTGTGCGTCATGTAATGCAGATGCTTTTTGAATCTGATTACGGATCATGTTAAGTGTGTTCATTGTTAGTCTCCTGAAATACTAGGGTGGTTTATTCCCCGTTCCTTCAGTCGTTTGCGTCCCACTCACACTCTTTAGTATAATCCTTTACAGTTTCTACTAACTCTATCCGAATGTATTCAGGTAGAGTCTCATTCAACTTAATCTTCAGCATGATAGCATCAGATTGTTGACAAGTGAGTGTAGTTGATAGAAGTAATTCTAACATGGGATGAACGCTCCGTTCCGCGACTTACTTGCGTCCACAGGGATATAAAGTCCCTTTGGATGAACGATATAATTATTTAGTTTTTTTCTTGGCCTCCGGTGGGGCATCTTGCATGTTACTCCACAATTTAGCGGGTATCTTGCCTTCAGTCCACTCCATTGATTGAATACAATGCCCGAAGGTATCGTAGTAGGCATCAAAGATGTTTCCTTTCAACCCACGAACTATATCATACCACTGCTCCTCCCCGGTGTCAAGCCTCAATAGGTAACTGTCACGGGGTAGAGACGTGTCCTTTGCTGCCTCTGGCGTTGTGTTCTGAACTATAATCTTAATCATATAGTTCTCAAGTCGTTTGATTTGTTCAGAATTAAATGTCAAGAACGAGTCCCCCATTTGATTTGTGGAAATGCTTCAGCAACACATTGCTGAGTAATCTTCCACCGTTTACCAATTTGTTTGTCTTTCATTAAGCACAGAACCTCTGCTTCACCAGCATGAAGACCCTCTAGCAGTTGAATGAAGAGGGTTTCACGACGAGATTGTTTTAGTTGTGGAGCTCCTCCCTTAAAGAATAGATATAGTTTTTTATATTCATGAACTAACTTTGTATGTTCAGTGTCTTCAGGCGCATCGTTTTTATTAAACGGAACATCACCTTCTGGAAGTTCTGATATAATACTTTCATCAAAATTTGCAATTAGAATTTGTCTAAGTGCTGGAGTATTATACTCTTGTAGAAGTTTAATCTTTTGCGCTTTTGTTTTGGCGTTACTAACTTTTTGTAACACCTCATGCATTAATAATTTCATGTCAGTAAATATGAATATTGATATTTAGTCGTCGTAGTCATCGTCATCGTAACCATCATCAGCAACGAAACGAACTGAATACAACTCTTCGTTGATGACTATGCCGTCATCATCATACATCTCAGGATGCATCTGGACCTGTGGCTGCTGCGCTTGTAGATAGATTCCGAAAACATCGTTGGCAATCCAACCAATAGTTGTGCCGAGTGCGAGTGATCCAAGGATCATAAACGATGTCAATACTACCGTTAAAGATGCGTCCATTTCTTACTCCTAGATTACTTGTTGTCCTCCCAAGTAAACTCTAGTCGAAACGAAAAGATTTTTCTCAGGAGGGTGAATGTGTTTTTAACCTTTAGACCACTTGTTTTTGGTCTCTTCTGTCCTCTCCTGAGCATCAGCTCCACGCCTTTATTTATCTGTAAATTCTCACTCATTTTGGTGACGAAATAATACCACGTTTGACAAATTCTTTTGCTGCTCCAACCAATCCACCAACATTTTTACCATCGATAACAATGATTGGATAACCGGAAGAAAAAGGATACTTAATCTTGACATCTTCTGCAGAAATATCTGTTCCTACCACATACTCTTTGTATTCTACCTCAGCTAAATCAAAAAGTTTATGTGATTTTTCACACCATTTACATCCCGGTGTCGAATAGAGTTCTATTTCCATAGTAGTTTAATGACTATAATATGTATTATACAATAAAAAACCACCCCTGTAAAGGAGTGGTGTGACGGTTGTGGAAGTGGTTTAGAGTGCGTTGCCTCTAGGAAGAACTTCTTCTGGGAACACGAAGTTCTCATGTGGTTGGTCAACTGGTGCCATCCAAGCACGAAGTCCTTCGTTGAGCAAGATATTTTTTGTATAGAAGGTCTCAAATTCCGGGTCTTCAGCAGCACGAATCTCCTGACTCACAAAATCATATGCACGAAGGTTGAGTGCAAGACCGATGATCCCGATTGAAGATGTCCAGAGACCCATAACAGGAACAAACAGCATGAAAAAATGCAACCAACGCTTATTGCTAAACGCAATACCGAAAATTTGTGACCAAAAACGATTAGCCGTAACCATTGAATAAGTTTCTTCTTCTTGAGTAGGCTCGAATGCCTTGAAAGTATTTGATTGTTCACCATCTTCGAACAAAGTATTTTCTACAGTAGCACCATGAATAGCACAGAGAAGAGCACCACCCAGGATACCTGCTACACCCATCATATGGAACGGGTTGAGCGTCCAGTTGTGGAAGCCCTGTAGGAATAATAGGAAGCGGAAAATCGCTGCAACGCCAAACGACGGCGCAAAGAACCAACTGGACTGTCCGAGAGGATACATGAGAAAAACAGACACAAAGACAGCAATCGGACCAGAAAAGGCGATAGCATTGTACGGTCTAATCCCTACGAGACGAGCAATTTCAAACTGCCGAAGCATAAATCCTATGAGAGCGAAGGCACCGTGGAGCGCCACAAAATTCCAGAGTCCCCCAAGTTGGAACCAACGGATGATGTCTCCCTGAGCTTCAGGACCCCAGAGTAGAAGTAGGGAATGTCCGAGAGCGTCAGCAGGAGTTGATACAGCAGCAGTAAGGAAATTAGCCCCCTCCAGATACGACGAGGCCAACCCATGTGTGTACCAGGAGGTAACGAACGTTGTACCTGTGAGCCAACCGCCCAGTGCCATGTAAGCAGTAGGGAACAGAAGAAGACCTGACCAACCAACAAAAACGAACCTATCACGCTTAAGCCAGTCATCGAGTACATCAAACCACCCCCTTGTCTTTGTTTGTGTTAGTGTGCTTGCGACCATTTTTATTATCCTTTGAATTTTTTAACCAGTATAATTGAGGCCATGTGTCCATGATAATCTCTCTCAATTTATCTGGGGTATCTTTATCCATCATCGACTTTTTGGATAAAAAAATCCTGGAAAAATTTTTTCCAGGATCTTTAATTTAACTATTCAATTTTGAATCAACCGATGCTAGGAGCGGTGAGTGCCACAGGAGTGGACTCAGCAGCAGCAAGGTCGAGAGGGAAGTTGTGAGCATTACGCTCGTGCATTACTTCCATGCCAAGACCAGCGCGGTTGAGGACATCTGCCCAGGTGTTCAGGACTTTACCTTGACCATCCATGATGGACTGGTTGAAGTTGAAACCGTTGAGGTTGAATGCCATGGTGCTAACACCAAGTGCAGTGAACCAGATACCAACGACAGGCCATGCTGCCAGGAAGAAGTGAAGTGAACGAGAGTTGTTGAAGGATGCGTATTGGAAGATCAGACGACCAAAATATCCATGAGCAGCAACGATGTTGTAGGTCTCTTCTTCTTGACCAAACTTGTAACCATAGTTTTGGGACTCAGACTCAGTGGTTTCACGAACCAAGGAGGAAGTAACCAGTGAACCATGCATAGCAGAGAAAAGTGAACCACCAAAGACACCAGCAACTCCAAGCATGTGGAAGGGGTGCATCAGAATGTTGTGCTCTGCTTGGAAGACAAGCATGTAGTTGAACGTACCGGAGATGCCAAGAGGCATTGCGTCAGAGAAAGAACCTTGACCGAAAGGATAGACCAGGAACACAGCGGATGCTGCTGCAACAGGTGCAGAGTAAGCAACCATGATCCAAGGACGCATACCTAGACGATAAGAAAGTTCCCATTCGCGTCCCATGTAAGCATAGATACCGATGAGGAAGTGGAAGATGACCAACTGGAAAGGACCTCCGTTGTAGAGCCATTCATCCAGTGATGCTGCTTCCCAGATGGGATAGAAGTGTAGACCGATGGCGTTAGACGATGGTACGACTGCGCCTGAGATGATGTTGTTTCCATAGAGTAGAGAACCAGCGACTGGTTCACGGATACCATCGATGTCCACAGGGGGAGCAGCGATGAAAGCAACGATGAAGCAGGTTGTAGCGGCGAGCAAGCAAGGAATCATCAAGACCCCAAACCAACCAACATAAAGACGGTTGTTGGTGCTAGTGACCCAACTACAAAACTGTTCCCAAGTATTCGATTGTGATTTTTGACGTGAAAGAGTAGTCATTTTATTAAGCAAAAAAGTAAGACCATCAGGGACATGGTGGAGTTACTATTTCCCAAGACCCCTCGCCTTGGGATATGAGGGACGGATTGAACTGCCTAGTCCCGGTCAAGCGGCAGGTTGTAACAAAAGCATTAAGAAACTTTACGTTTCTTAACCGTTTGATGTATTTAGCATAACATGGTACGGGTTTCCTGTCAAGCCCCAATATTTGAGTATTTGTACTCATCTTTGGGGTGGACTCCCGACCACTCATATAAGATACACGATTTCGCAGGGCAGCGCAAGGGGTCAGGGACACCTGTCTGACCGGCACACCAGATAAATAAATAGTTTTATCAGGAACAATAGGTATCATAATGGCAAGTCGCTATCCATTAGTTGTTAACACAGCAATCCCTAGGATTGAAGAGTTGAAAGGTGTAGATGATCTCAATTTATCACAGAGTAATCTAGAATTATCCAATGGATTACCGTCTTCACTAAATGATATCATTCAATATAATGGCACAGAATTAGAATGGATTTCTGGAGACAGTTTTGTTGGTAGTCTAGGTGGATTTGCTGGTGTTGTAAGAGAAACTGAGACTCAAACACTAACAAATAAAACTATCAGTGGGTCACTAAACACACTCGTAGACATACCAAACACATCACTAGTAAATGATTTTATTGTGTTTGGAACTCAAACGGTATTCTTAGGTGACACTGTTCCTGCTATTGATACCGACTCAAGATATGAAATTACTGGTGCTGGTGCTGGTGGAAACGCTGTAGATTTACAACTGGATGTTTATAATCTACAGAACAATCCCGTATCAAACCCAACACCTAATGGAGATACATCTGTAAGACTACAAGTAGCAGGAGATTTAACTCTTGGATATGATAGTCCATCAAAAACTATTACTATCACCTCCACATTTGTAGATACAAATACAACTTACTCAGTCTCTGGAGATGGTGGTCTGAGTACATCAGGTACATCATTCCTACTAAAAAATTCAGCAACTTTTACTGACGAAACTATTCTCAAGTGGGACAATACTAACAATCAATTAGTAAATACATCACTAACTGAGAGTGCTACAGATTTACAAACAACATTAAACTTTACCGCACCAACTCTTAGATCAACAGGTAACAGTACAATTGGTGGGTCTTCCGCTGCAATTCTACAGTTAAGAGATGGAGTTGGTATCACAAGACAGAACTCTACAATCAGAGCGTTCGTCCAAGATCCTGGTACAGTATCAGATTTATTCTATGATTCTTCTACTGGTGCTGGTAATAATAGCTCTTGGAATATTACTGATGAAGACGGAGTAACTGGTGCTGTAGGATACATTAGAGTTGGTACTGCTCCCGCATCTTCTTCAGATACAGGAAGACCAGGAGAAATTATTCTTGATGGTACTAACCTATACCTTTGCGTCTCTGAAAATACTTGGGTATTTGCAACAGTAACTACGACATTCTAATAAAAAAGACCCCCCTGTTATTTGGCAGGGGAGTCTTTAAGCGGCCGACGATATTCAGTTTTATTTATGTGGGAATAGATACAGGAACCATCATACCTCCCTGGTGGTCATCGTCATCATCAGCATCATCAGTAAGGAGTGATCCAAATATGAACGCTCCAACTAGAATACTTGCTAACAATAACATCACCAGACTCCTGGGATGATTTGTCCTGTAGTCATGTAAGTTCCGACTGCGATGACGAAACCAAGCATTGCCAGGCGAGCGTTGAGAATCTCTGCCTCAGGGGTGAATCCGAATTTCATTTGTTTTCCTCCAAAGTTTTGTTAGTGATGATGATTTTCTCACCATCGTGGGTAAATTGTAGCACGTCGTCAGGATGCCATAGTAACTCGTTATACAAATCATCGAGTTTCTGCATATCCTGATAAAGTTGATTGGGATTAGGCATGTTCTTTTAACCAAGTAAGTACAGTATCCTGATCGCTTACTTCATAAGGATCAACAGGGCAGTTACCTACCTTGCCAGGTTCCTCAAACATAATCTCAATCTCACCATCATTCACGACCATAGCATAACGCCAGGAACGGAAACCAAATCCTAGGTTTGCTTTGTTAACTGACATTCCCATAGCGTAGGTGAACTCACCACTACCATCAGGAATAGGTTTAACATTCTCAACTCCTTGTTGCTTGAACCAAGCATTCATAACGAAAGAGTCATTCACAGAGAGACAATAGACCTCATCGATACCATTCTTTTTAAACTCAAAGTATGCTTCATCATAACCAGGAAGCTGGTATGTGGAGCAGGTAGGAGTGAAGGCACCAGGCAAAGAGAATACAACTACACGCTTACCTGCGAACAAGTCAGCAGTGGTTACATCTTGCCAGCGATATGGGTTGGGTCCATCAATAGATTCATCACGAACTCTAGTATGGAAAGTAACTTCAGGAACTCTGGTCATTGTTAGATTTACTTGGTTCAAAAGGTGTACGGGATCTATTTTTAATTACGATGAAGGCATCTTTATTATACTTACGAGTACCAAGTGTGGGTGCCCACTTAGTACCAGCACCATCAATGCCATAGACAGAAGTGCCGCCAATCTCTACATGAATGTCATCATTTCTGACATCCCATCCAAGAGCAGCAACTGCTTCAACAAGGACATCTTCAGTATAACGCATCTTCTTGTTCTGTCAAAATTACACAGTCACTTGTGGGGTAACTCACACATGTGAGAACAAATCCAGATTCAATCTGGTCATCATCAAGGAACGATTGGTCGCTCTGGTCTACAGAACCCGACTCCAGACGCCCAGCACAGCTAGAGCAAGCGCCAGCACGGCAAGAGTAGTTAAGGTCAATCCCTGCTTCATCAGCAGCATCGAGGATGTAGGTATCATCAGGACATGTGATAGTAGTTTCTTCTCCCGTAGGAGACTTGAGAGTAATGTTAAATTCAGTCATTTATTATCAGAAAATTCCAAAGAAAAATTTGCCATTGACGGCGTAGGTAACGAAGCCCATGATGAGACCCATCATAGCCCAGCGACCATTATACATCTCCTTTTGTTGCCAGGGAGAGAAAAGACCCTTCTTATTGTAGTCCTCAACTACCATTTGGGGTTCGACAGCCCACATGTTTTGTTGACCGTGCTCGTTAGTTGTAACAGTCATGATACGTTTTGTAATGAATCTTTACATATTATATAGCAAGAAGGGGACCCTTGTCAAGCCCCCTGTCTCATTATTATCAGTAATCACTTACATAACTGGCACATATATCTTTGTTCTTCTTACAGAAGTTACGGACATAGGAGTCAGTGTCTCGCTCCATAGTATGATGGGCGTGGTTATGTACCAACCCTACTATAATAAAAAATCCAACCAGTAACAAGTTAATCTGTGTTACTGGATGGAAGAATACCTTTAAGTATTTCATGGTTTAAGGGGACCGAAGTCCCCTAGGAAGGATCAGAAGCTGTACTTCACACCTGCCTTAGCACCATAACCACGGTCGATGTCGCTATCGCCGGAACCAACGAACGAGACTTCACCATAGAAACCGAGTGCATCAGTCGCAGCGAAACCAACACCTGCCTTACCGGAAGGAACGGTGTCAGTGTCACCACCATCAGGAGTCACGACAGTAGCACCACCTTGGACGTAGTAGGAAGTACGCTCACCAAGAGCACCTTCGTAACCGATGTGGAGATCAGTCGCGGCACCATTGTAGTCCGAACCGGTCCAACCAGCATTGGTTTCGACATTAACATAGGGACCAGCGACAGCAGCGCCAGCGAACAGGGGAGCAGCAGCAAGGGCTGCGAAAGTAGATTTAAGCATTTGTTTTACCTCTTAGTTTACTTGCGGAGTGAATACCCGCAGATGATGGGTGGTCCGATTAACCACCGCTGAATATAATATAGGCTAGTTTACCTAGAAAAGCAAGGGGGGTTGTGCCAGTTTGTTGCTGGCACAAGAACCTAAATACAACTAGGGAAATAGTGTTAGTAAAAGATGGCAAAGATTTTTTCGAAATTTGGTGCTAAGAGGTCAGAAAATCTTCGTGATTTGTCTAGCACAGTTACTGCATTAAACACTTTGCTGGATAGGATTAAGGGTAGTGCAGAATCATTTACTGGTGAAGACCTACAATTAATCAAAGGAATATTTTCCAGTGATGTTGATTCTAATGTATTTTCTCGTGCTGCTAACACTACAGTACAATTTACTGGACCAACTGGTACAAACATAACCTATGAACCCCTAATTACACTATCAAATAGATTTGATAGAGCATACTTTACTACATCAGAACCCTTCTTCTTTGGTGGAGATGGACTGACAGCAAGATACTTTAATTCTGATGGCATCTTGAGAAGCACACCAGAAGATGCTTCAACACCATTCCTAGGGTTCGATAACTATGTTGACCCCACAGACCCTACAGGTAGAGCAACAATAGACCCAGCAAAAGGTACAGAAAGAGCTGACGATAAGAATAATTTTTGGGAGGAAGGTGAGTTTGTTTACAATCAGAAACTATCACCTAACCTAGCAAATTTTTATGGTGGTGTTGAGTGGACAGGATTCTTTAAACCCACACAAAATGGGACATGGAGTATCAGAATTACCACAACTGGATTCATAAGAGTTGAATTTGATACAAAGGAAGCACCAAGTAAAGATTTTACCTTCGACCCAAGCACAGGAACTTTTAGACTAAATGATTTAGATTTTAATAATGGCAGTGGTTTACAAACTATTTTAGATCAAACTAGATTAGTTACTGCTGGTATTATTGATGAAATTAGTACTGCTGGAGCTGCTGTGCCAGCAGAATTTAATCAAAACTATGGTACTATATCAGCATTTACATATACAGGTGCTGGTGTTGGAGCATCTTTTAATGTCAGTAGAGATTTGGGTGGTAATCCTATTGTTCTTATCAACAATCCTGGTGATGGATATCTTTCTAGTGAGACTATTACTATTCCAGGAGCATCTGTTGGTGGTGCAGACATCACAATTACTATCGATAGCACAAGAGGATGGTACTTCTATGATGAACTTGCTGCTAGTAATACAGGAATAGCATTAGGAACCAGTAGAACTTTCCAAGTAAACTTAGGTGAGTTAAAAGCATACGATCCATACAAAATTAGAATTAGTTTCTTCTATGATGATGACGCAATAGATAAATCTGAGTCGCAAATTACTGGGTCACTTGACAGAAGAATTATCTTTGAAAGAAATCCACCTCTTGGTGGACAAGATGATGACTTTGACTACAAATATTTGTATCCAGAAGACTACTTTGATTTCTATCAGATAGGTAACTTCAAAAAATTTATTGATGAATCAATTAGTTTTGCTGGAACCAGAATTAATGACAGATTGCCAGTTGGTGTACAAACTACACCACTAGAAGGAGGTGCTGCTGGTGATAACTACGTTGGACTATCAAACTTCAATCCAATTGTATCTTATTACGTTGGTAACTTAGGTCCAGTAACAGATATAATTCAGTCTAGAGAAGCAACAACAACTAACAATTCTAGAATTGTTGTACTACCTGACACAGGTATAAATGTAGGACTGCCTAATAGAACTGAATTTGTTGAAGTAGGAAATTATGTAATAGGTGCTGGCATTCCAGTTGGTTCCAGAATTTCTAGTATTAATAATAATCAATCAATTATTCTCGACAGAACGTGTACTTCAAGCGGCACATCAGATATAGAAATTATAGATCATAAAGGGTTAGTTGCCTTTGGTACAAACGGAGAATACAGTACAGACATCGTACCGGCAACAGGACTATCAGAAAATGGGTTTGCTTTAGGAGAAAGAGGATTCGATGTCTCAAGAATTATTTCCGGAGATACTGTAGACCTTGACTTCACCAACAAAGACTACGGAACATTCGAACAAGGAGTAAATATTACTTCTAATACAGATGGAACTGGAGCTACCTTTAACATTAGTAGAAATAACAGTGGTTCATTCGTAATCACTACATTGACACCAGGTACAGGGTATTCTAACTTTGAACTATTTGAAATTGATGGTAATTTATTAGACCAACCAGGTATCAATTTAGTATTTGATTGCGCTACACTTACTGACACATTTTTAACAGGAAAACCTAGACTAATTTTCCAAAAGAATCAAATCTTCAAGCAAGAAGACTGGACAGGTCAATTCTTCTACAATGACAAAACTATACCCGGACAAGAAGAAGTTGGTGTGCTAAAGCAAAGTAGTGAAACCGCATTGATTGATAGATTCCAAACAGGAGTTGAATCTGGATTTAATCAAGCAGAAAACTCTTTTGTATTTGCAGATCAATCACAAAGTATATTTGGATTTGGTAAGAGATGGTTTGTTTATCAAACCTTTGGACTTAACAACGATGGTCTTGCCTCCTATTGTCAGGGAGTATTTGATAAGAGAATTCTACCCAAACTAGAACTCGATAGTAGTGGTAGTGGATATGTAAGTGAAGCATTACCATCTGGTAGTTCTGTAGGCACCACTGGTGGAACAGGGAGCAATCTGCAAGTATATTATGTAACTGATGGTGCTGGTGCCGTTACATATGCTTGGGTAGACCCAGACAATGCGGGTGAAGGATACGAACCCGGCAATATAATAACTATCAATACTGGTGGTGCTAATGCTACATTTAGATTAGACTATCCTGATGTTGCTAGTAGCAGTGTAACATTTAGAGTTCCAGATGCTAAAGATTTAACTAATGGAATGGTAGCACACCTATTCCCATCACTTCAATTCACAGGACCAGATGTTAATAACTTAGGTGGTGTTGCTACAATTTCAAATATCGTATCTGATATCACACAATCAGCATCAAATGCTGGTGGCGGTGCTCAGGATACAGCAGCTTTAGTTACACTAACAGTTGGTTCTGGAGCAGTACAAAATAATCCAATCAGTTTTGTTGATAGTGTAGTAACTAGAATTACATTCACACCTGTTGGGGATACAGTTAATAAAGAAGTATGTTTCAGACCTACTGATACTTCACCACCATTTGCTGCTACCTCTAGAGGACTAGCAACAATCAATGATGTGAAAATGGTACTAGACTTTACCAGCACGGGTGGTGGTAGAGCAGGAGTATTCAATACGAATAGTAAAGTCTCCTACGACAAGTTAGAGATGGTTACTGATGGGTCTAATGAAGTAGCAACAGACGCAAATGATATTATGGGTGGTTACGTTCCCATTACAGATGGAAACGGAGACACTTACTATCTGTTACTCTGGAGAGATAACGTTTAAGAAGAACCAGGTGCAGTTCCTGCATCTGCTACTGTAGATAAACAAATACTATAGAACTCTGGTCCTTCACCAGTAGTATCTATTAGTACGTTTAATTTATGTGTAAATCTAAATTGATTTGGATCAGCGGCAAGCACTGGTTGACCGCTATCAATAACACTAGCTTCCCCTAGTGTAAGTACATCAACATTTTGTAATGGTTCTGAGGCACTACCAATTTCAATAGCATCAGTTTTATCTTGTAAAATTAAATTACCAATTGTCATCTCCTGATTATTATCATTAAATGTAGTAGAATTACCATCGAAATCTCTTAGTGCTTGGAACTCTAGCGTATTTACATTGAGTTCCCATGGTTGAGTGTTATCAGAATACGCCCTAGTTAAAACAATATTATCAAACGCTGGGGATGCATCCTTATTAATAATATAAACACCAGGACTTCTATCAGTTTCTACTAAGTCTGATTGTATTTGATTAAATCCATCAGGATCAGAACTATATAAATTTCCAGCAAATTCTAATTCATCTACATCATAGTAATTATACTCTCTGGACAAATACTTTTGAAGTGTGTAGAATGTTGCTGAGTCTAGAGATGATTCTAGTCTAGAAAAGTTTCCATTAATTCCAAAACTCAAAGCGTCACTAGTATAAGTAAAGTCATTTCTATCTTCAAAAACAGGGAGTGAAAGGTTGATTAAGTTTTCTTTGACGCATTTATTTACCCTTTCAAATATTACGCTGGCACCTGATGTACCATTATAACCTGCAACTGGTACATCACCAGCAAAAGATGTTCCAAAATCAATTTGGTCAATCAGTTCTCTTCTACTATAGTTTCTACCAATTCTAAATTGATTAACAGCATTAGAATTTGCTATAAAGTATATTCTATTGTAATCAATAGCGTCTCCAGAAACCACCGCTGGGCCCGCTAAAGAAGAGGATGTGATGTATGGATAGTTATCCAGATTATTATTGGGACCATCAGGATCGAAAGCACCAATAGCATTTTGGTCAACACCTTCATCATCTAAATCTTCAGGGTATCCAACATCATTTAAAAAGAATTGAATCTGTGGACTACCAAAAATACCAGTTGCTACATATTCCTTACCATTTAACTGGTCTGTAGCAATCTCAAATCTAGTTTCATTTAATATTACTTTAATGACACCATTTGCAGGGTCAAAGAAATCAGCAGGCAAAGGTTTCTCTAGAGTCACACGGAGTTGGTCATTAGCCGCAATAGGTAGTCCATCCCTCTCAATATTGGTGATGTTAATGATTGACCTGATACGAACTTGGTCTCCATTACCAAAGGTTCCAATCTTATCCACCTGCCTGAAGACACTGCCGTCACCTTCAGTTACAACACTATTATTTGTGTCTATACCAGGTCGTTTAAATAAAAGTTTGGTCACATTGTTTTCATTATTAGCGAAAACAATAAGATCGTTAGTGATAGTACCACCAGCTAAGTTATTGATGCTGAGTATGGAATCTTCAACATCATCTAAGTTTAGTGATCTTACAAATCCTTGATTAAGTAATGCCATTTAACTCTCTACTCTAATGGTCCAACCTTTTCCTCTGAGGAATTCAACAGCACCAAATCCAGTGAAGACTGCTTTGTTTATCTGCGATCTAATTGACTGAACTTGTAATTCTAATCCACCATTCTGTACCACGTCTGTAACTGGATCCCTGAATGGAATTACATCATTTGTACTTAAAACATCAAGTGCAGAATATTCTTCCCCACCACTATTTAGGAGGAGGACACTATAGCTTGTATCTGTATAGTATTCATTCTGTACGGTGGTAATATCATATGTTAGTTCACCACTATTAGGCATACTACCAGGTAAGTTGATAGTAATTTGTTCTGTATCTAAGTATCCGGTTCCTGGTGTGGCATCTGGGTCAACTAAAGCGGATGTAATATCCAGACCACCTCTAGCAACTGTGACACTAACAGCGGCACCACTACCAGCAGCAGTGTTAGCACCAGTATCTGTATATGCTGCAGTGCCATTTGTAAACTCTTGAACACTACTAATGGTGAGTTCAATAGGTAATAACTGATTAACATTTACTGAACTAGATGGTATAACAATTTTATCTGGTGTGCCTTGTAAACTATATCCAGAACCACCAGTTACTAGGGTAGCACTTACTGGGAAAGTTTGACTTACAGTACCATCATAATCAAGTTGTACAGTAGCAGCAGTAAATTCTGAGTCTCCACTATTCTGTGCTGATGTTCCACCATCAGTCACTGTGAAAGAAGTTACATCAGTAGGACCCACTACAACACCACTTTCACCATTAGGTATTAGTGTTAACGCACCCGTAATTTCTCCAACTGTTCCTGTGAATGTAGGTGTAGTATTAATAGCAATGGGAACATCCTCTAAGAAATCATTAACAACTTCAATAGTTACTCTAGCACCAGAACCTGCTCCATCATAGTTCAATGCAGATTCATAGGTGCCAGCAACAGGAACTGATCCAACTGGAGCATTTAATGCACTACCAATATCAGTTAAAATACCATTACCTATTGTTGGTTGGTCAGTAAAAGTTATTGTCTCAATGATACCACCAGTCACAGGATATGGTGTTGGTGGTGCCATATTAGGACCAGTAAGATTAACTGTCACATTACCTCTATTTGCTGCTCGATAATTATCAACAAAATCAAATAGAATATTATCTATTTCAGATACGCCAAGTCTGTTATTAGAAATATCAAACGTTCTTAACAAAAGTAATTGATTAACTGTACCATCTACATACCCATTGTAATCATTGTCTGCCAGTCCTATACTTTCAATGTTGGGCATGATAGCACCTAAAGCAGGAATAGTTCCCGACAAATTATTATTAGATAACTGGAAGGATTCACAAGCTGGTAATAGACTGAGGTTACTAATCTCATCAATATTATTATTTGATAAACTTATAATTCTTAAATTATTTTTTGCTTGGTATTCAAATTTTCCTGTAAAATTATTACCACTAAGATATAGTTCTTCTAATCCTAGAGCAGAAGAGAACAATGGAAGAGCACCTGTCCATCCTTGACTTTGGGATCTTACTTCTCTTAATGCTGCCTGGTCTTCTAGGTTGGGGAAGTTACCAGTAATTCTTCCATTAGCTTGTAATCTTAAGAAACGTAACTTAGTTCTTAATGGAGTAAATGCACCAGACTCTACCTCACCAGCAAATAATGGATTATTAATACTGATATCAACATTAGTAATATTAGGATTGAATTCAAATTGATCGTTGTATAAAATCTTAGGTGCTTCTGCCTCTTCAATAATAAATTGTAATGGTTGAGTTCCACCAACAACAGAGGTTGGAATAGTAATAGACTCACCAGTTTGATAGTCTTGTCCAGGTTGAACTAGAGCATACTGAGATACCACTCCTCCACTGATAGTAAATGATACTGCAGCATTGATACCGACAGCAGTATTAGTACTATCATCTGACTCAAAATTATATGTGCCATCATTATAATCATTACTACCAATAGTTCCAGTTGCAACCGCCGCAATTGCAATGGTTCCTCCTTTGTTTGAACCTAAAGCACCCGCTGGAATAGTTATCAAATCTGATGTGGTGTATCCAGAACCAGCTTGAACAATATTGACTTGTGTGACATCACCATTAGCATCAGTTGTAATACTAACAATCGCACCTTCTGTTGCACCAGCATTTTCTAATGTGTCCGTTACTTCAGTAGTACTATTTCCTGTGTAAGGTCTACCGGCCGGTTCATTGAAAGCACCTAGTTGTGTGATACCACCACCCTGTAATAGTTTTAATACTTTTCTCTTACCAGGACGACCTGCAATTATACTATTTGTGCTAAAAAATCCATATGATGTCAATGCTGGGCAAAGAGAAAACTTTGGTAAGTATCCACTGATATCAGAATAACTTGTTGTGATGCCAGTTAATACGGGGCAGTTATTGAACTTAAAATTATCCTGGTCTGTTCTTGGATAACCTACTCCACCAAATGTACCATCCCACCCGGTATGAAATGAACCCCTACCAGAACCACCATAGATAGTGACATCAGTAAGCTCAGTAAAGTTACTTACATTTGGAAGTGCAATTTGAGTTCTTTGAATACTTAAATTAGTTAGTGTTGATGGACAATTTAAAGAAAAGTTTGGATCATTTAATCCGTTATTGTCATTTACATTTATGCTGGTTAAATTCTCTAGTTGCTTAATACTAAGGACATTAATCAGACTTGTTATCTCAATAGCAAGACCTGATCCGGAACCACCTAGATTAGCATTATTAGCGGATAATAAATCACCAACGTTGTATCCAGAACCAACATTTTTAATCACAACACCAACTACAATTCCACTATCTATTGTAATATCTGCAGTAGCATTACTACCATTTCCGTTTATCAATGGTACATCATTAAATACGCCACTAGCGCCACCATTATAACCACTACCACCAGAACCAGAACCAGATAAAGTAACTTGATCTACACCACCCTGAACACCAGGTTCAATAGTTCTAAAGTCGTGGTCAACTAAACTAACCCCTCCCATTGTATGAGTAAGTGGTTGTCCAATAATCCCATAAAAATTAGGGAGCGCACCTGTAGGATTAACGGAATCAGGGAAGAAAAATATATCACCAACTCTATCAATATCAATCCTAGATAATAAACGCAATCTATTAAAGATATTTTGTTCGATTCCTCCCTTAAAACATCCAGATGCATCTAAGTTAGTTAATGTGGTTGGTATTCTCGCCATAATTGGCTTAGTAAATTTCTGCTCATCTATTGTAGGTCCATTATAAAACGGGTTGTTATCTATAACAAGAGATTCCAAGTTTGGAGAAAAGAAATTTAAGTTTGGAAATGTCGTTAGTCCATTATTAGCAAAGATTAACGTTTCTAAATTGGGAAGTCTAGACTTTGGTAGTTCTTGAATGTTGCAGTTAGATAATACAATTCTATCAACCACTTCAGGATTAATGTATGCCTCAATAAATCTTTCAGCAGAGAAAGGAGATCTATAATTTAATGTGGATGAAGAAAACGAACCAATGTTTTCAAAGTCCTGTAATTCTAATCCATTAGTTCTATAAACTCTCCAACTGTTCCTAACCGTTTGTGTTTGGAAATCTAATGTAAAATCAAAATCTCTAAAGAATCCCTTAAATCTAATAGGAATTCCTTTCATTACATAGAAGTACTGGTCAGTACCATTAAGTCTTAACTTAATTTTGTGTGTTGGTACTTCAGAATCAAACGTTCTTTCTGTGGGAACCTGTTGTGTTTTTAATGAACCTGCAAAAAGTGTCCCACTAATTTTTACATCAGAACCATAAGCAATAGAGGCAGTAAAAGAACTCCAAGAACTTACACGAGAAGTAGAGATGTCTCCCCACCTAAGAGAAGGAGTACCAATTGTATTATCAAATAAAGTATATCTAAAAGCATTAGAGGAAACTGGTCCATGAACCTCTAAATTACCTTTAGTTCTAATATCAGTACCAGCAGAGTCATTCAACTGACCATTGTATGTACTGACATCTGTTCTATATCTATCAAATGTTTTCCAAATTGGAACATTTAATCCAGATATAGTTTGTAAATTATTAGAATCAAAACCAGCAGCAGCAATACCACGAATAACTTCTAAGTCTCTGATATCTAAACCCAGATTTAACAGAGTTTCATCCCTATCCCTTACATCAGTAAGGTTTCTTGGAACTGCTAGTCCAAAGATTCTAGGATTTGTAATTGCCATTCTCTCTTACTGCTGCTCGATGTAATTTAATGTTCCCGCAATCTCCGTAGACGTTGCCTCTTTAGAAGTGGCGATAAAGAAGTATGCTGTAGTATTTAGGAGGTCTGGTGTAATCGTCTCCTTCTGGAAATCAAATACAGCCCTTAAATCTATGGTCTTAGTTTCATTACCAACATATACTTTATCTATCACCTCATATGGTCTCAACTGAGATGTACTCTGAGTGTCGATGAAGGCTGATGATAGTCTATCGGGTGAAGTAAAGTTTGGTGGGAAACTAACCTGGTCTCCAGTTGTAAATGCTGTGTCTCCTATAGGACCAATTTCATTATTTTCATTTGATAAAGTAATAGAAGATGAACCCAACCACCTTGGATTATATACATTAGTTACTGCCGTCTCTTCTTTGATTACAGCGCCATTAATTCTTCCAGCATCTCTCATCTCAATAAAGAAGTAGAGTGGGAATGGATTGTAATCAAAAGACTTAGTAGAAAACTTTCTATATGTTTCCAGACTGACAGGAATCAGATAGATAGTTACCTGTGCTGGTGCTGTGCTAGCACTTTGAAGTAGTTTGCCGTCAATTCGGGCAATATTATAGGTAACATCATTTTCCTCATAGGTTACAAAACCACTAGCAAATCTAACTCCCGAACCATTAATGGGAATAGAGTCTTCATCTAGTGGGTCTATTGGATTAGGATCTGCTGGATTAAATCCAACCTCAGCACCAGATGGGTCATAGGTAAATGGAGGAGCACCAGAAAATCTTAAGTACCAATCGTTCGATGTATTACCAAAAGTATATCCAGCATCTATAAACGCTTGAGTTAGATTAGGCAATGCACTTCCAGCAACTTGAGAACATGATGCAAAAATTGGATCACCTACAGTGATTTCAATGTATGCACATCTACCAGTATTAGTTCCTGGTGGTTCAGGAATTCTATAGTCCACAGTAAATGGAGGGATACGTCCATTATATGTTTCACTTAACTCAAATCCTTCTGTATCAGTAAAGACACCAATATTAAATCTCTCAGCAAATAATTTATAATTGTTAGTAAACTCTGCTACTGGACCGGCACCATTAGGTCGTTCCCATACTAAATCTGTTCCTGGTCCACCTGGTTGAGTTGGTCTAAGTGTAGTAATACCAACTCTCCAATCAGAGAATTGTCCATTTGAATATATTCCGTTGTCAGCTCGACTACCATTGTTAGGTAATAACATCAAAAGTTGGTTTTTCTTACCAACAACAGGTAAAGCAGACCCAGCAACAGCATCATATTGTGCTAATCTAATTGGGAATCTAGTATCAGTAGGAATAATTTGCTCAACGTTGGTTCCTGCATTAATTCTCCTGAATGCCTGTAATGGTTGGTCTTCAAAATATCTAAACGCCTCTGCTTGTTGTGGGAACACTCCCGCAGCGGCCGTATCAATTCCAACTATGGGTGCTGAAGTATATCCCTGAACATTAAATCCATCGACAACAGTATTGAAGATAGAACCACTAAATTGTAATCTAGATCCAATATATCTCAACCAAACTCTACTAGCAATTATTTTTGCGTACTCATCTTTCCTACCAATGAATAATGGTTGGATTTCAAAAGTAAAATCATTAAGAGCAATTGGATTACCACCTTGAGTTCCTAAAACTTTACTCACAGTAATATCATTACCATTGATAGCAGTAATATATGGAGGATCGCCACCATCAAATAGAGGAGAATTTCCTTCCTGTGGATTTACTATGTCACCCACCCTAAGGAACTGCGTGATAGATGGAGATGCTTCTTGTGATGGGTCCGCAGGATCAACAGCAGTAAGTGTAATGATGTCACTACCGGTAGTAGCATTACCTCTTCTAAGTAACAGAGGAAGCTCAAGTGTTCCTCTATCAAAAACAGGAGTATTATTTACAATACCAGTCTGAGGATGGATAATATATCTAAGGTCTCCACTTACAAATGAATTAACATTTGTCTGATATGTGTGCCCAAATCCAGGACATGCTTTACATTTAACCAATGAAATTTCAGTTAATCCATCAGCTATTAATGACAATTCTCTTGGGAAAATTTGTTGCTTATTTTTAACTGCCTGACCAGAACGATTATAAATGACAGTCTTTGGAATCAACCCAACAACAGTGGTTGATTGTGGTACTCCACCTACTAACTCAACAGGTGCAGTTTTGAAATCACTGGTAGCAGAACCAACTCTAATAGTTCCTTCGTCACCACCATCAATGTAGCAGGAAGTACCATACTTATAGATAAACTGAGGAGACCTCACTTGGTCATGGTCGTTTACTTCTAATGTATATTGGAACTTGTAGTATGGGTCTCCCATACATGGTTGCCCAAGTTGGTTCTCAATAATAATTCTGTGTAGTTTAACCCACCTTGCTTCATTATTAAGGATTGGAACATAAGCATAAAACTGAATTCCAATAGCACCATACCATCCAAACTCAATCTTATACATGGTCACATCTTCTGCTCTCCAGTTCCATCCCGAAGGACCATTACCATTTAGAGGATCGCCATTCCAAGAGTCTCTAGGAATCTCTAATTCATAAACATCTCGTCTAGGAATACCAGTAAAAGCTTCAGTGTCCTGAGGATTGGAATTCAGTTGTGTTAAAAATTGGTCACTAGGATCAATACTCTGTTTTTCAAGTAATTCATCAGGTAAAGGAACAACACTTCTTCTTACGATAGAAATATTGCCGCCTCTATTTCTGAATAACAACTGGTCAGTTTCATTACCAATACCCCATTCAATATTAACCTCGTTAGTTACAGCGTCACCTGAAGCACGAACACCAAATGTATATCCACTAATTCTGCCCGGTTGATATCTAAATGCTTTTTTCGACACTAGATAAGAACGAACAGGTCTATTTGAACCGTATCCAGGTTTAGAACGATTGAAGATATTTCTATCAGCACCTACTAATGCTAGGGCATCAACAATAAACTCCTGAATGTATGGGTTACCATCCACCTCTTGTGCTCCATATGGAGCTCCATTGGGTAATGTAAAAGTTCCAGCCCTAATATCTCTCCATGTCTCTGTCCATACCGCCAACTGGTCATAGAAAGATTGACGATTGGGATACTGAGGATTTAATGGACTCTGCATACCCCAGAGGAAATTTTCTGGAGTGATGAATGTCATGTCACCAGTAATTGCAGATGTAGTTAAACTCTGGGCGGCAATAATTGGAAGTCCATTCTCCGGACTATCATTATCTTTGAAAGGTAGTCCAACTTCTTCATTGAAATGTAAGACTCCCGCTAAGAATTGATATGCCCTTACAGTTCCCAGAGGAGTTGCTCCTGGTTGTGGAGTATTAGTATTAATATCCCAGTCAGTAAGTTTATAGATTTCTTCTCCGGTAATGTATGGTGTAATCAAAACGCCATTATTATCATAGTATGGAGCGGGTTGTGTAGCAGCAACAGTAGGATCTAATACAAAGTTAGGTGCGGTGACATGGTTCCTAACATATGGAACAAACTTTGAGGCAAATGCTCCGTTATCATTTTCTGAATCAAAACCGGGACCACCAGGTTTAAACCAGTCATATAACAAACAACCCATCTTCAGGAAGTTACAGAAGATTACATGCGAATCAAAAGGATAAGCAGTACCATTTGGGTTAGGACCATATGGATATCCATAAGGTACTCTAAATGCACTCAGAACAATAGCAGACTCATCTTTTTGTTCGATGTATGAGGTACTATTTTGATGTCTCCCGTAAATTGGATTCTTTCTACGAGCCCATTGACTTGGGTCATTAGTGGCACTATTATTTTGATAGAATAAGAATGCATCTTCATCTAATCCATAACTAGAAACATTAGAGAACAATCCCAACTGAGTTTCTGCCTTAGGAATACCAAGAATTGTAGAGCTAACTTCACTAAACAGCGGAAACTCTTCAGCAATGGGAAGAATAGGATTAACTAAAATAAATCCCTTTCTTGTTACTGTACCAAATCCAGTACCATTAGAATCTTTTAGTTGCTGGTCAGTTACTGCTAGTGTCAACCATGCTTGAGATTGATTCCTAACTTCAAATACTTTTCTCTCCTCATAAACTCTAGCATTTAATGCATCACGACCTGTTGGTAGAATTACTCTATCTCCATCGACAAGATCATCTCTGAATCTAGTTTGGTCACCAGTTAATAATGTAGATACGCGACTAATTCTTGCTCTCGCAAGGTTTGGTGTACTAGTATCTCCACCAGGTATATCAAATTCAAATCCTTCAGCAAATCCACTTCCGGGGTCTACAACCGAGATAGAGTTAACTGAACCAGTTACCTCATCAATTGTAAATGAAAGAGTAGCATTACCAACGGAAAAATTTAATGGTGTAGTGTATCCGCCACCCGTTAGTAATAATTGAATTTCAAATATAGCATCATTTCTAGCTTCAAAATTAGTTCCTCTAATATTAGCATCTTCATTTACTGTAGTCTTTCCTTCTTCAGTAAAACAAATAGAAGTGGACTTGGATGCGGAATTAAAAGACGTTAAAGCTATGTCTTGCTCAGAAACTAGTGGAGTACCTCCTTCGTCAGTTAATACTTCACCAGTTAATAAATTATAAAGCGGTGCGTTCGTAGGAATGATAGGCGCTGGTTGCTTATCATGCCCGATTCGTATGTCTAGTCCACTCATTTATCACTGCTCCTCCCAGGTAATGCTCGCTAGTATCTCACCTCTATTTACATAGTTTCCAGACTCAAGATAATCAGACTTAGAAGAAGCACAAATGTATAGTGTCTCTTGAATATCTGTAAGTGGGAAGGATAGATAGTCCTTGTTGTAATCAAAGTATGGAGATAGTTCATATTCTTCACCAGAGTTTGGTGAGAAGAGTGTAGTAATAGTTGTTCCTGTTCCAGGTATAGGTGAACGTTGCTCTGAATCTGTCTCTACGGCAGATAGTCTTGCAAGAGTTGAGGTTGGATATGGGTTAAGTAAAGGAGTTGGATTGTCTAAGTCTGGGTTTAGAGGACCAGGACCACTCCACTGACCACAAGGATTAAATGTTCCTCTGATTAGAATATCCTCTAGAGTTACCTCGTAAGCAGAGAAGTAATACTTACCGCTATCAAAATCTCTATCGAGTTTTCCTAGGGAAGTAAAGGCAAGTCCTGAGGTATCTCCTTTAATAGTATATCTAAAGTATCCCCAGATTTCTTCACCTGGTTGTATGTAATTACCGCCAACATCAGAAACAGAAATTTCTCCAGAACCAGCACCAATAGGTAGTAAAGTTCTCTTACCTCTTCTACCAATATCAATACCACCAAAGTTAACAGAAAGTGTACCTGATGTTTGTGTTAATGTTTGGAACACTGGTGTCTTTCTAAGTTCAACCACCATTGATTCAGACTGAGAAGTAACACCTGTCGCAAGACGTGTTGGATAAATCTGAACTCTATTTCTTACACCATTGATTTCAGTTCTACACTTAATACCTACTAGAGGTTGTGGTCTATCAACAATCAATCTAATGTCACCGCTAGTAGCAGAAAGAACTCTAGAAAGATATAGATAACGATTTGCCTCATCGACATATACCACTCTTATATCTTGATCTGAACTATTCGATGTTTGAACCTTTGCATTCATATAGTAATCAGAAATGTCTGGTATATCACCACCCTGCGATATAAATGAACTTGCAGTACCCGTGAATTGTAATCTAGGTGCATTCACATATCCAGCATTGTCAGCTGATTCTTCAGCAATAGCTGAACTAGTATATAAACCTGTATGTTCAGCTTCAGTAAATGTATATCTGGAACCACCAATCTCTTTAAGTGAGTCAGAAGCGTAGGAGAATAGTCTAACAGTTCCTCTGTCTCCACCATCAATGTAGTATGAAGCACCATACTTAGTTAATTGCTCTGAGCATGAACCATATCCAGACTCAGTGTTGAGAGGTCTGTCAGCATTAAGATATCCGTAAGCATTTTCACTACCACCACCATATGTTAGGTAAGTAATAGGTAGTGTAGCATTACCAAGAGAAGCAACCTTCAATTGGTTAGATGCTCTGAGGTGATGTACTCTCACCCATCTTGCTTCATTATTTTCGATAGGAACATAAGCAAGGAAGGTAGCACCAACAGCACCATACCATGAGAACTCAATCTTATACATGGTAACCTTAGTTGGGTCAAGGTCCCAAAGACTGGTGAATGTAAGTTGTTCTCCTGTGGTTGGCTCTATAACTGGAGCACCAGCTTTATTTGTTAGTACATTATCACTGTAAATAACATCAGTTATAATACCATTGAGTTTTTCCCCACTCATTCTGGAACGAGGAACTCTATACTCATACACCTTGTAGTATTTTGGATCCACATTGAACCACACCCAGTTTTTGAACAATCTCTTGTTCACATAATTCATCTGTGCTCTTAAGTCACCAGTGTTTGAAAATACAGAATCAATATATCCCTGAGTTCCGGCAGAAGCGCCACCAGCAGGAGGATAGATATATGGGAAGCATCCGTCTACAGTACCAGCAGGAACACCCTCTTGACCGGGGCGAGACTCATCAGTATATTGTGTGCCTCTGTATGCTCTGGAATCATTTGGTAGTAGGAATGGTGTTGGTGTTCTTAGTGTGAATCCCTGAGCAGAAGCAGCAACAGTACCACCACCAGCAGATACAGATTGGTTAGAAGAAATGATATTAAAAGATTGCTTATCTGGATATGCTAGGTCGCCATCAGCACCAAATGGATTGGTTGCGTTTGTTCCACCAACACCCGTGTAAATTTCCTCATTAGATGGGTTTGCACATAGTCTTACATATTGCTTAATAACCCCACCATCTTCCACAACATCAAGAACTTCCTCAACAAATAGAATTTTACCATCAGGTATTTCTTCTTGTGCAGCATTAAGAAATCTTCCAGTACCCTCATTCTTCTGGAAGCTAACACTTTGTCCTAGTTGAAGTGTTGCTTCTCTATCAGGAATAGTGATCTCAATCCACTGGTATGCTGCACCACCTGGGTCAGCAATTAAATCTGTAATTGAATAGTTAACTCTACGCTTAAGAAGTGATGGGTCATTAGCAGCAGCATGAATCATCACCAATCCATCTCTAAGGATTGCCATCTCACCAGCAGCAGCACCAACTGGTTCAGGAATTGAATTATAATTAGGTACGTTAAGTGTATCTCTACCTAAAGCAACCTCTAGAATATCAAAGAGACCATTGACAGCAGAAGCAGCACCTCCCTCAACAGTTACTGATGGTAGGGCGCTAGCAGGAACATAGTTATATGTATTACCTTCAAAAGTATATGAATCATTAGAACCACTGCCATTAGCACTAGGAACCTGACCATTACATAGGTTCTGACATACTTGAGAAATAACGGCGTATCTAGCAATTTCCGTCTGAACATTGTCTAGATATACACCGGATGGAAGATTGTTTTTATTGAAAAATCTTAGTGTGTTGTAAACTGTAGAAGCATTACCACCATATCTCAGGTCATCCAAGACACCCTCAATAACTAGACCAGCATCTCTACGACACTTATCTGCTTCACCAGCATCATCTAGTGATTGTGCAGCAACTTCCTGTAGAAATCTCTTGTTTGCTTTCAGGAGGTCGTAAGCATTTAGATAACGAGGACGACTAGATTCAACTAAAGGAACACCAACCCAAGCATAGTCTTGTGGTTGAAGATCAGAAAAGTAAATTGGGTTATCACGAATAATAGATTGTGTTCTTCTTACGCAGGTAAAGTTATCACCATAACCATCGTTCTTAGATTCGAAGTAGTACCCATCAAACTTATCAAAAATACCATACTTCTTAAGTGCTGGGTTTCTTACAGAATCACCACTTGTAGCATTATCTTGAACTGTATAAGGTGCTCTATTTAATTTGACACCAAAAGTAGCAGCAGAGACACGACCAGGTTGATAACGGAAGAAACGCTTAGAGGTGAGAATAGATACTTCATTGAATGGTGCTTCAATCATAGCACCTGCTTCTTCAGGGATATGAGTGAGACCCCAGTCAAGTTTGTTAAGTAGTCCGGTGTATTGTTCTGTTAGATCTCCATTGTCATTGTAGATGTCAGCAGTAGTAAACTGCTCAGGAAACTGAGACCATTCTGTTGGGTTAACATCGTATGTGTTAACGTCAGCAAAGATACCAAGAGCAACTTCAGATCTAGGAATACCTAGAAGTGAAAGGGCGACCTCAGATTGCTGCTTATTCTGTTCTTCAACAGGGATAGCAGACTGGTCTGAAGCGATAACAACTGGTACAGAATTTGCGGATGTCTGTTGACCAGGAGGGACTGGCGCAGTCCTTCCGACTACAACCACAGCGGTACTATTATTTACACCTGTAGCCATGTTTACTCCTCTATGGTAATTACTACTTCTCTGTTGTTATTTATAATTATGCGCTGACCGTTAGGATGCCTCTAGCAATGACAAACTTGTTCCTGATTTGGAAGTATCCACCACCCGCAGTTGGTTCTGTTCCAACTCCAGAAAGAGCACTACCAGCCTCAACAGAAGATTTAATATCTCCACTACCATTCTCTTCCCAGGACTCTAATCTTAGTTGATAGTTACCAGCTCCAAGGTCTGTCTTACCAACTACTCTCCAAATTCTAGTACCAAAAGATGGTGCTGGTTCTGGTGCATAACTATGCGCGACTAATTTGATATAGTAATCAACAATTACAGAGTTATATGCAAATTCATTACAATTAACAACATAAGTAGAACCATCAAGAGTTCCAGTGCCTAAGTTAGGATTTAAGTCATCGCCAATGTTAACATAATCAATACCAACTGCTCTATAAATGTTATAGTTATCAAAACTTGTTGGGTATGTATTATTAAGTGTGCTAGATGCAGCAGCACTAATAGCAAACTTAGTTTGTCCCAATGCTGGGTCAACTTGAGTACCAGTTGGTTGCTGACCTTCGGGAACATCATCAACAACTTGGAACCAATCTAAACCACCATTAGTAATAGGTGCTGATAGATCAACTACCTCTTCTCCAGTTCCAGGAGCACGGGATGCACGGAACACCTCTACTCTTCTAGTAGTATTGTTTGCTCTGAAGTCATACTTAACACCCGAAAGTACATACTGAAGAACTGGCATTTTGTTATCAGTTCCAATAGTGATTGGGAAGTTGACACTATTGAAATCACTATCATAGAAATCAGGAACTGGAATATATTCATCAGCAGGTCCTAGGATTAGGTTGTTCAGGACATCAGTTTTAGATGAACCATAAATTCTCAAACCACTACCACAATTTCTAATAGTACAAGCATTAACAGCAAGAACATTAGTAGTTGTAAAGTCAAGTGCTCCAGGGAAATCTCTGAATACACAACCAGTTACGATGGTTGTATCTCCCTCATCAGCAATAAGAACTGGTGTCTGGAATCTTTCAACATCAGCACCATCAAAGAATGTGCAGCTGTCAATCGTTAAGTTTTCAGCACCAGCAGCAAACAAAGCAGGACCAGCAGACTTCCTAATTTTCACATTAGATAGACGGAAGAACTTACTATTCACACCATTCACTACAGTGTCATTTGCGTCAAGATTGAATGAACTAGCGGCATTTAAAATTTGATATTTGACAGATCCATCAAGAATAATATCACCTAGGAATACATCAATCATACCCGCAGGAGATGATAAAGTTCCATCATATTTTTCTGACACAATCATACTAGAACGAATACCATTACGTTCAGGAACTGGATTATTACCATTTAGATAATCGTTTCCTGTAATGTATTCAGTGGACCAGTATTGTCTATGTAATACAGTAGCATCAGCAAGACCTCTAAGAGTAAACTTATCGGGCATTTCTAATTGAGTGACTAGATATGTGCCGCCAGGAATAACTAGGAAATTTCTACCAGCATTCTTTGCATCATTAATGGCATTTTGTAGAGGAATTGTATCATCATGATAAAGATAAATATTGTTTAGATTTCCATCTTCATACAGGTTCGGTACATCAATCTCGATTGTACTAGTCGTTTCATCAATACCATTGGGTCTGATGCCAGCAGTAATCCATCCCTGCTTTGGTAGTAATGGTGCTGTATGTGGAACATGAATTTCATTAGGTCCAAAAGAACCATCGCCATCTCTATCGCTGTTAACAGTTACATCGTATGAACCATAGTCATTGTATACATACGTTGTATCGTTCTCAAAATACTTTGGTCCAACAGCAGCAATTAATTTAAATGATGTGCTGTTAGCTGCAAAATTATCTACCGCGTTTTGTGCTATATTACCAGTTACATCATCAGCAAAGATTCCTCTATAAATTAATATACCTTTATCCCCACCACCATCTCTAGTAACCTGAATAATGTTATAATTTGCTTCATTCAAATCATCCACATTTCTATTTAAAACTGGAGAAGCTGCTTGAACTGTAGCGGCACTAATATCTCCAGTATTTAAATCAATCTGCGCTATAGCATAAGCATAGAAATTTTTATCCGCTGTTGAAAATCCTGCAGTTTCAACAGCGGGAGGTTGAACTACAATATCACCACTAACTGGTTGTGGATTATCAGAATTTAAGAACTGGGTCTTACTTAAACCAAATACTTTTACTCTGTGGTTTTGTTTGAACTTTGTAATATCAGGAACTTCCAACACTTTAAATGTGTTAGCACCAACAGAATTATCAGTTACGCTTAATACGTCATATCTATTAGGGTCTCCTGAAGCACCAAATTCCTCTGCTCCACCAAAGTCTGTTTCGGATGGGAGTAGAATATTATTATAGTTAATACCATCATTAGAGAACTGCCATCTTCTAGCAAGTTCATTCCATCTCAGTGCTGTATCCGGTTGAGCACCACGATTAACTTCAATAATTGCATCATCAGTACCATCAAATGCTGGGTTCTGATCGTCAGGTAAGTCAGAGTTTAGTCTAATTAAACTTGTTCCAACGAACAAGTCAGACAATCCAATCTTGGAACCATTAACATTGATTGAACCATCGACAACTAGGTCTCCAGTAAATACAGATACTCTTCTTACCTCACAACCTACAGGAGTTATTGTTTGGTCAGCAACATTGGCGGTGGCAATAGTAAATTGAGTACCTGGGGTTTGTGTAATACCTAATGCATCCGAAGATGCAACTACATAGATACCATCTAGATGTGCATCACCTGTGTTTGATAACTTTATTCTATCGCCAGCAAGAAATGTATGTGATGCATCAATTGTTGCAACATTACTAGCAACGGCAATTTGCGTAACTGATGCAAGTTGATAAGCAGCATTGTTTACATGTAGATTTTGAATACTACTATCGTATGCAGATATGTCCGTGGTAGAAGAAGTATTAATCTGACCAAATACTTGCGAAGCAGGAACTGCACCTAAGTTAACTTCAAATTCACCCGTAGTTGGTTCATATGTTATATCACCAGTTGTGCTAAACAACTGACGAATTTGTTCTATTGTAGGACCAACATAACTATACTGACCTAAAGAAGGATCGTATCCAAGACTACCTAATGCTGTGGGAGCACCATCATTAGATTCTGCTGAGAACTCTGTTCTAATTTCGCTTACTTTAGGACCAAAATAATTAAATTTTCCCTGAATAATATCATAAGAAAGGTCACCAAGATACGTTTCTACTCCATCTTCGAATTTCTCTGCAGAAAAAGCTGCACGATAATCTACTGAGTTAGGTCCACTGTATGTAAATACTCCAGTTCCACTATTGTATGAAATGGAACCATCACCAGAACCAGAGATGGTAGCACTAAATGCTTGTCTTGCTCTAGCATCTGTGTAGTATAAATTACCACCTTCAATCAGGTCAGAGGTAGTAAAATTACTAAGTTCAAAACTAAAATCTCCAGATACGGTAAGGTTTCCTACTGTAATACTAGCAAATTCTACATCAGAAGTGGTATTGATATTTTGTGGTAACGATTTCCATTCAACACCATCACCGTTATTGTATGAGACTAGGTACTGTCCCGTGTTTCCAACTAATCCTAATCTATCACGGAGGGGACCTTCTACTTTTAGTTCTTCCGTTGCTGGAATTTTGAGTCCAGTATTTGCAGATACTTCTCTTTCAGCAGCAGCATCGAGAGTCGATAATTGATTTACTTTAATCAGGGACATAACTTTCCCACATGTACTAGAGTTCCTTCTAGTTATTTATTAAAGTAATATAAGCGGGAGATCGGATTCGAACCGACGACATCTAACTTGGAAGGATAGCGTTCTACCACTGAACTACACCCGCAGAAAAGGTCCGAAGACCTATGCTTTCACCATATCTTTACGATAGGCAGGAACTCCGTCTGGATCTAACCAACAAGTATAATCGTGGTCTTCCATCGCAGTCATGAGTTGCATTTGATTGTCACACAGATACATATCTTTGTATTTACCTGTGTAAGAATCAACCTTCTGGATTCTACAATCGGGTTTCCCATTTTCTAGGACACCCTTTTCAACATAACGATAAGGGAAACGAGTCAAAAGAATATTCATGATGCTTCGTCGTGATCAGTATAAAGGTCCATAAGTGAGGGGTCAGCGGGCACTGCCATTACAGCAGTACCATCAGGTTGGATAATCTTAAACACCTCACCCGCTTCGATGCGGTCTAGGTATTCATCGAAGTTAGTTTCAAATTCTTGGGTCGTTACTTCAGTCATTACATCATACAACAAAGTTCTTGTTCTTTGAGAGCTTTAATAGATTCAACACAACCACCAAGGGGAGTTGCATCTTGTACTATCTGTGGGAAGGTAGCACCCTCCCCAAATTCTGCGTAGAATTCTTCTTCCGAAAAATCTCTACCTAATTCATATACCACATGTTGTAGTTCTGAAAATTGCGCCACACTAATAAATGTCTGGCAATGCTTACATCCTTTTTTGGTATAAACAGTTAGGGTCATAGGTCCTGTTGTTGTGCTAGTCGTTGTTGGTGAAGTGCTGCATCATAATCACGTTGGAAAATGTCTAGACCCTCACGGGTAAGGACATGATCATACATCTTATCAAACACTTTTGGTGGTAGAGTTACAACATCAGCACCAGCAGCAAAGCATCTAGAAACGTGATGGACATCTCTCAATGATGCTGCCAGAATTTTTGTTTCAACTCCATGTACCCTATATGTATTAGAGATGGCACGAATAAGTTCTACGCCACTAAACGAATTGTCGTTACAACGACCAACAAAGGGAGACACATAAGTGGCACCTGCTTTTGCCGCCATGATTGCCTGCGCTACAGAGAATACAAGTGTAACATTGGTTTGAATTGTTCTGCCATCTTCTTTACTAAGTTGTGACAAATATTTACATGCTTTCAGTCCTTCCACAGTGCAAGGTACTTTGATAGTTACGTTATTACCATAAGTATAATAATCTAATCCTTCTCGCACTATATCTTCAAAATTATCCTGGACTGGTTCTGCAGAAATAGAAAGCATTTCGGGATATAAATTAGAAAGTTCCGAAATTACAGCATGAGGTGCTTTGCCAGACTTAAGAATAAGACTTGGGTTAGTTGTAACACCATCAATCATACCAGTTTCATAGCGTGATGCAATTTCTTCTACATCTGCTGTGTCCAAAAATATATTAAATTTTGAACATTCAAAGTCAATAGTAAATGTTGCCATTTTAGTAGTAGTCAAAGTATAGTAAACGGACGTTTGTAGGACCGGGATTCACAGCATAGTGGGGAGTATAAATTACTTCCAACTCATCAAACTTTCCCCGTTCCCAGGTATATATTTTATCATCAAAAACAAAGTATGCATTTGGATTTGATTCCAACACAAAGTGTGTTGTTTTATAATTGGTTTCTGCGGGAAAATAAATTGGTTGTTTATTTTCCATTACAAAATAAGATGCATACTCATGTGTATGCTCACATACTTCACAACCAGGAAACAAATTGATGTATGTTATTTGTCTTACGTTATCAAGACATAATAGTTCTTTATTCAATAGATCTTCTCTTTTGAATATGGGATTTAGTAGTGGTTTTATTGTAGCACCTGTCTGAAACATATCTGTCTCTTCTTCGTGCAAGCACTTAGACCACTCTATAATAGCACTACTATTAATTTTTAGATAATTTATAAATGTCATGATAAGTAAGAAGTCGGGATGATAGGATTCGAACCTACGGCCACTCGCTCCCAAAGCGAGTGCTCTACCAAACTGAGCTACATCCCGATGTTACTTGACTTCAAAGTCAAGTTTTTTTACCTTGCGTTTCTTACGTTCTTCCTGGTAAGCAAGATCACTATTAGATAGATACGTCTTGGTTTCTTTTTGAATTCCCGTAATAATTTCCACTAGTGACAAGTTCTTGCCGCTTATATTTGTACCACGGATGCTCGTATAGTTCTCGCACCCGCAACTCTTCAGTTTGGTGGGGTGTTCCTCTAATGTCATCCCGCAGTTCTTGCATCTGATTACTAACATTTTGCAACATGCCTCTGATGTATGCCAACTCTTTTTCGATTTCTTTTAGATGTTCTTTAATTTTTTCTGTCTTCATAATATGTATTAGACAATGGGTAATACTGGATTCGAACCAGTGACCAACTGCGTGTAAAGCAGCTGCGCTACCGCTGCGCCAATCACCCTGGCGTCTCAAGTAGGATTCGAACCTACGACCGACTGCTTAGAAGGCAGTTGCTCTATCCAGCTGAGCTATTGAGACTTGCTTTCTTTCTTGAGTTTGAAGTATATAGTATAGTACTTCTTCTTCATTTTGTCAAGGGTTTCCATGTCTTCTTGGAACCCCATGTACTTGAGGAGTTGGTATGACCCCTCAAGTTCACTTAGCAATCTTAACACGTTGACCGGGGACTTGTCAAGTCCCCCAAATGAATACTTGCTCACACCAGAATCATTTTCTTTGTGTAGTCCCATGCGTAAATTTCACGATTACCTTTGATGCCCCATCCCAACCAATAGTATGCTGGGACCATGTATTGAGATACTGTTCGTCCAGGTCCCTCAAACTCAGGCAAATAGCGTTGGAAGATATTTTCGTTAATCATATAACGAGTCTGTCCTTCGAGACTGCTCGGGTCACACTCATATTTAGTACAGAACTTTCCAAGATTATTATAACGATTTATGCTGGTCCACTGAATAAGACCATAACCCCCGCTATAACAATTGCTGTAAGAAACTCTAGCCCCTCCCTCGCATATGTTGGGAATGAACTTGCTTTCCTGTTTAATGTTACCCATGATTGTCGCAAGAGCATTACGATCTGTGATACGAGTGTGTTCTTGGAGTTGGGCAAGGACATATTGTTCATTAGGAGAGCAGTCAGGACACTTCCAAGATGTCCTATATGGTTCCACAGGAATCTGAACCGGAGTAGGAGCAACCGTTACAGGCGGTGGTGGTTCCGGGAGCATAAATGACCCGGCGATGACACCGGCAGCAGCGAGTGCTTTAAACATATGGTTTCGTTTCATAGGTCGTCCTTATAGTAGCACACCACGGGACCCCTGTCAAGCCCCTAAATAAAATTACTTGAACTCTCATTATGTATCACCTTTCTTGTACGGACATCAACAGACTTGTGAATGCCTGCAAACTCTATCAAGAGCATACAGGTAGCGAATGGATGTGGGAACAATATGATACCTTGATTGGAAAATTAAATAACTATTCAGAACAAAATTTATTGGAGTGCGAAATCCATGGGCGCAATGACACCACCATCCCGTAAGAGTTGTTACAACTTTAGGGTCATCAGCATAGATAGAGTAGTCGATGGAGACACGATAGATGTCACGATTGATCTCGGTTTTGACCTTTATAAAAAAGAAAGAGTTAGAGTTGCTGGTGTTGACACCCCAGAAAAAAGAACAAGAGACCTTGAAGAAAAAGCACTCGGATATGACGCAACCCATTGGCTCGAAGAGAAACTCAACGGTGCGATTGCTGGTGATGATGATCTCATTATTAGGACTGAGCTTGTTGGGGGTATGGGTAAATATGGCAGACTCCTCGGGTGGTTATACATTGGAGACGCAGAACTCTCACTCAACGAACAAATGATTACTGAAGGATACGCTTGGGCGTATGATGGAGGTACTAAACAAAAGAACTTTGAAGAACTTCGTGAAATTAGAAGAGCACATGGAACACTCACAGAATGATTGGAGATATAGTGATGACAGGATGGCGTTAAGAGCTGACGCTTTCGTAAAACTTAAGAAACATTTTACTCTCAAAGAGGGCAGACATTTGTATGAGTTCTGCCATCACTGGGTAAGTCAGGGCAATAAAACTCTTGACAATATAGAAGAAGAGTTTCAAAAATATTTGGAACTAAATAAATAAGCAACTACGTCCTGCATCAAATGAAAAAAGCAATCTTAGCTTTTGGAATGTTACTGATGACAGCACCTGCCGCTAATGCTGGTGCCCTTACACATAAACTATCATCTAGTGTTCAACTGACTGTTGATGCTGCTGCCACTAGAGCATTAAGAGTTGGTTCTTCATATTCTGTATCGGGAAATGGAGTATCAACCACTGATGGAACCAATGCTGGTGCTGTTGGTGGTCTGGGTGCCATTTCTTCTGGTATAGGTTCCCCTGCCAACATCACCGCTACACAGGCAACCAGCGGCAACTCCTTCTCCTTCAATCAGTCGTACTTAGAAGGCGATGCTCTCAGTGGTTCCGCTCCTACTGTGGGTGCTGTTGCTAACTACAGCGACCTAACATCCACCACAGCTGGTACTGCTGGTTCTCTAGCAGGTACTATCGACACTGCTGGTGCCATTAGCGTGACTGCTGGTGGAGCAGGTTCGAGTGCTGTAGGACAGTTTGTTTCTGAAATCTCCATCTTCGACTGATGACTAGACTACAAGAAGCAATCGGTCTCGGATTGATTCTTGGTATGGCACACGGGGCAGCACAAGCTGTCCCTGTAGTCCCTAACTTCACACAGGGAACAATGACAACCAGGACAGAGACCACACAAACTATTAACGAAACCATCAACTCGATGGACT
>Ga0181575_10000101_pt1 | contig 59536 bp, 77 predicted proteins | sample 101ome_23_FD_145599 | JGI IMG/M metagenome (GOLD analysis project Ga0181575, IMG submission 145599) | Coastal salt marsh microbial communities from the Groves Creek Marsh, Skidaway Island, Georgia - 101411CT metaG (spades assembly) | ecosystem: Environmental > Aquatic > Marine > Intertidal zone... | reverse complement strand
CCGTAAGCGTTTGTCCCCCAATAGCTTAGCGAGCAGCCCCCCCGGTCCCGACCTTGTAAGCGTTTCTCTTTCAACGACTTACGGGGCGCGACTGCCTCATTTGCGCTTTAATCCCTTCCGTAAAGGGAACCCCTAAGTCGTCACACGGACACCACGAAACCGCTCGTGTCTTTTGTCGCCTTACCTTTCGCACGGAGTCCGACGATAGACCCATCACGGTCAAGGAAACGCAGGTCCGTCTCGTCTCCGTCCACAATGGGGAGGGGACCGAACCCACCGCTGAAACGCGACCGATCCGACATAGGAAGCGACTCACCTTTCTTGACATTGAAGACCACGGCCACGTTCATGCCGTTACCGATAGCCTGCGACAACAGATGGTCATTAGACTCCGAACGTGAAAAGGTCAGATGGTAGTTGGCAGGAATGTTCCGACGATTCGCCAATTTTGTATAATCGTAAAATTGTACATTAGGAAACATTTCAAAGATGTTCCTATGGTCCCCAACCTTAACAGTTTCCCAGCGGATGTCACTAGTACCGTTAAGACGGAACACAGGAATCAACCCCTTCCGTTCGGCCTTCCGAATCCCCTTGGAAACCTCGTCAACAAGCTGGGCCATAAAGGTCGGTCGGTCTTCAAAGAACAGACGAGTGCGACGGATTCTGGCGTCCTGAATCCCCTTCATGTGTCCACGTCCGGCGGTGTTCAGACAAACGGCCAGGCAGCCACTAGATGCGCCGGGGCATACGTTGAATCCTGAAATGGAACCGGGCGCGAGATGCATGATAAAGGTCATGTATCCCTTGGACTCACCTTTCAAGGTCTTAGGGTTGGATTCGCTGAGGAGCTTCATTTTTTTCTCTCTTGTGTAGGTTCATCCTCCAACGTTCTATAATATATCACGCTACTAGAGAAAAGTCAAGATGCTGAATGTAACAACGCGTAAGTTATTGTCCCACAATAGCTTAGCCTGCGGCGTGATAAAACAGTTGACGCATCAATGTTTATTGTTACGTACAATGGGTTGACATTTATTTTTATTCATTTTTTATGTATAATTAAAATACCATTTTTGACCAAACTCCAGCCGTCCTGCGCGGGCTCTCCGCACGCTCCTGCGCGGGCTCTGCGCACGCAACGCAATCTGCGCACGCAACGCAATGATAAAACGTAGTATGATAAAACATACTACGTATGATAAAACAATGATAAAACCTATGATAAAACATGATAAAACATCATGATAAAACGCGCGTCAAGGGCCTAATTGTAACAATAGCGTAACCACCCTCCACTGACCATTAATATGATGGTAGCGTGACGCAGTATGCGCGTCGCAAAGTACACGATATAGGGAGTATCGTATACATTGGTAACGCCCTATGCTAAAAAATTGGAGGAACGCTCCATGTGTCTATGGTATGCATTCCCCCAATCTATTACTCCTACTTGTCCAGCGTATCCTATTTCGTTTTCACGACTTGTTATCCAATGATTTAATATAGTTCTTCTTATGTTATGTTTTTAACTATTTCTTTTTTAAGGTTTTTAAGTTTTTTAACTTTTTAAGGTTTTTAAGATTTTAAGTTTTTTAACATTTTAACTTTTTAAGTTTTTTAACTTTTTAAGATTTTAAGTTTGGACTTATTAGTTTATTTAAGATATACATTAGTAAAAAGAATCCTATTGGTATCAATAACAATTGTGGGTAGAGTATGATTGCTCCTATTACCCATAGCATTCCATAGAATATCCAAAAGAATATATATCCGAATACGATGAGTCCTATTATAAATTCCATTTTATTGTTCGTATAGTTCCTTTAATACTTCTTTTAGTTCTGTATTAGTATCTGTTTCACCGTGTGTGACCTCGACTAACTGATATACCTTGTAGGATTCGAGGTTTGATTTTGGTAGGCCCTTGATTGCTTGGACTAGAGTACTGAATGGTCCATATACAATTGTAGGATTAGCCATTGCGTTATTCTTATATCCTATTACATATGTCATTTTTGTTTTCTCCTATTAAGATATTCTTTTAGTTCTTGTCGTATGTCTGACCACATCTGTATGAATACGGTGTATACCATTCCAACTGCTATCATACCCACGAATACTCCAATGGTCGTCATTACGTTTATGTAGGCGTCAACCATTGTGTTTTATCATCCGTCTGCGTTAAACCATTGGTGGTTAATCTTGTCTCTGTGGTCTGCTTGGCGACCACCAATCAAGATGTCAATAAAGATGATTACGAATACGATTGTTAACCAAACAAAAGTCATAGTCTGTTCCTACTTGCGTGTATAAGAAAAGGGATGGTGGTGACCAACCCAAAGAGGGGAGCTTGCATCATAATGATTGTAGTAAAGAACGCCATGCAATACACAAAGAATGAGTTCTGTTTCATTGTTCTCTCCCAAGATAAATAAATAAAGCAATCATACACAAAAGCATTATAACCCAATTCATGATTGTATATAATTTTTGGTTGTTATAATAAAAGGAATTGATGCGAACAAAAACGAAGACGTAATGTGCGACGATTACCCACCCAGCCCAAAGCATCCAAACGAAGAGGAAAAAGCAGCAGCGGATGATAAAACCGCCGAAGACTAACCAAACCACGGGGCTTGCATCATAATGATTGTAGTAAAGAACGCCATACAATACACAAAGAATGAGTTGTGTTTCATTGTTCTGTTCCAATTAAAATTTCATCAAGGTTTTCTATGATTCCACCAACCTTTGTTTGTACAACCTTGAGCTGTTTACGAGCACCCCATGTTTTGTTTTGTAATGGGGAAAACTCTTTGTCATCTGTTGAAAGATAGTAATCCAAATCTTGGAGTAGTTGCATTACATAGATAAGTTGTACCCGTGTATCTTTGTCCATTATTCTTCCTCGTCAAACCAATCGGGATAGTAGTCTTTGACCATTTCTATACTTGTCCATTTAGTTTTCCCACTCCTGAATGTCATCTTCATCGTCTTGCCAAGTTGGTTCATCACCGATCATATCACGCATTATTTGTCCTATGTCGGGTAATGTAAAATGATCTGTTCTTGGGACTCCCAACTTACCATAACCTGCATACGTGTGTATGTCTTTGTAATTTACAAACATATCTCCTGTCTCTGGACAGGTGTGGGGGAGTCTTATACTTTTCCAATTCATTGTAAAATAATCCTTATTGTATCTGATGTGTATTTTGCGGTAAGAATGACCACCATTGTGTCACCTTCCATTTCATAGATAGGGGCAATCATTGTGTTGACCACTCCCATATTTGAGTAACTTGAGCTATTGATGGTTGGTACCTTGTTTGGATAATGGGTAACCACTCGTTCATACTCACCTGTGGTTTCGTTATACACCAAAGTCCAATAAAGGTTACTCTCCCAAGTTGCCTTTACTGGATGTTCGGGTAGTTCTCCGTCTATGCGAATCGTACCCCCAAGTCTTGCTAATGTTTGTTTCTCACCATTGACCACATCCAAATAGTAATAACCATTCTGGTATGGTAGTTCTGCGTAGATGTCAATGTCAACTTGTGGTTCTAATGTAACTGGTGTTTCGGTACACGCTGCTAGAAATAGTAGCGGTAGTATCTTGTTTACCATTTGTCAATCCGATTGATAATACCAATTGCGATGGCCATACAAATCGCGAAGAAACCCATTAAACCTAATAATTCTGTAATCATAAAAAACTCTAACACTTCCCATTCTGAAGGATTGACCGACCGATACCGTTAGCTATTTCCCTTATCTTTTCGGTATCATACTTTTCAAAAGCATTCATTGTTTCTAATACTTCTCTAATGTGTAACATTATTTGTAACCCTCTTTCTTGACCACACTTTTCAAATATAGGATGAGCGTCATTATAGATGAAAGAACGGTTTTTGTTATACATTTAGTCACTCCAATTATCATACGGGTTCATGAAACGATAACCCTTTTTTGGAACCCTTTTGTTTTTCATAGCCTTCATTCGTTCAATGAAAACATAATCGGCGTCTTCGTCGTAGTCTCCCGTTGCTTTGGGGAACATTTCATAAAGTTGTCCGTCTTTCTTTAAGTTGTCATAATCTTTCTTAGTCATAACTTCCCCTTTTAATTTTTTAAGCAATCGTTTTTTGTGAAACCACAACATCCTAGAACAACCAAGTAAAGAACTTGATAATTCCATACCAAGAAAGAGCAGTGAAAACAACAATACCAGACCAGACAACAAGTTTGAAACTATCTACTCTTGACTGGCGGTTGTAGTATGCCTCTCTTTGTTCGTCGGTGATACTCATTAGTCTAGTAGAAGTCGTGGTCCGACTTTCTCCTCTCCACTAATGACACCCCACGCTTTACGATTGGAGTCGTCAAGAAGTCTAACAGCATTTTCAACCTTGGTGAGTCTCTTGTGGATAATAAAATTAATCCAAGTTAATGCACCAATGATTGCTGCTTGTGCTCCAATGACCATATAAAATTCCATAGCTATCATACATTCCTCCCTGTAAGATTGATAAAGACTTCTGCGGGGAAGCCAAGGTCGTATGTTCGTGAGAATACTTTGCGCGGGGCCCGAAAGGTTCTAATCATATCCGACTTCCACACAGACAGTTCATACTTATCATAATTATCTGGGAGATTGGAAAGAGTCATTGTTCGTTGGAAAGGTGCGACTGCACGAAGAAACTCATTGTCATACGGAGTATACTCGTCCATGACCGTTTCAAGCGTCATATCGTAAGCGTGAACGATAGTACGATAATTGATTGGGTCATCGTTGGTTACCAAGGTAATCGTAGAGTCAATCCGGGGGCATGGTGGATGCGGCGCCCACCATGCCTCGTGGTTGGTAAGACGATTAGGAACAAACGGAACGAGTGCAGCTGCACCCATCCTCTTGATAAACTCACTCCTGTTCATCGGTGTCGTCCAAGTCTACCTCAACATCAACCTCAATGTCTTCGGCGTTAACGGGTGTGCCATCTTCGTTGATAAGACCAGCGTTGAGCTGCTTCCAGTACTCAATCTGAGCCTTCATCATCATCTTACGGATACCCTTGATGGTAGCCTTCTTACCAGTGAAACCCTTTGCTGGGTTTCTCTTAAACTTTCTACTGAACCTACCCATTGTAACTTCTCCTGTTTAGAGATTAATGTTTAATGATTATACAATAAATCTAATAGATTATAGACCAAAAGTCAATATCTACTTTGTAACAAGTCGGCGGGTTGCTTCCCAAGTTACAATTGACATAGCGGACGATACATTGTATGACCGGAGCACCCCACGCTGGGGAATTGAGATAATTGGTGCGTGTGGGAATGTGTAAATGATATCTTCGGGGATACCATCACTCTCCGAACCAAACACGAACATAGGTTTGGTAGGCATCCTGTTCCACTCACCCTCAGTCAACGGAAGAGTCAGTCCACCCTGTTCAATGAATACAGGTTGGTATCCTGTATCCTGACAAACATCGTGGAGAGACTTAACATCCATTGGGTATCGGTGAACATTAATGTAATTCTGTGCACCTACGGTTGACCGCTTGTCATACTTACGACGACCAAAGATAAAGAAGTCACTAGCACCAAGTAGTGAGGCGGTCCTCATCATCATACCAATGTTGAGGTCACCTGCGACTGACATCACGGCGATGGAGAACGGGAGGCTGTCTTTACGACAGCGCTCCCTGTTCTCTTCCACCGTGTTATCCTTATACTCGTCTGCTACATTGTAGTGACGAGACGCGGTTTCGTTAATCACATCAGAGTAATTCATGCCACTTTGTCACTCTTTTTGAGGTTAGCTTCGGCACAAACCAACTGACCATTTTCAATGGTAGTCTTACCACCCTTAGAATGTGCGTGTTTGTGATCGGCGTGCCACAACTTACCATTCTGAACCTCCGACCACCGGATTTCCTTATCGGTTAGAGGACAACGGGCGTTCTGTCCATCTACAAAGACTCCGTTGTTGATATGTCCAAGTTTACCACCTTGAGCGTACCACATTTCCACTCTCTGAGCAGATGTATAGAGTCGTTGTCCATCCTTGTGGACCACGATATCATCAATATTGGTCAACTTAAACAGAGACTCCATAATCAATTGTAGACGAATCTGCAACTTACCCTTGTTCCACGCAGAACAACAACCAGAGAAACTATAAGTTTTACTACCATCATCAAACACAATCGTCTTATCACTCCTAAGACCATTCTCTACGGCTACCCAACTCTTAAGTAGAAGATTGGGGTCAAGAATTTTAAATCCGTTAAAAACGAGATATGAATATGTCATAACCCAATTACCCACTGAGTGGACACCGTGGTTCTTCAGATTATCAGAGATGAAAAACAAATTCTTGGTAAAAATTTCCAGACCCTTTGTCAGAGTTGATTCAACCGAATCCATGAGATGAAAATTTTCAAACTGGTCATTATCTTGGTACAAATCATCCATCAACTTTTTCCCAATAGAACTGGGCATGGACTCTAAATTGTCTTGTTTCATGTAAGTAAGCAAAACCCACAGGATACCTAATACTTCGTCACGAGCTCTCTTGACAGTGAGCATACCAAATTTATAAGAATTAAAAACAGAAAACTTGTCAGTTAATTTCCGTACTTTTTCAGCTAGGTTAGACCAAAAAGAATTACGTAGTTCTGCACCAGAAAGAGGTGAACCAGAATTTAGACTCCGAAAATGTTCCCGCAGGTCATCAGACGTTGCCTCTATCACATGATACTGATTAATTACCAAACTGTCCAAATATTGTTTAACGGGCAGGGGGAGATTACTATAGGTATGTTTGCCAAGAGTTACTCTATGTATCTCTTGTTCCCCGTTCTGGTCCGTCCACTTAAGAATGTAGTCTACCTTCTTTTTCTTACCAGGCGCAAAATCAACTTCAATTTCATCGTTGAAAAAACGAACGAAAAATTGACTACGATTGTTACCATCAACCGAAATCCAACCGTACTTTTCCATAACCTTGGTAAAATAGAAAACTTCTTGGTCCGCACCAATACTTTCACAATACGACCTACACTTCTCGGCATTAGCAATCATAATATTAAGATTTGCCTGCCCCTTCATCACCGTTTGCATATATGAGTTCATATCAGACTGTTCCCAACATTCGGGACGTTGGAAGGATGGGTCCACGAAGATTTGTCCCACCATCATTAAAAAATCCTTAATTGATGATGTAATCATCTTGGGAGGTGATACAGACCTAATAACCATTTTTTCTTCTCCTTGAAGTGGGTTTTGGCTAAACCCGTTAATTAAGGAAGACGAATTCTTCCTTTTCGAATATTAAAACTAATACAATTCAACTAAAAAGTCAATGTTTGAATTGTAACAATCACACAAACAACTTCCAATCTCTGGCAGCAATCTCATTCGCCTCAATTTCATACGGATGGGTATCGTAGGTGTGACCATTCTTGAAATGTCTGTCATACCAACCGTTCCTTGGTTGAAGGTAATGTTGGTATTCGTGAATCATTGTCTGGATAGCCTGTCTGGTTGTTCTACACTGAGCGACATTGATTGATACTTCTTCAGCTTCATCATCAAACTCACCCATACATCCATACGAGGGGTCGTGATACAATACAAGGTCAGGTAGAAAGTATGACCAATCGCTTTGACCATAATGTGTAATGATGTCCTGAAACAATCCGTGAAGGTCGTGGTATCGTTCGTGAGTTAGTTTCATCGTGCCCTCTCATTGAAACGATTGGCCTGACGCATCATCTCGCGTTCGTGTGGATTGTTCGGGTTGAACAATTCCAGACGACCAGCGGTCTTGTGGTCATACACCATCATACCGGCGTATGGTTGTTCGTCATTACAATCTGAACAAACATCATACCACTCCAATCGACCGAGCGGCATCTCGTCCCCACATCCGGGGCAATCAATTGTCTGGTTTGAAGCCTGTGCTGTAATCATTTACAATATCCTCATAAATCTGTAGTGAGCGTTCTCTAACAATGTTGTTGGAAACTTCAGGTCTGAGCAAGTTCTCTTGGTCAAGGGTATCAATGATACGCTGGAAGATACCAATCAACTTGTCAGCACCGTGTTGTCTCTCTAGTCGTTTATAATGACTAAATACGATTGTACCTTTGTTAGTTATCATGCAAAGTTAAGAATGACCGACGATGTGTCACCCGTCACACTCTCCAACTCAATGTAATTGACCTTGCGGTCTTCACCACGAAAGTTAGATTCGTAACCACGGGAGAATCGTGGACCATTTGGAAAACTGACAGAGTGGATATTTCCGTTAATCACGGGTCCACTATAGCGAATGTGAGCGTTGTTACCCATAACGCGGTAACGATTCTGTGAAAGAAACTCAACGACGATGTTCTCGCCGTTACGAAGGGTCAAAATATCTCTAGTCATTAGAAAATCCTCGTAAAAATGTTAGTGAGTAAAATCTCAATTGAACGAAAAAGAAAAATCGTCAATAAGACTTTGTTGAATGTCATATACTTAGTTTGATTGTTCATTGTAAAGATTTGTTATTTGTTCTGAAAGGTCAGTTAGCATACCATGTGAAGAGGCGGAGATAACAATTCCGAAACCATCACGAAAACGGATGATTGCCTCAGCAATCTCTTGAGCCACTTCCTGTTTGATTTGATTCTTTGTCATTGTTGAATGTCCTGTTCCAGTTGTCGTCATATTCTTTACGAGTGACCACGATGGGCCGGGGGGAAGAACCCTTCCCCCCGTCACCGTTAGACATTGACCGTAAGGTCTTCAATGTCAGCACCAGCCTCCCAAGGAGTCTCAGCGTCAGCATTCGTAGTGACATACTTCTGGATGAGCTGCTTCATGTAGGTTCGCTCACTGTCAACTCCACCAGCATCGGAGTAGAACGGATAGACACAAACCTCGGCAGTCTCTTCCAGAGTGAAACCATCATAAGCCATAGAAGTCATTTCTACAGTCTGACGAGTGGACACGATGGTAGAAACCTTGGGGTCATCTGACCTGACATTCTTACGAGTGTGGTCAGCAATCTCCGCAACGGAACGGATGAAGTGGTCGTCCACTTCAGGATACTTGAGGTTGAGTAGACCCAACTCTTGTTCCATGTTGAGAGTATCCATCTCAATAATCTGGAATCGGTCAAGAATAGCCCGGTCAAGGACACGGGTAGCGGTATACTCAGCACCAATGTTTGCCGTAGCGATAAAGGTGACACCCTCAGCAACCGGAACGGTCGGCGTGTCGGGAGCCTCATCAATACGGAGATACTTCTGGTTCTGGTCAAGAACCGTCATCAAGATGTTCACAGCGTCATGGTGAGCACGCGAGAACTCATCAAGAAGAATGATGGCGTTCGGAGTGGAGATAGCCTTAACGAACAGGGCCTGACTCACGAATGTGCCTTCATCCTTGGAGAAGTGCGTGTTACCAATCAGAGTGGACCGAGCGTCCTGAGTGGAACCAAGGTTAAAGTAGAAGTATGGACGGTCATTAAAGATGTTGGAGAGAGTCTGGGCAACCAGAGTCTTACCACATCCAGACGGACCCGTCATCAAGATGTTACGACCGCGGAGAATAGAGCGGACCAGATACTTCCACTTGGTGTCAGAGATAACCAGTGAATTAGGAATCATCTGAGGAGAGTTAGCGATAAACTCTACGATGTCTTCGTGTTTCTCATTAGAGAGATTCATGGAGTCATCAAGTTCAACCGCTGACTCAAACAGATAACGGAAGTCCTCAAAGTCCTTAGCACGCCACTGAGTCTTACCTGTAGTAGTGGTGATACGGTGGAGAACTTGGTCGGTATCTGCGACCTTACGGAGTGCGTGGACGGGGATGTCACCAGCGTGGTCAATACCATTCTGGTCAACAGCAATCCATTGACCACGACCAACCTTCTGAACGAGCACCACGACTTCGGAGTTTGTAACCATTGTGTTTGTCTTTCCTTGTTTTGAGTTATAGTATGTTTAACGATTACACAGTAAATATAGTGGAATTGGGGGGTAAAATCAAGTGGTTAAATGTAACAGGATTGTAACAGACGCCACTATTTATACTTTTTCACGATGAACGACAAATAGGTAGCCTGTGTCGCGGCGCGTGTCGATTGCGTGGCGCGTCGCGAAAAGCGATCCGTCGCTGACTTTCCACTCAACGCCATAGATTGCGTCCACAAGTATATCATCTGGATGGACCGGATTGCAATATGACCTAATAAAATTAATCACCTGAGTCTCAGTCATTAATGCCAATTTACCATTCACAACATTCTTAGCTCGATGCAATCGACAACCGGCGGATTCACGAAGAACTTTAATCGCCATGATCGTCTTCTGGTCATTGGAGTTAGGATTAGCTTTCTTAAATTGACAAATATACTTTTTCATTAGTAACACCTTTTAAGGTCTAGGTTATGTTCTTTGAAGGTTTCTCTCCACGAATAGAAATGTTTGTTATGGTTTCCTGTATCACCATTGACCATAAGTTGCCAAACATGAACCATTTCGTGTGCGAGAATCTGTAGGAATGCACCCAACGTTGGGTATGTGGGTTCCATAAACAACCCTACAACTTTTACACCATTTACTTCTACTTCTTTTACATATCCCCAAGTATTTGCCTGGCGGCGAATGTCAACGATGTGAGGATATGGAACTACACCATTAAATACTTCATTGTTAATATGGTCAAACCAAAAATCCAATTCCTTCTGGTCAACTTGATATTCTGTGTAGGACTTCATCGTCCTTCTCACTAGGCCCTTCATCGGACGGTGGACCTAGTGAGAAGGTCGTTGAGAGTCTTAGAAATCATAGAGAAGTTATCCATCGGAATCATAACACCATCTTTTCCATAAGAATTCTTGAATGCTTTTGTCTCCCAATCGTGATACTTGGAACCAAACATACTACCAGCGATAAAGTAGGACAAACATTCAATACCAACTTCTCTAAACTGCTTGAGAACCCGACGACAATGACGATGTGCACGTTCACCACCGTGACTACTCTCGTAACGTCGAGGAGCACCGGCGGGTGTGTAGTTAGCACCACCATCGGTCATCGTAACAAAGTATACATTGTTGTCCTTGGTCTTAAGCGACTCAATAAAGTCTTTCTCAATGTCATACACGATAGACTCAGGTGTCGTGTTCTCAGGAGTAAACTCATTCATCCAACGCTCAAAGTGCGAGAATGGTTCACGACGACTATCAAACATATTGATTGACCAGATTGAATCTAGACCATACCTAAGATTCACAACAACATCAAAGTTGTTAATCTTAGTAGCGGCGTATGCAAGACCAGTGGTCAACATCACCGACTCGTCCCACTTTTTACCATACATTGACGAAGAACAATCAACGGTCAGGTAAATAATGGAATTCTTGTAATCCTGAACAACCTTGGAATAGAACACATTCTGGTTGTCAGTCCCAAGAGAGTGAATCAAGCGTCGGTCAATCTTACCAACGGGACGACGAGAAAACTTAGTCTCGTTGCTGTCGTGACGAATCTTGATTCGGTCAACCATAATCTGACCAAGACGACGACCACGCCGCACCTGTTCTGAATTCTTGGAACGATTCCAATTAGAAAACATTGAGTGAGGAAGAACACCCTTACTATTAGCAGTAAGACGAGGAACACGAATGTATGGGTAGGACTCTCCCTCAATCATAATGGAAGATACGGTAATGTCGCTCTCCTCCATTGTCTGAACAGCCTTATCCATCTTCTTGGTAATCTTCTTCTTCTTGGTATCACCATTGAGGAAGTCCATCGCCTGTTGTTCAATCTTATCCACATTGGGGTCAGACTTACCAAGGTTACGACGACCAAGTTCTTCGGCCACAACCTTCTCAATGTCTTCGTTAGACATCTGAGACTGACTAGACTGAGACTCATCGTCAGCACCAGTATCATCACCAGCACCAGACTGACCCTCACCAGAGTCACCTTCGTCAGACTGATTCTGTTGCTGGTCATCTATTTCTTCGTCAACCTTGTTGTCAAGGATAATCTGGTAGATGTCCATAGCACACTCAACCAACTCTTCAGCCTTGACGGTCCCGTCAGGATTGGAGAATCGGAGAATGTTGTTCAGTCCAAAGGTATCGTAAATCTTACGAAACTCAGGAAGATACTTGTCCATCATATACTTGATGGCTGGGTTCGTGATGTTAATGATGCGGAACATATACGAATGAACCGTAGGAACACGAAGTTTCTCAGTGCGGATGATAGCCTTAGCAATCTCCTTAGCGTTCCAGTGATGGTCATACATAGACTGATAGTATGGGCGATAACCGGGAGCACGACCATAGACCTCAGAGTCAATACGACGGTCCTCAAGGCAATTCGTAATGTTGTGAACGGGAGTGATGTGTTCACGACCGAAACGATTAATTACCATATCGTCAAACTGACCGGACTTGAGCATATCAAGAAGTGCCTGAGAGAACACACAATGTGCACCCTCATGGAGAGACGTTCCAACGAGAACATCAAACTTCTTGGGGTCAGACTCGGCAGAGATAACAACATACTTACCATCGGTATAGCTGTCACTACCACCATTGAAGACCACGACAACTTCGTCGTCATTCGTGAGAATACGAACAAAGTTACCTACAGCACGACGGACGGCAGCAAGACGGGATGCCTGTGCAAGGTCAACCGTAGCTGCGTTACCAGAAGTGCCATCAATCTTAATCTTGGTAGTATCTTTGTTCTTGTCGTAGAAGTAATCGTAGGAATCGTCATCCATCCAGTAGGACGACCACGACTTGGAATCCGTAACCTTGGTCTTACGCTTGGTAGCAACCTTGTTACGAATATCCCACCAAGGGATTTGGTTGTCATTCACATGACCGGACATAATTTCTCCGTGTTGGGGTTTGAATTTCATATATGAAATCTAACACGTTTTCGTCCAAAATCAACCTGTTTTTTGTAACAGGAATGTAACAATGTTTCTAGTTTGACCATGATATTTATAATAAATACCGTATTTTGGAGAATTATTCATGGCACAGTTCATAAGACCCACATTAGAACAATCAATTCAGTCTGGTTCATTGTCAGTTGGAAGATTTACAAGAGTAGACGCAGTAACTACAACTTGGTTTGGCACGGGTTCTAACTCAGGTGGGTCCGCATTTATCAGAGGAGCTAGTGCCACTGGAACGGTGAGTGCATCTTTCGGTGGGGCGTTAGACTTAGCAGATTTAACTGTTGGAGTCGTTTATGAGATTCAACCATCCGTTGTTTCTGCCGCTGGTGGAACGGTTTATGTTCTCTACGGAGCTTCCCGTTAAGTTCTACCCAACTCTCTATCAATTTCCTCTTTAATCTTTCTAATCTCTTCTTCGGTTAAATCATCTTCTGGTTCTAACCCAAGACCGCTAGAAACATTACTTGGGTCTTTCCACGAATCTCTGTTGGGATTATATCGTTCAGGATTTTTAAACGAATCTTTTATGTGTTGACGGTTGACCACGGTTGGTGCACCTTGGGTAAGAAACGAACAATTGTAGCAGAGAATGATTAGATTACTTGGAGAGTAGTCCCCGTGTTCGTCTTTAAACACCATTAGAATCGGTTTGGCGTTGTCTGTCACTCTTTCCTCACTGAAACCACACAATGAACATCTATCCTCAATTAAACCCCGGGCAACCATACGCCAACGTAGTCTCTGAAGGGGATACTTTGGATGTTTGTTATCAAATATATCTTTGAGTTTGGTGGAATGTGCTTGACTTTTAGCAAATCCTTTGGGTGTTCCTACACCTCTTTTGTTTAACAGGTTCTCGTAGATGCCATAGAATTGTGCATACTTTTTGTATGTTGATATATCCACACCAAGGTATCTAGCGGCACCATTCGCACTGAGAGCATTGGCTTGTGCTTCCTCAATTTCATGTTTGAGTAATGGTCTTTTTAATCTTTTCTTAGCCATTAGTAATATTTTACCTTTACTTTTGCTTCTTTCAACATTTGTAAACTACGTTTGGCACTTTCCATCCATTTATCTGGATTGTTTGTTGTGTCAAATTGTCTGACCCAGATTGTTTTGATACCAGATTGGATGATTGCTATAGAACAATCACTACAGGGAACACCACAAGTACAATACATAGTGCAACCTTTTGTACTGACCCCGATTCTAGCAGCGTTGTAAATAGCATTTCGTTCAGCGTGAGCCATCCAGTAGTATTTCTCTGGACGCATCTGTCGTTCCCAATGTGTATCTACGATGCCTCTTGGAAAGGAATTGTATCCTGTAGATACTACTTCATTGTCTGGACCGACGATGACCACACCAATTTGAGTATTTTCATCTTTACTCTTTAGTTTGACCACCTCTGCCAGTTGTATAAAGTAATTCTTCCAATCCAACATATAGTATTACACCTTGTGATATTCAGGCACCCACTCTGGAATCCCATCAACTACATCAGTCTTCTCAAAGTCCACAAAGTATAGTGGAGCAACTTCACGGAGTTTATTGAGAACCACATCAGCAAGAACACGAATCTCTGGTTCGGCGTGACGGTCGCTACGACTTTCAATAAACCACCTCCAACCACGAATGTTGTTAGTCCAAGTTCCACGGGTTTCAATACCATTGGGTAGAACATTACGAGCCTTTCCTCTTGCCCACTTTCTCAAATCAAAACCTGTCAGTCCATTGGGATTCAAGTCCATCAAGGCTTCTACCTGTTGTTGATAACTCTTTACTGCATCATACTGAATATTAAGATGGTCAAGTAATAGATTCCGTTCCTCAATGGAACAATTGTCAGACAAGGAACCAAAGAAACCAGTATCCTTGTTGAATGCCGGTGGACATCTCCTGAACAAACTAGCAAAGTATGGTTCAAGAACAAGACACGACTCTTCTTCGGCTGTATATCTGGTTGACCTCTGTGAGATAGCAAATGACCTGTGACGATTTAGTTCTAGTGACAGACCACGGGTGATACCTTCAATAAACATTGTAATATTTAAATGTTCTAATACTGACCCGTGACGATGTTCTAGGATTGCTATTTGGTTCATATCGTTTGACCGACCATTCTTACCAAAACTATCGTAACAACCCTTAGCAGCAAACGCACCCAATCTTATAAAGTCATCACCACCATCTGGAATATCATATTGTGGGTGGTCTGTAAAATTAGTTTGTGCAATTACGGTAACATTGGGTAATAACTTGATTATCATTCTATCTCCATATTCTGTATGAGTCTTCGTCAAAATGTTCTGTGCTTACTTCAAATATAATACTATCATTTTCCAGAGATGTCAACTTATGTGGTTGACCACGGGAAACGTCTACACAATCTCCCTCGTTCAATATCATTTCTTTAGCCTCCGCGGTTTCGGTGTCAACATACTGAAGCACAAAACAACCCTGTTGGACATACCATGATTCGGCTTTCTTTAAATGATAGTGCATAGAAAATGAACTGCCTAAATTAGGAAACACCAACAACTTACCACAATACTCTGGTGAATTGTGTATCCAAAGTTCGTGACCCCACGGCTTCTTCACGAATTTAGGTTCGTGCTTATTCATGATTCACCACAGATACTATTGGTGTATGGCCACGGACAATCTAATGATGTCTCAGGAAACGTGGCACATCCGGTCAAGAGTAAGACCAGTATTAGAATATACTTCTTCACAAAACCTCCTATAAAAGTAACTAGTTAATATAACCGTTTTTAGAACTTATGTCAAGGTTCTTCTGATTGACCGACTTTAGCTCTCTCTGTTGGTGAGAACTTTTCTAAACCAGCAATACCAAAGGAACCCACGGTCAAGTATAGAAACGAATTATAAATGTATTCGTGTAATGCCAAATCCATACCAAGTAATCCTGTTCCTAAGTCTAGGATACTATAAAGAGTCATTACCGCAAATGACATAAAACCGATAACTGTTTTTTCATTCCAGCTATTATCATCTTTAAAGATTTCTGTGAATGCCATCATTCTTCCCCAAAGATAGTTAAAAGGATTATAACTCATTTACATAACCTTATTTGTTTGGACAATTACCACAGTGACAAACTACGCAAGTGCACATAATTATCTCCTTTCTTTTAAGAGTTCAACTTCGCGTTCTAGTTCACTAATACGCTCTGCATACCACTCTAAAGTTAATTCTTGTTGTTGGTCATACGGAGCGTTACCAGTTTCTACTTCTAGTTCCAAATCATCAAGTTCTTCTCGTAACAAATCAATCATCATAAATTGTTCAGCGTCCGCTGGAAGAGCACCTAACTCTCCACGGGGCCATCTGATACGAAATTCTGTGTTACTTTCTACTTCACTTTCCATCATTAAGATAGATGTTTCAATGGTATTTAATCGTTCAATGATACCAAAGTAAGCCCATACAGCAACCGCAGTTCCAAAAACCATACTAACTATATTTCGTAACGGCATTGTTAGTTCTGTGTTGTCGTTTAATCTAGCCACCATATCACTCACCGTAAAGGTTAGGGTTGTCTGTAACCTCCGTAACTGTATCAATGACCTTTTCTGTAATGGTTTCTTCTTCAACTTCTTCTGTTTCTTCTTCCTCTTCCTCTAATAAGTATTCTATTTGTTGTATTCCCGACATACCATTTTGTTTAAATGATTTAAATTCATATTCATTGCCAAAGTCTACATACAAATCACCACTATCAAGAAGAGTGGTGGTCATCAATATATGTTCTGCTAGTTCTTCTGGCATATCTTCTGGATTATCAAATACATAACAATCCACATTACCTTTCCAATCGGGAGATACGACCACACCTGTTCTAACTTTCCCGTTGTAACCAAAACTTATTAAATCGCCGGGAGTTAAATTCCTAACAGATGCAAATAACCTTCGTCCTAGTTTAATCATTTAATTATTGTTTTGATTAATTTTACGGATACGTTGTCGATGTCGCCAGTGAAACCCCCACCCTGTCCGTCGATTACAAGGTTGTTGTTGCTCACTGGGGTGACGAGTTCGGTGTACGTGCCGTTCGCAGAACGGGCCGTCGAAGCACCTTGACCCACATAGACACTCACAGAACCCGCCGAATAGTTCAGAATCGTGTAGGTGATTTGATAGGTGAATCCGATAGTATGACCAATGTTCTGGCTCGTGTTTGTTTGAGTGCCGGTTCCCGAAAGCACTCCACCTGAAATGGACCAGTCGCCACCGACCGTCCAATCATCACCCGTATCAAACCCACCATTAATTACTAGTTCTGCCGAAGGTTTAGCAATTGTTTTGATTAATTTTACGGATACATTGTCTACATCAAATTGGTGGTCACTACCTCCACGAATGAGAAAATTTGAGTTGAAGCTTCCTGCAATAATATCTTTTACATATGTTCCATTTGCCGGAGTTTGGCCACCGCCCGTCCCTCCAATGACGGCAGCAACGTTTCCCTTTACATAATTCAATATTGTATAAGTAACTCTGTATGTGTTGCCGGGAATGGCACCAATATCTTGTACAAGGTCAGCATTTGTGTCATTGTCTGCGGAAGCTACACCACCTGCAATAGACCATCCCGGCGTGGTGCCCTGTTTAGTCCAATCCGTATCCGTATCAAACCCGCCGTTGGTTATTAGTTCTGGGGATGGTTTCATCGTTACGCTGCTCAATACCCATCTCCATAGATACTATACGTTCTAGGTTTGGGTGGTGCTAATTCGTGTTCTTCAATACTATAAATCTCACCATCGGCTGCTGAGAACCTGTATTCTTTTGCTCCGGTCTTTTGGAATATATGTTCTAACCCTAATGTAAGAGTTTCAAATACTTCATTACCATCTGGTTCTCTCCATCTATCACCGGGCGGAACACGAATTAAACATAACGTTTTGATTTCTTTAATTTCCATAATCACCTAGTCTGTTTATTGCAATATCTCTGACCAACTTTTTAAGTTCTTTCTGGAGTTGTTGTTCTCTTGGGGATAGTTGTATTTCTTGTTCCAAAAGTCCAGTTATTCTTTTAGATGGCATTTCCGAAACATCGGTTGGGACCATCCCCGCCGCGTACGTAATTCTTGGTTTACAGTTTTCTATGGTTTTGGCCGGATTTCCTTTGGATTGACAAAGGGTTGCTTTACCACCAACGTCTACCCCACCTGTAGTTTCTTTTATAGTTCCACTTCTATAGAAACCTAAATTAGAATATGCTTGTGATTTCATAAAACTGTTGTTAATGACATCAATAATTGCTGACATTTGGTTGTGTGCGTCCCATCTGTCTTTCTGTTCATCTGAACATTTTCGAAGAGATGCTTGCCCTTTTTTCCCACGATGAAGTGAATCTTCTTTATCACATGGTATTATTATACCATCTTTATTTGTCTCAGGTGTTCTTCCATACGTAAAACATTGTCTTATTGCACTCAAGTTATCATCAGATGGTTCAACTCCATGATATTTACAAATCAAATCACCAAACTTCCCGTATAATTCTTCTAAACGTTGATTATTTCTATTTAATCCGTCTTCATTATTTTCATTAAATAATTCACTAAACAGAGTACCTTCACCAGATTCGGTCAACTCTAGTAAAAGATTTTTAATTTCTTCCCCAGACCCATAGCGGTCACTATCCTCATAGGAATGTAGTTTTATTTTACCAAACTGAGCTGATTCTGCTCCACTTCCAAATTTAATTGAAGCAAACTCAAACCCCATGTCTGAAAGTTCTGGGTGAGTTGCTGATTCACCATCCAAGCTTACTTCGACCAACATGGGAAGTCTCCCCGCTCCGCGACTCTTACCCAATGCGACAAAGTCACCAACTGGGAAATCTGACGCCGTTGGTATTATAATAGTAGAACCTCTTTTTGTTTCTCTCAATATAGCTATTGATTCGGTTAAATATGCTTTACTCATATCTAAAACTTTACCACCGGAGCCCGGATTTTCATCTTCAAATGTCGTTAGAAATTTAAAATATTCACGAACATGATTATCAAATTCTTCAACAGTTTCTGCATCTGTCATTTTTTGTATTATGGTCGTATGAGCTTGTTTTGCTTCATCACTCACATCTGACAACGCATCAATAGATTTATTGATAAGTTCTTGTACTCTCACAGAACCTTGTTCGGCTGTAAGTACGAGGGCTTGTATTTCTCCATCTTTAATTAATTTACCCATCTCTTGTAATTGTTGATTATACATTTCTATAATTACTCTATTTTCTGGAGTTCTTGCTCTTTCTGGATCTATCCACTTTACCTCTTTACCATCAACTGCAAATCTAGTTACTCTTCCAGTTTTTTCATCTCTTTCTATGGTTATTGCATCGGCGGGGGTGTCATCTGTTAGTCCCACCATAACTTCTGATGTAAACAAGTCGTATCGTGGGCCTGTTTTTTTACCATCGCTTATTTGATAATCTGTCGGAAGGGGAAAACCAAGTTGAGCAAATCTATCTGCTATAAATTTGGTTGGGGTTGATGGTTTTTTTCCAAAAGTATAAGTTCTACCGTTTGTTTTCCTATCATAATGATATAGTTGTGCCCCCGCAGCTCGACCTACAGAATACAATTGGTATTTTTCTACAAAGGCATCAAACGCCTGTTGTTTTTCCTCTCTGGACTTCTTGGGGTCGGCCAACATATCTAAGATTGTTCCTACATCCTCACCGAATGGCAGTTTCGTCTTTTTATATTCAAGTTGTTCTGTACCGTCTCGACCCACTGTTGTTCTTCCAGTTGGAGTATTTATCTCAACTTTCTTTTCTAGAATACTCTTTATAGTACTTTTGTTGCCGAATTCGGCGGCCAACTCTCTCCAATTTTTCCCATCTCCAGTTGGTTTGTCTTCTGGTTCGTCTTCTGAACCCGTTTCACCATCTTGACCCCCTTGAGTACCCGTTGTACCATCTTGGTTGTCTTGGTCTGTACCTGCCTGAGAATCTGTTTCACCATCTTGGGTATCTTCTGGTTCCGACCCAACTCGCACGAATCGACCGTTTACAACTTTACCAATATACTTTTCGTTGGGCCAATCCCCTTGGTACCATTTCCCACCCTTCGAGAAGGCATCAAGAGGTATGCCAATTTTTTGTTTTTCGGCGTCGGTATATTCTCTAACAAATCCTTCAATAATCCCTTCTAATAATGTTTTCATAATTAAGCTGGGGTATCGTAGTCCACATATGTAATTGTTACTTCACCACCATCGACCAATACCTTTGCGATATCTGGATAGATTCTCTTATAAGCATTACCAGACTCACCAATGAATCCGTCTCTGGTGACATTTTCTTGTGATGTGTTACCCACCAATAGGCAACCATCTGTGTGTTCGTCGGTGTTACCAGTATGAATTAAGATATACTCAAAGCCGGGAACATCACGAACCCATAACATACCTTTGTGCATATCACCATACTTAGCAGCATACTTGCCGTGGAAACCGCCTACGGTTCTTAGGGTAATCTTGTATGTTCCGGCAGGAACTCTTGTCTCACCTGCTACTTTGGTTTCTCTGTATTCATCTTCTAATGTGAATGCTAAGAATCTACGACCATCGGTTACATCAAATAATGCACCTAGTGATGAGTCATCCTGCGAACTAAATCTAAGAACTTCTAGTTTCATAATAGTCTCCTTTGAATACTTTTATATAAGTATTCTTTAAGAGACTATTCCTTGTCTGGTCTGGGCACCCTCAAACTTTCTTTTCGTTTCGTCGGACTATATTCTTCGTTCTGCTGTTTTCTAGGCATCTTCTTGAAAGTTTGGTAATCGTCAACTAATTCTTCGTTATCGTCGTTAATCCATTGGTGCCACTTTGGCATAGTTCGTCTCCTGTAAAATAGAGGTTAATTGTTCGTCAAGGTTTGACCCTTGGTTGTTGTTAATGAAACCATCATACAAGTCCATATCGTCTGTTAGTGATTGTTCACTGGCGTGTGACCACGCTTCTTCGGTGAGGTCACCTAGTCGGTCACCAGTAATACGATAGACCCGTCCACCCAGTTTTTGTATTGCTCTGAGTTCGTTCGGGAATCTGACATCGGGGATAACAAACTTGTCTATACCCCAATCCTTGTGATACAAGGCCATCCAAGCAAACATAGTATTGACCCAGATATCCTCACCCCACACATCACGACCTTGTTCTGTTCCAAGTATCTGGAGGAGTCTGCGGACTCTTGGAGGTTTGGTGTCAAATACTTCCTCGTATGTTGCTTCCCCGTGGGATATACATTGAATCTTGAAGTGCCAGGCAAGTGATATGTTATGGAACCCATATTGTTTTATGAGTTTACCAACATAGTCTTTACCTGTGCCAGCAGAAGCAGATAATCCAATTACGGTTATATTGTTTTGTAGATATTCAAAAATGTCTTTCATTGTTGTAATAGATGAATGTCATTCTCCACCATTAGTTGGACCCAAGTATTAAAGTCTGTTCTTGGTCCCCAACCCAATTCGGTTTTTGCTTTTGTGTAGTCACCCCTGAGTACATCAACTTCAGCCGGTCTGAAATAACGAGGGTCTTGTTTTACATAAGTAGTCCAATCGGTGATGTCAACCGCTGCAAAGGCAGCATCAAGGAACTCTCTGACACTACGAGTCTCACCCGTAGCAATAACATAATCATCGGGAGTATCCTGTTGTAACATCATCCAAGCTGCTTCAACAAAGTCAGGAGCGTAACCCCAATCTCGTTTAGCGTCAAGGTTGCCCAGACTGATACTATCACTTAGACCCAAGGCGATTCTTGCTACTCCATCTGTAATCTTTCTAGTCACAAACTCAATACCTCGTCGTTCACTTTCGTGGTTAAACAAGATACCACTGACAGCAAACATATCGTAACTCTCACGATAGTTCTTTGTAATCCAGTGAGCATACAACTTAGCTACACCATAGGGCGACCGTGGGTAGAACGGAGTACGTTCGGTGGCTGGGTTCTCCACCATACGACCGAACATCTCACTGGAAGATGCTTGGTAAAATTTAATACTAGGATTTTCTGAGGTATGTTCTCGTATAGCCTCAAGGAGTCTTAACGCTCCTAGACCCGTTATGTCGCTTGTTTGTTCTGGTGTATTCCAACTCTCACCAACAAACGACTGAGCCGCGAAGTTGTATACTTCATCCGGTTCTGCAGTTCTTAGACATCGTAGAAGACTATTCTGGTCAGACAAATCACCTTTGAGTAGTTGAAAATTAGATTCATTAATCAAATGTTCTATATTTTCTCTACTGACCCTAGAACTTCTACGTTCCATACCAAACACCTTGTAACCCTTCTCAAGTAGAAGGTCGGCCATATAACTTCCGTCTTGACCATTGATTCCTGTAACTAATGCAGTTTTCATTTATTTCCTCACAGTTTCATAGTTTTCAATGAACCATTCCACACTTTCTTTCATTGCAATTTCAAATGGCGTGAATGTGAAATTTTTCATTCCAGACACAATTTTTGAATTATCAGAAGGTCTTCTAAATTGTCCTTCTGGTTTAGTTGTATCAAAAATTACATTACCTTTAAAGTTAAAACATTCTATCAGAATGTCAACCACTTCACGAATAGTAATTTCTTCTGATGTACTTAAAATAATAGGAGACGGCTCGTCATAATTGTAGAGCACCCACTCAACCATTTTGGCTAAATCTCTTGAAAATATAAATTCTCGTTTAGCTTTACCCGAACCCCATACTATAAAATCAGTATTATTTTTTTGTGCTAAATATAGCTTATGAATTAACATCGGAATTACATGACCGTGAACTAAAGAATAGTTATCATTGGGTCCAAAAATGTTAGTAGGAATCACAGAAGTATAATTTATCCCGTACTGTTCTCTATATGCATTTATTTGAACGTCGGACATTCTTTTTGCATAAGCATAAGCATTGTTTGAGTGGTGTGGTTCACCCAAATGAATTTTATTTTCTGTTAGAGGATATTCTACATCATCTGGAAATACACATACCGATAAAAAATTTATTAATTTTTCAACACCGTGTTTTCTCGCACCTTCTATGACATTGGTGTTCATCATTATGTTATCGTAAAAATAATCACCCTTATACGACATATTCCCACCAACACCACCAACCTTGGCGGCACAATGAACCACATGGGTTGGTTGATATAATTTATACATAGAATCTACTTGTGAACTATCACGCAAATCAATTTCGTGACCAACTCTTTGGTCGGCGATAATCGCAGATCCAACCAAACCGTGGCCGCCCGTAACTAAAACTTTTTTATTCATAATTCTGTCTCTCAAAATAGTTTTTCCAATACAAATATGTTCTGTAATCGTCAGGCGTACCCCAACAAATAAAATGTTCTACTTCAAATACTTTAACTCTCAATCCAGACTCTATACATCTATTAATAACATCATCTACATAATATTCATTATTAGTTGTGTTGTTATTTGTATAATTTTTTTCCAAACCATCAATAAAATATTTAGCTTTTCTAAAAAACATAGTTCCTATTATAGCGTGGGTTTTTAATGGATCATCATATATAAAATTTTTACAAGAAACATTTTTTATATTATCTTCCCCATCCACATCCAGCCAAGAGTACATATTTGGATTATTTTTACTTGTTGGATTATTTCTAAAACTCCAAACAATTACATCTACATTATTATTATACAACAATTTATTGTATTTGTCAACATCATAGTATACTCCATTATCACACGCAGATATCATAATCGGTGAATTTAAATCTAAATTAACAGATTCTAGTCCAATCTTACAAGTTATCGCTTGACCATCTGTTACATTTGGTATACCGACTACGGTATTTTTTTCATATAATCCATCCAATGACTTATCAATATCATATTTAGATAAATGATTTTCTAATGCTATAAAAACAGCCTTTTTTGTTTTTGGCAAACAATTGACGGCCTGAAGAAACATGGGATAATCATCAACTTCCAAAAATGGTTTTGGGATATCATATCCTTCTTCCGAAAATCTACTTCCGTGTCCGGCCATCGGTAAAATTAAAGTTGACATAGAATCTTCCATTTTTGGAACACCCGATTTTTGTATTTTAGAAAAATAATCTGACCAATATTTATAGACCTCAAAATCATACGGAGTTCCCCATTGAAGCATTTTTTCTATTTCAAATATATTTACCCGTAATCCGTCACGAACCATCAAATTATAAACCATGCTTACATAATATTCTCCGTTTACATTGATGTCTAAATCAATTAATTCCGAAAAATACTGTTTCATAAGTTTACCGGAACCAAAATAATAAGTTCCATTTGAAGCATATTCTTCCATTTTATTATTAGTAAATGGTTCTTTTTCTTTTATTTCAATTAATCTATTATTTTCTTCTTTACAAAATGCATAATTATCCGAACCCAACATATGTGGATGAAACCCTCTGTAACAAGCAATTGCACCGTCAGCCGATGTCGAACGTATGTCCTCCATAAACTTCTCAAAATTCCAGACTGTTCCATAGTCACAATAGCTAACGATGGTTTCCAATTCGTCATCAATGTAATTTTTTGCACGAAGTACGGCGTCCACCGGACCCAATTTTTTGTGATCAATTGAAACTATTTGACACGAAGGTTTTATACTTTTTAAAATGTCTTTCATGTCAGTTGTTTCTAAATGTAAATTATTACAAATAAAAGTTACCTTTTCGATATTTGGAAATAACTCCACTACGTGTTGTATAATAGGTTTGTCATCTACCAAAATAAGGGGCTTCGGGGTAAAATAACCACTATCTATAAATCTTTTACCAATTCCAGACATTGGGATAACCAACTGCATCTTATTCATACTATCAACCTCGGATAATCAGTACACACCGCATAAGGATTATAAATTTTATGATTTTTTTGATCCAAAGTGGACTTTCTGTCTAATAAAGGTATTATACATTTATCATTTATAATGTCGGACAAATCATGAACCCAAATATGGTTAGTGCTAGTTAGAACAAAATCATCATTAGTATGACAAAAATATTTAAAGTTGATTCCGATTTCTAATAATTTAATACAAGACAACAAATCTTTACAATGGAACCAAAGTTTTTCTTTTCTTAAATTCATCCAAGTATGTTCTATCTTATAATCTGGTGTATCGTGGCCCAACCAAAAATTATTATTTTCATATCTAATATCGACTTCTACGTCATATCCTAAATTCATAGCACAATCTATATATGAGGGTCTATTTTCTTTTTTTTCACGCGGACCATCAATATTTCCCCGGTGTGAAATTATTTTCATAAATTTATATCCTCCTCTATTCGTAAAGTCTTATCGTCTATAAAAAAATCATAAAATGGTTTATCTACACGCAATTCATGAAATTTAACTCCCCATTCGTTTAATTGTTCATAAGTTAATTCATACCAATCATACTGTGTTCTGCTACCCCTCGATGTCCAATAAACTATGGTGTGTCCATTTTCATATAATTTATTAATTTTATTTATATTTTTTTCTATCGGAACAGATTTATGATAATCTCTATATCTGCCTGATTTTCCATCAGAATATGGTGTCATACAAATAGTTTCATCTATATCAACATATAGTATTTTCATATTATATTTCTCCTATACATTTCATTATCATCCAGTAGCAACTCATTAATTTCAACCTCACTAAGTAAATCTAAATCAATATTGTTTAAAAATATTTCAGCAGATTTTTCACAAATTTGAGTCGAAGTAATCGTAAATTTTAAAGTATTACCAACAGTAATTAAACCGTGATTCTTTAACAATATAGTATTTGGAAAAAAATTATTTTCATCAATAAAGATCTTTATAAATCTTTCAATTTGATCAGATAATTTTTTGCCGGGGTGTGCATATGGAACAATGCATGATTTACGTTCATTATAAACAATTTGATCTGGAAAAAATCTAACGTTAGAAAATTTTTTAATTAAAGGAGAACAAACTATTTTCATAACATTAATGGGATGTGTATGAATAATATAATTTATATCAGAGTTCATATTATATAACAAGGCATGGAAATTATATTCCATACTAGGTTTTTTTTCATATTTTGATATATCAATCTGATTTAAATCACAAAGCACTAGATCATCTTCAGTTAGCATATCTAATCTAGCTCCACTTGATTTTATCAAAAAAGAATTTTCTTGTCGTTTGGAAATATTACCCTCAGATCCAACCACATAATGTTTCAATATATTAGAAATTTGTAAAAGGTTCATACGTATAACCTAAAAATTTTCTTTGCGTAAAAATGCGGTTGGTGCCACCCAATCGGTGCTTTGTAACTTAAACTCAATATTTCTTTCTTTAAGAAATCTATCAACCCCATCACTTTCACTAAATTTATGATATTCATATTCATCAAACAATATTACCCCACCGGGCAAAATTCTATCCCATAATCCGACCAGACTGTCATAAACCGGACGGTCTAAATCTAAATCAACATAAAGTAAAGATATTCTGAAACCGGGATTTTCTTTCAAAAAGGTCGGAATACTTTGATGTACATCACCAGAAATTAATTTAAACTTATCTTCTTGGATATTTGCTTGTATTAATCTATCATAAACAGAATTATAGGTTAAATCTTCGTGTTCAACTCTGTCGTAAACCGCCATCATATTCTTTTGGTCAATTTCACCATCATTATTCAAAATATCTTTGGCAAGCTCAACATTAAATATGTCAAACCCAACAACCTTTTTATTTGAATTTGGACAAAATATTTGTATGAATTTAGAAAATGTAGATACTCCAGACCCTTTAAAAACTCCCAATTCAACTATATCACCAGGCAAATGTTTAGTTTCTAAAAAATAGTTGAATCTGTACAACATTTTTCCCATTAATTTAATATCTTTGGAAAAGATAAAATTATTAAATTTGTCATAGTCAGATTGATCAATTTTATTAAGATTATTTTCATTAGAAATTTGTGTTAGTATATCACCACTATCATTCATCTGATTGTCTCCTTTGAATTAATAACAAATACTAATAAACTAAGTTTTTCGGGAATGTACATAATCAATTCCTTAGATTGTTAATGTGTAAAATAGAAAAAATAATATAATCATAAAAATTGTTAAATGCAACCACATCATCACGATTCCATAACTCAACATATTTGTACTCATTAAATGTAAAAGTAATAAATCCTTCTTCATGACTTACGACAGGTTCAACTATTGAAAATGCAGTTAATAACGAAGAAACATCAAATTTATTATTTATGTACAAACGTAAACATAAATTATCAAATTGATTCGAAAAATAGTTGACAATGAGGTCTGAGCTAGCTCGTTGTGGCAATATATATTTGACATAATCTTCTTGTCTATCACGTATTTGTTTCAAAACATTTTGTTCAGAATGACCACGTTCAATTACGTCTCTATGTAATTTCCATTTTGTTTTTAAAACCGGGTCGGTGTCCATAAAAATCTGCAAATTATATACATACTCGTTTGGTTGATAGTTACTATGCAATCCACACAATATAATTGTTTCATTAGATGGTATAAACTCTGGCTCGGTGAATTTACCAGTTTTATGATCATAATCCACTTGATATATAGATTTTCCCAATTTTAAGTTGAAAACATCGTCATGCATTTTTGAAATATAATTGGATGTGGGATTTAAATGAGTTAATGTTTCCCAGTTGTCACTTCCACGTTCCCATTTATGATAACGGTCACCTTCTAAAATAAATGAATTAGAAAAAAATAATTTTAAATTATTAGCCAATGTAGTTTTTCCACTACCAGAATCTCCACTAATACCAAATATATTACATTTTGATAATATAACATCATAATTAACATCTATCAAATCATATGGAATTTTATGATGGACAAGATAGTTAAACATCAATGTTTCCGATATAACACCATATTTATTTACCAACTCATCTAAATTATTATAAAAATTAAAGTATTCTGTCATGATGTCCGATTTACCAAAACAAAATATATCACATATATAATTGTCATTTTCACGTATCAATTTATTTTTATCAATCTTAGCATCCTTGGGTATATATAACACATTATCTAATTCACAACAAAACAAATCAGAAGATAATATATTCATGTCTGGTCTAAATCTTATTACTACATCATATTTCTCGCCCATTAATATTTCATTTTGAACTCGCATTTGATTGAGTTTATACAACTTCGACCAATTATTATACAAACTATTGTTATCAATTATATTATTTTCAATTAACAAACAAATTGGATTTAATTTTTCTTCAATCAAATGTAAATCATCATCTAAATTTGATGGGTTGTAATATCTATCGTGTTGTAATTCATTCTTAGTTATATGAACATATACGTCAACTGAATCAAACTTATCAATAATATTTTTTTGTATATTTGGCAAAGTTTCTCTAAATCCTCTCAGATACCCTGACATAATCAACGCCGCTTTCATTATAATATTTTCCAATTATTTAATAATACGGGTTTAGAAAATAATGCATTATGGCCCCGTTGACAGTAGACCGTGATGTCTATATGTTCCAACAATCTCATGCTAGCATCTATTTGATAACAAAAGGCCGCCCATACGGAGTCCACAAGATGTATTTCCTTAGAATGTTGTAGTATTTTTATATAGTCAAAAAATGTTTTAGATTGTTGATTTAAATTCACGTATTTAGTATCTGGAATATAATGTTCGAATTTAATTTTAGTACTTTTATGTAATCCGCCTCTAAGATGATTTTCTTGGTCATCGTGATATAAAATATAATTGTTACCGTGATTATATGTAAATTCTTCAAATTTTATATTTTCTAATAAAATATCTCGTTCAAAACAAAAACTATTTATTCTTTCTAAGAAATCTAATCCATATAGAATATAAAATGGTTCAGAAAAATGCATTGATGTGTTATTTTCTACATTTCTAACCCAATTATACAACCACATATCTTTGAAAGAATCATCTCTAAAAGCATCATTTTCTCCATGAAATTTCATTTCATAATCCAGTGGAATTAATACCATTCCGTGTCCTCGGTCTATTATATTTTTAGTATCCGATATGTATTTTACTGATTCAACTTCAGACTTACATATTCTGCCATAAAATCTTCCTTGGTCTGTGTTTAGATATATCACTTTAACATTATTTAAATTTTTTGTATAAAAATCTACAAACTCTTTAGCACCAGACCGAATTAACACCTCAACATAGGAATATCGGTGGCTATAATAATTTATCATAGATAGACACATCATAATATCTGTCCACCCTTGATGAAAATATACGCACGCTTTTTTATATTTCATCTTTTCTCCACATACTAGATGATGTAATATCAAAATTTTCTACTATATTAACATAATCTTCATATACATCTTCATAAGATTGACCCAATTCAGTTATTTTTTGTTTATTTAGAGGTAAGAATTTACCAGAATGGGTTATGTGGAGAAATTTATAAAAATCAACACAGTTATAATAACCACACTTTAACATAGGTTCTGTATACAGTTTATAGACATCGTAATTTTGTAACCACACCTGAGTGTCATATGATTCTATGTTCCTGTAAGTCCTATTTGAAAATTTGCTTAATAATTTTTTAAATGTAGAAACTTTCCATATAGACGGGTTCACATTATATATGTAATTATTTGGATTTTTTTGTTGTACTATGTTTATATTAAAATCCAGTTCAAATATCTGTTCACCATCTTGCGGAACCCAATGTTTTAAATCAATTCTGTCAATATTATTTAAATACATTAAATCAGTTAAGTATTCTAAAATTGAATTGTCACAATGTAACAAAATATCTATATCGTGCGTAAATAGAATATATTCTGTTTTTATATTTTCTAAACAACTTAAAACTCTAGAGGCATATGGAAGAAAATCTTTGTAAAAATGTATATTGTTATATTTTTCAAATATATGTTCGTGATGTTTTTGATAGTTTTGATTTATAAACAAAGTTGTATTCTCAAATAGTCCCATAAAATATTCCGTTTGAATTTTAAGTATCAAATAATAGTCAGTATGGGAGTATACTACAGGTGTTATTAATTCTTTGTTCATATTCTCGCCTCTATAAATTGTTTAAAACTATCGAAATCCACTTTCCAAGCAGAATTTAAACCATTATCTAATTTTTTACATTGACCAGAATCAACGGTAATGGTTTTGAATGACGCCGAATTACTCCAACCAGAAACAATTTTATCTGTGTAATTAATTGTTAATTTATTGTCAGAGACATGAGCAATTTCACCTACAATATTTTTATACAAAACTCTCATATACTTTTTAAAATTTGTTTTTTCTACATGAAATGTATTATCGAATAAATGAGTATTTACTTGACCAAACGAATGTAAAAATCTAGAATTTATATCTAAAAACCCAGGCGAACATATTGAAAATAAATCACAGTTCTTAGAACTAAATAATGCATTCGAGAGGCCTCCTCCTATTGGACCAACAATGTGTGTTGCTGAATTAAACATACTAATTTTTTGTTCGGTTGTCAATAGTTCCGTGAAGATTTCTATAAATCCTAAATTTTCTAAATACTCAACTATTTCTGTTTCATTAACTAATTGGCGTCGAGAAGTGTAATTGGTTCCTATATTATCAAATTTATTATGTTTCCAAGTTCTTCTGGAAACATAAATTTTTTGCGGCGAAAAATTTTTAATGGAAACTCTATTTGAAATATTTTTATAAAATTTGTATATTTCTGGATGTGGATTTGTATTAAACTGGTTTCCGTGTGTATATGAATCCGAAACAAATATATTTTCATATAATACGCCAGGTTCTAACAAGACAATATCTTCTTTACCAATATCTAAAATTTGTAAAAACTCCAAAACAAAATCATAAAATTTATTACTATGATCTGAATAATTCATCAGCAACTTTATATTTATATGTTTTCTAATCTGTAAAAATGTTATCAGATAGGGCAAACTATCGTATAAAAAATGATAATAATTATCTACATTGTAAACAAAGAAAAATAAATTTTCTTTATTAATTTTATTATTTTTTGGGATATCTAAATTTTCGTTTTGTTTTACATCAACCTCTTTTAAAGACATTACAGTTTCGTTGATGGGGTTGTAAAGTCTTTCATCTGATTGACAATAAAATAAAACATCTGGATATGTTAAAGAGTTTTTTCCAAAAATTACATTTTCAAATTTGTAGAAAAATATGTTCTTTTCAATATCTGTGTTAAATACGCTATATGATTTTTTATGGTCAGATAATCTATAAATCATCCAAATATTCCTTCCCAAACGTAACCAATTTTTCATTATAATGTGTTTTAATAAAATCTAAATACCCCTTTTTAATCGCCATACGATCAAAAATAGAATGATCTATTTTTATATTTCCAATTATTTCTGGTGGAGTTTTAATTTCATGAAAATTTAATCCATTGACCACGGGATCGTATTTTGAATTAATAATTTCTTCGGAGTAATTATAATTAACAAATTCAAAATGTTTGTACCATAACTGTTTTATGGCATAATATTTAGTATTCATTGATTGAAGATGAATTATTCCAATCTCATCAGTTTTTGATAATGGCATTGCTACTGGGGGTGTTCTGGGCACATGATATTGCCACATTGTCAAATCAAATTTTCCCGTATATTTCATAGGCAATATGAATACTCTGTAATTATTTTTGTATGCAGGATCGGTTCTATATAAAGCAAGTGTGTCATTAACTACATTAAACCAATACAACATAAAATTATAATGTTTATAATTTTCTAAAATTTCTTCAAATATTCCATTAAAATTTGCTGATAATATTTCATCACAATCTATTGTAAACACATAATCAGAATTATTTTCTCTACTATATTCCAACATTCTTGATCTGTTATGTGATTCATTAAACGAATCTAACTTGTCATTTAAAATAATTACTCTATCTTTTGATAGGTGTTTATTAATAACATCAACACTGGAATCCGTTGAGTTGTCATTATAGAAAACAAATTTTTCGACAGGATATGTTTTCCAGATAGGCAAAACTTCTTCTAACAAATCCTCTTCATTTTTCAACATAGTATTAAAATGTATATTCATCAATATTCCTCTATTATTTTTTTATAATCAAATATATTATGATTATTGTTTAGAATAAATTTTTCATATGGATATTGTTGATAATCCTCCCAGATTTTTACCATAGGTTCATCCCACATACCTTTAATTCCAGTTGGATTTGGAGAATATTTTAGTTCTCTAATTTTTTTATTTATCAATGGTTTATTGTATATATGATTTTCTGTATTTTTTTGTACATCTTCATATCTAGCAAAATGTTTTACAGAAGATATGTTTAAATTGTCCATTCTTTTACCAAACATTTCAATATGTCTATGAACCATATCACCGTCTTCTTCTCCATGAGTCAAAAGACGTTCATCGAAATATCCCAATTGATGTAAGATATTTTTTGTAACCACAAAATGAGCAAATTGATAATTTATTGTAAAAAATTCATTTCCCGTATGTTCTATAAACCTCTGTATTTCTTCAACGGCACTCTCAGAAAAAATAACATCGTCGGATAAAATTAAATTGTACTTTGTTTTGCTAAAAATTACCAACGTGTTCCATAGTTTTGGCAAACTTTTAAACTCAGTACAAAAGATAGGATAACAATTTTTAATATTAGAACATAGATTTAACATATATTTTCTATAATCATCATCAACTTCTTCTCCGATTACAGCGTTTACGGCTACCAAAATATCAACATCATCATTATACGATCTAATAGATTTTAACAAATTTTCTATCAAATCTTTTCTCTCTATCCATGTTACTACACCAATAGTTATTTTATTTTTCATGATCAATTGTCTCTTAAAGTTTATAATTGATTATAGTATAATGTTCTGTTTTGAAATTTTGATATTGATTTCTCAATTTGAAAATTTCTTGATGAACAATATCATTATTTGTTTTACTAATCGTTTCTTGGTGGTCAAGATATATACACAAAATTTCGGGCACCAATTTAAATTTTATTCCGTTTTTTGCCATCCTAATCCACATTTCCCAATCACCAACTGTCGGATAATTTTCATAATCAAAATATCCAATATTAGAATGGATTTCTTTTTTCCACATGGGGTCTGGTCCACACAAACACGCGACCATAGCATATCTTTCAAAGTTGTCAGGAAACAATAAAATACTTTTATTATTTTCATCAATCGTATAAAAATTTTCAGACTCATCATTTGTCGCTACATAATAATTATATGCTACAGAATATTGTGGATTCTGTTTTAACAAATCATATTTTATTCTATTGTTAGATGGGTGTCGTAAATCATCTACATTCCAATTTGTTATATAATCTCCCGTAGAATTTTTAATTCCTATATTCCAGGCATTATAAACCCCCAATCTTTCATTTTCTTTTATAAGTTTAAAATTTTCATATGTTGAAAAAATATCTAATTCTGATCCATATTCCGAATATACAATAACGTGTTCCGTGTTATAAAATGTTTCTTGTTCTACAACATTTTCAAAATATCTTTTTACGAACTTTCCATATCTTTCTAAAGAACCAATACCAGTTATAACAGAAATATCATACATTGTCAGTTTCCTTAATAAATTGTTATTTTGTCTTTATAAAAAGCGGGATTATTAATTGTTATTTCTGGACATTTTGTTTCCAATTTTTTTACGGAAACTAAGACGCCATCCAGTTCATATTCTCCTACTTCACACCCCGACAATAGGTCATATAAATGTGGTAAAGAATTTATAAAAGCATTTGTAGTAGAAATTTTTTTGAAATCTATTGTAACCAGTACATTATAAATGTCAGGTTCACCAATATTTATTTTCTTGTGTATATCGTCTAATCTATAATTTAATTTGTGTGTTTGCCACAGTTCATCCGAAATTTCATACAATTGATTTGAAACATCATAATCTTTTTCATACAACTGTAATAATATAAACAAATCTTGTTCGGAAGTCAAGTCAGTTAACCAAATTTTGTCAAAAAACGGCTCTATTCTATATACACTTTCTATATCACAATTTTTTACAAGTAAATCAACATTAAACCTTTTTAATTTATCTCCAATGTGATTGAAATTTCCCCACTTTCGGAAAAATCTTCTCAATTCTATTTGGTCTGCAAAATTTTGTGAAGATACCCTATCCTGTGCCTTTTTGTTATTTAGATTAAACCAATCGTTTCCTCTAGAACTAACACAAGTAAAATGATATACGTTAGCAGAAAAAGTTTGTATTAATTCTATTCCACTGTGTAAACATCTTTGCACAAGGTCACTGTCTTCTCTTGAACGTCTAAATATAGTGTCATATCCACCCAAGTCTAACCAATCTTGTTTATAGTATGTTATGGGAGCGAAAAAATAATCTATCAACTTGTCAGTTTTAACTGTTTCTGAAAATGCATTCCACGAATTCATGTCAAACCCGTTCGGGTCTAGCCCAAAATCATGAGTTATTGTTATATCTGAAACTCCATGCAATGGAGGTTCTACTCTAGTTGCACTTAATATTCTTTTAGGCTTTACGTGTTTTAATATTTCGGTATCATAGTGAGGTCCAATTACCATGTCGGCCTGTAAATAACTAATAATGTCGTATTTAGCATACTCTGTTAATATTGTTTTGTTTACTGCATACCCAACGGGAGCATTTTGATTATTTTCTATTATTTTTAGGTCATGAAATTCGTCTTTCACAGACAACAACCACTGTAACATATTTTCATTGTCGGCATCTATGAATATTAATATTTCATGTTCTTTGTTGTCCAAGTTAGTTTGTAGGGATTTGAGTAATAATTTTAAATGTTCTAAAGTATTTTTCCCCACATTCGTAGTAAATGTTATATTTTGCATAATTTTTTATAAACCTCTTTAATTCCAGTTTCTAAACCCTGACAGGAAATAGGCAATGAATATGCTCCTGTGTAATTTTGAGACAATACATCCCCACAGTCAATTTGGGATGTCCACTCATCCAATTGATTTATTGTGTGAGCTATATCACTCAAGAGATATTGTTCCTCATAACAACAATCTATTTCTTTATCTAATGTTTCAGTTTCAATATAATGTTCAACCAATGAAACAAAATCTTTCATATAAAAAAAGTCCATATATTTGTCATTGTGAATTATCATTGGTTGTCTATTGATGTATCTTAGTATATTTGCTTTGATGAATCTAGTGTCTAATTCGTTTTCGTCAAAAATTCCGAACACACGAAGATTGTAAAAATTATCATGATTTAAAACAGATTCGCGAATAACCTTTTTACTTAATGCATAATATCCAAAGCCATATAACTCTGCTCCAGAACCAATATTAATAAGTTTGTCATAACACATTCTGTGATTCAACAAATTATAGTACATATTTAAATTATCATCAAGCACATCTATTCCGTCAGTTTTTAAACGAGAACCACCTTTTATAGCACAATGGATGACTACATCAAAATGTCTCCATTCAATCCATTCGGCTAATCTGGAGGCACTCGTCAAATCAAAATCTTGTCTAGATATACTAACAATATTATATCTGTCCGCCAAAGCTCTACACAGAGAAGAAGCAATATACCCATTTCCACCAGTTATTAGTATGTTTTTCATCGTTTCAAATTCACATAAGTTGGTTGGTCGTTGTAAACAATATCATTCCAGTTCCCTTCTAATTGTTCGTTGGTTGATGGTTTGTGTCTTACCAAATAATCAAAACATTTTAATACTCTAATATCTTCTGGAGCCCAATGAGAAAACCCCAAATATCCATACTCTCTGTCTCTACCACCACCAAGAATTTTAACTGGTATCCTTTCGTTGTCAAGGTAGTTTCTAATCATTTCAAATGGTCTGTAAATAGCAAATGGAGTAATTGAATAAACAAAGGGTATTTTTCCTTCCATAGCTAATCCAACAGCCATTCCCATCATCACCATTTCAGAAGAACCGACATTAAAGAATCTATCTGAAAAATCATCTCTGATATTATCCCACAAACCATACCCAAGGTCGCCTGTTATTAGGTATACATTATCGTCCTCTGACATGGTATTATACAATAATCTTTCTGCAAATCTTCTCACGTTCCCAGTTCCTCCAACGCTTTATCATAATCACCATCTTTCATAACATGATAATGTGCATTAAGACCATGTAAAAATGAAAAATGTTCCACTGTTGTATAATGAATATTAATCTCAGGCAAGAAAATTTTCAACCTGTCAGTCAAATATTTTGTATCTACTTTTTTATAAGCCGCATACCCATTTACGTTAACGTGTACCTCAACATTGTTTATATTCTCTTCTACTATTGTCTTTAACGCCTCCCACACACTACCTTCCGCACATTCTCCGTCACTTAAAAGAACATAAACCTTTCTAGTTGGATTTGCCACAGCACGACCCAAGGCTACTGTTATTCCCAATCCTAGACTTCCCGTAGAACAGTATATAAAGTTTTCTTCATCACGATGTGGATGACCCCCATGTTTTAAAAAAAGTTCTTCTGCGTCAACATTTTTATACTTTTCTAAAACAACATACAAAGATAATGCTGCATGGCCGGAGGACAAAATAAAAATATCTTCAGGAGACATTTTACTATAGATTTTATCTATAATTTCAACAGAAGAAAAATAACTTCCCAAATGACCCAATTTATGTTTTTCTGCGATTTCTAATATTCTTTTTTTTAATTCTACCATGTGAAATTTTCCTTACAATGACTTACTATTTTTTTGAGTTCCTCATTAAATACCATTTCTGGAAACCAACCCAAATTTCTTAATTTAGAATCATCTAAAGCATATCTAACGTCTTGTCCCTTTCTAGAATAAGAAAAATCTAAATAAGGTTTGGTGTCGTTAGTTCCATGATACAATCTAATAATTTTTTCAACAGTTGTCAAGTTGTTTTGTTCAAAACCACCACAAACATTATATATTTCATTTATATTTCCCGAATCAATAATAGTCATGACAGAATTCGCCGTATCTTGTACGTGTAGCCAATTTCTAATAGGTGTTCCATCGTCATGTAATGGAATTTTCTTACCCAATCCAAGGTATTTACAACTCTTTGGAATTAATTTTTCTGGATATTGACCGACACCGTAGTTATTTGTTGGACGCAAAATAATATAGGGAATGTTATAAGTTCTTGCCCAAGCTAATACTAATTGGTCCGCGGCAGCTTTGGTAGCTGAGTACGGATTACTAGGTTTTAATAAATCAGATTCGACATGAAATCCATTTTCAGTGTCTCCGTAAACTTCATCTGTACTAAAATGAAAAAATATTGGAACATTTTTACTTTCTACTCTATAATTTCTCAACAATTCTAATAAATGATGTACTCCATTTATATTGCTGTATACAAAATCATCACTTTTAACTATAGAATTTCCCACATGAGTTTCTGCAGCTACATTTATGACATAATCACATTCATATAAAAAATCAATATCATTTATATCTTTTTGTTCAAATACAAAATTTTCATATTCATTAAATTCGTTTAAAAGGTCTGATCTAGAAGCATATGTTATTTTATCTACACCCCTAACATACCAACCTCTTTTTAAACATTCTCTAGTTACATAAGATCCAATGAAACCCAAGCAACCTGTTACATAAACTATTTTCTTATTCATAATCATTATCCTGTTGATAAAAACTAACTAATTTTTCCACAATACTATTAATATCAAACTGACACTCATATCCAATATTTTTTAATTTAGTAGTATCCAAATAAGAATCTTTTACCTGAACCACGTTGTGAAAATGGGGGGGAAAAATGTCTTTTATTTTGGAGGTTGAATTTGACAAGGACATTGCTTTGTGTATTATATTTGAAAAAAGATACGGCTTACCACTGCCTATGTTTATGATTTGATTATATGGTCCATTATCCATACAAAATTTCATCGCGTGACAAACATCATCTACATAGATATAATCTCGTAATGTATTTCCCCCGTAATATAATTCTATGTCTTTATTATTCACTATTTCTTTTATTAAATGTTGTAAAGCATTTTTTTGTTTTGATATTTTATTATCACCCTCACCCAAAACATTTGATAATCTAAATATTCTATATTTTATGTCGAATGTTTCACAAAAACTTATTAATAATTGTTCCGCACATCGTTTAGTTATTGAATAAAATCCGGTAGGATTGCAAGACAAATCATCTTCCTTAAATGGTATATTTTTGTTTTTTCCATACACAAACCAAGAGCTAACAAAATTAATGGTGATATTTTTATTATCTTTATCTATGTTATTCAAAACATTCATTAATATTTTAAGATTAGTATCAATATCAAGATGTAGATCTTTATGGATATTGTAATTATGAACGGTGGAAATTAAATATAAAATATTATCTGTTTTTGGACAGAAATCTTCTCTGTCAATTTTAATTACAGAATCTTCATATAAGTCGCAAAATCTGGTCCCGATGAACCCAGTAGACCCAAATACAGAAAGTTTATCCATGATTAATTCCCATAATATTTTCTAAAATGTTTTTTAGCTGTGTCCGAACAATGTTGATAATAATCAGAATCTAATTTCAACATTTCTACTTTTTCCTTAGCCTTCTCTATATCATGCACATCAACTGACAATTCTGGATGACACAATCTTTGTGTATCAACCTGTATGTTTCCTATAGTTGGTATACCAAAGTAAGCACAGTTTAGTGAAAACGTGCCAGCAGCTACTGTAGGCATCAAATGGACCGCATATCTAAACTTACTAAGTTCTCTCATCCAATCAATCCAAATGAGCCGAGGCAAGTGGTTTATACCCTCCATATGTTCTTCATGTTCTCTCATAGCATGAGAAGTTTGTGCCCAGATTGGAACCCCAAACTCACTGGCCACAATATAACTTTCAAAACCACCATACCACCTAGCAAAATTTCCACCAATCATAACTTTTTCTTCTGGAACCGGAATTATATCTTTAATCAAGGTTTCTATCATGGCGGTTTTCATGACATCAACTTCAGCGTGGGGAAACATACCACGATAATATTTAGTATCTGATTCATTATGTGCATAAATCTTATCACAACTACTTACAAAATTATAGAAACCAATTTGGTCAATAATTTCATAATCATTCCACAACCAATGTGGACCCTCCTGTATATAAGAAACTTTTTTATTTCCCCGGCTCTTTAACTTAGAAACAATGTCTGTTTTTAGTAAGTTAGAAACTGGATTTACATCGTTTGATAATTTGCTCCCGACCGCATTCAAAAACACAAGTCCCTTTGGAAATATTATGAATACTTCATCATAATTACTGACTAATTCAATGTCAGTATAAATTGAATAGTGGTCTGCGTTCATTTTGTGCATCCAAGCAAATTCAGTTCTCATATTAGTATGAGTATCTGGTATTTTGCCTTGGAAGCCCATCTCAGTTAAAAAAGCTATATTCATTATTCTACATAAACTTTCTTTGCCGTGGACGTATTTGAACGATTCTTAATTAATTCAATAATGGACTCATCATTTTTTTGTTCTTCGGTTGGTGCAAACAACGCCCTACTTCTTTCATCAACACCAACTGGGGGTTGCTTAAGATAATAAACTGCTAAACTCTTTCTAAACATATCCGCCGGACAATTTACTTGACGACTTAATCCGTGCCAAGAATTTTGTGTAGTATCGAACAGTACAGCTCTATTAAATTTTATAGAAACCTCAGAATGTATTGAACCGGCAGTATCATTTTCTTCGTCGTAATTATATAATCCAAAATGACCACCATAACTGTCTTCCCAATTTCTAGAAAGATAAATTATCAAGTTAAGTTTTCTTTGAAGACCTAAATTTGGGTGTAGGGAATAATCTAAATGGGGATTAAGCTTTCCACCATTTGCATGAATATGCCATCCACCCCCGTGAAGTCCACAATCTTCAATTAAATTATCATCTATCATATTAGATAATGTATTTAACATGACATCAGAATTTAAAAATGAAAACATTTGATATGTTTCTAACGGAAATTTTCTCCAATCACTTAACAATTTTTTGTCTTCAATTTTGTTTTTGTAATTAAACCAGACATCATCATCAAAGTCTGGAAACTCATCTGCCAACCTGTTAGCTAATTCAACAGGCAAAAAATCATCAATTATACAATGGGTAAATGGTTCTTTTTGTAAATTAGCTCCATTTAATTTTTGTAAAATAAATCTTTTATCTAAATTATTCATATTGTTATCTCCATAAATTTATCCAATGTTTGTTCAATATAATCAATCTTTTCTTTTGTTATGACCGGACTAGTTCCCAAGAAAAATGTATCTGTAGTAACTTTTCTAGCAACAGGAAACTCTGACACCACCTTAAATGGGTCCATCAATCCACTGTATGCCGGTTGTAACATAATGTTTCCAGCAAAATATGGTCTTGTTTGAATTTTATTTGCCTCAAAGAACTGACAAATATCTGACCTCTTAAAAGGTGCATCATCTTTAATCGTCACTGGAAATGCAAACCAATCGGGGTCACTCTTTGGTTGTGCTTTGTGCAAATGGAAATGTTCTTCATATTTTGAAAACACCGAAAACAAATCATTATAATTTTGTCTTCTCAACTGACCAATTTCAGGTAACTTTTCCATTTGAACTAGAGCCATTGATGCTTGTAATTCTATTGGTTTTAAATTGAATCCAATTTCTTCATAAGTATATTTGTGGTCAAACACCTCTTCGGGTAACGAAGGTAACCAATTGCTAAATCTACATTCACAAGTTCCCTTTTCAAGCAGATTTTGTTTACCAACACAATAACAACCCCTACCCCATTCTCTGAATGACCTTACGATTCGTTCTGTATCCATATCATTCATGGCAACAAATCCACCCTCTCCTGTGGTCATGTGGTGTGCTGGGTAGAACGAACAACTAGCCATTTTACCAAACGAACCCAACTTCTTACCGTCATATGTACTACCCAATGCATCACAACAATCTTCAAGTAATATCAAATCATATTTCTCTACAATTTGCACTAGTTTATCCATGTTTGGTGGGTTACCAAGAACATGAGCAAATGTTATTACCTTGGCATCGGGGTTGTCCTTACAAACCTGTTCAACTTGGTCCAAGTCAAGATTAAGAGTATCTAACTCAATGTCAACAAACAATGGTTGAAACTCACTCTGGAAGATTGGGTTAATAGTTGTGGGGAACCCTGCTATTGGAGTAATTACCTTAGTACCTTTTGGTAGATTCAGTCCTCGTTTTGATGTAAGTGCCTTCAACATCAAAAGATTAGCAGAAGAACCACTATTAACAAATAGACCACGTTCTTTTCCTAAGAGTTTTGGAAATGTTCTTTCAAACTTAATAGCTTCTGCCCCAAGAACCAACCAACCACCAAGTAAAGTTTTGACTGCTCTAACATATTCTTGATGGTCAAAGTATGGACCAGAATATTGAACCCAATCTTTACCCGCTGTCCAAGACTTTTTACTGTCTTGTTCTTTTATGTAATCCTCTACTAACTTTAGAATTTCTTTCATGTTAAATCTTTTTTAGTTGTGGTAATTTAATTTTAGGAAGTTCTACTTTCGGTGTTTCTTCGGTTTGACCAATTTTCTTTAATTTTGGAAGATTTAACTTCATTGGTTGTGCTGGTTCCTCAAACTCTGGAACATACTTGTCTAACAATTCCCAAGTAATCTTTTGTATCTTTTTGTAATTAAAGTTTTCTTTGTTTTTCTTAGCGAGATTGACCGCTTTCTTTTTCCAAGGTTGGTAGTTGTTAAACAACTCAACCATAGCGGTAGCAGCCATATTGGGGTCAATATCAAACCACTTGGAACCCTTGATAATAACCTTGTCCCAGATAGCGGAATCGTGAACATCATTGAGATGACCACCAAGTAGAATCGCATCGTTCGGGTCCAAGAAATCAAGGTGTCCTGACCAACCGGGAGCAATCACTGGTTTACCACTGAGTGATGCTTCGAGGAGCGGGCGACCAAAACCTTCACCCTTTGTGAATGAAACGTGGACCTTGACCTTTGGATGGTTGTATAGTGACGCCATTTCCTTTTCTGTTAGGTCACCGTGTAAAAGATACACATTAGGGAAACATTCGCCTGGTTCTAGTGGAATACTTTCTTTGATTCGTCTAATCTTGTCTAAGATTTGTTCACGGTCAAGAAGTGAATACCCAGCACCACTTGTCTTTAGGATAAGAGCCGGTTTTTCAGTAAACTCTGTCTTTTTAAATATTTGACAGAATACATTGACCAACAATCCAACATTTTTTCTATCTTGACCCATATCACCTCTAAGCCAGTGACCAACAAACAAATAATTGAATTTTTCTGGAATATCTTTGAATGTGTCTTTTATTGTTTTTTGTAAATCAAGTTCATTTGTCTTTTTGTAGATATATGTGTCTACACAATTATTTAAGACCTCAATTGGTTTTTCACATTGAATCATTCCAACAACATTTTGATTCTGGTCCCTAGCCTCATATTTTGAATTTTCAAACACATTCTTAGCATGATTTGAAATTACGAATGCAACATCCATCTGGTTCATTGCTTGGACCCACTCAGGACTTGCTTGTGTGGTTTCAATACCAGCGGTTATACCAATGTTGTATCTACCCACTGGTCTAAATTCTGTTGGAACCGAAATTGACACATAAAGGTCTGGTTGGGATTGGAACTGTTCTGGACGGATTCTGTCAAGTATCATCTTATCCATTGGTTCATTTTCGTCCAATGCGTTCATTGGAGTCTCACCCCAATTGATAGAGTGGATTTCAACATCATATTTGTCATATTCAATAAGATGTCTAACAATGTCTCTAGACATCTCACCATAACCGGACCTTGTGGCGACTGGCGCTCTCACAACACACTTTGGTCTATAACTCATAAAAATTTCCTATAGGTAAAAATTTGGTAGAAAAAAAATTTTGGAAAGGGGGTGCTTGGACATTAAACTTTCTCTAGGAAAAATGGTTGTCTTGGAGTAAAGTTTTCCATTGCTTTGTCCATTCCCTCAATGAAAAGGTTGCACATATTTTCGGCGTGTAACCCACCCTCGTTAAGACAGAATTGACGACCCATTTCTCCTGCTTGTTGTCTCTTTTCGTCACCACGATTATACCACTCAGTGATAGCATCACCAACGTCTTCCCACTTACAACGGTCGTCAAAAATGTATGGTGTGATAGGTGACCCGACTAGGTTACGAGACGCAGGGAATACTGGTATAACCCACTCACCGTGGTTCTTAAACCTCCCGTCGTGGTTAGACCCCCACTCATAGGTAAAGTCAACGTCGGGGTCTAGAAGGTCGCCTGAGTCGTTTGTGAATCCACACTGGTCTTGTAGACCACCAGTTACATTGACCACCACGGGAGTGCCAGCCATCAAACTTTCAGCAACAGACAACCCAAAACCTTCGTTACTGGATATGTTAACTGTGACATCAGCAACGTTGTAAAGCATATTGATGCCGTCTTGTTCATATCTTCTGTTGGTAAACAACAGATTGATATCTGGTGTGACATCTCTGTGAACAGCCCACAGGTCTGTTCCATTATCATCAACGGGTTGTGTGTGCATTAACAGACAAGTCTTGTCTCTCTTTTCTTCTGGTAATTGTCTGACAAACTGTTGGAACCCAAGCATAATATCACTGGTCATCTTACGACGAATATTTCGTGAGTTATAGAAGACCACATACTCGTAGTCTTTTCCTTGTAAGACTTCATTTCTAAAGTTCTTGTACTCCTCACTGTCTTTGTCAACAGGATGAAATTTGTCTGGGTTGATGCCGTGTGGAACATATGAAAGTTGCCAAGGTTCTGTCTTTTCTTTACGACCACGAACTTGCTTCACGATGTTATATGTTTGTTTGGAAATACAACCCAACCAATCACAGGAACGATAGAAGTTTTCGTTGTAGTATGGGTAAGGCAAGTCATCCCAAATCGTGTAGAAGAAGATTGGAATCTCACTACGGATTTCGTGTTCCATATTATACAACCACAACCAATATCGTGGGTCTGTAAAGTGGAGGATTGCATTTGGATTGTAATGTTGTCTTAATTGTCTTAGAATCATGGGGTCACCATACCCATTCCAAGGATGGACAACACAAGATGCATCCTCAACACCCGTAATATTTTGTAAGTCTCCAGAAATATCTAAGACCTTTCCGGCGTCAGGGTGGTTGATAGCGGCGCCGAGTTGAACCCAATTGTATCGGTGACAGGTTCCCTCCACGATTTCTTTACTCATCGTGCCGATTCCAGATGGAATACGGAGGTCATCGCCTAAAAATAAAATAGTTTTACGTTCTGATTTTGGTAACCAATTCTCTCTCATGTAACCTCTCCTTATGGAGTTTTATATAAGTAGTCTGTTTATTGTTCTGGATACGTTGATGCAAACCTAATAGGTACTGTAAATGTGTTAGATGCTCTATCTCTTTGCTCAAACAATCCCCCGCCAAGTATTCTTATTCCAAGTGGGGCTTTCTCCCAACCAGTTACTTTAAAAGTAATGTCACTGTCAAAGTTTGGAGTTTGTCCGGTCCACCTTAAAGTTATAACCCCAGAAGATTTATCTATTCGATATGTTATATTTGATTTTTCTTCGTTAGGAAATCTAACACCATATCTTTCTATTGTCAACTGGTAATTTGGTTCGTCTGTGACATTTTTGTCATTAACAAAATATACTAATCTATCAACTAGATTGCCGTTTTCATATTTAAAAGATGGACTTAACGTGGAAGAAAATAATAAAAGATTTTTAGTACTGTCTTGAAGAGAACCAACAGGTATCCCTTCACCTTGAGCGGCACTTTCTGCCGCTAGAGCTGAATTAAAATTTCCCTCTGCTTCAGATTGTGAAGTAATTCCAACATCACCGAATCCCCCGGCTACATTTTTTAACCAATTTAATAAAGTTGGTATACCAATAGCTAACATAATTGGTGCAACGGCGGTTCTTATTGCGGGGTCTATCTGTTCGGCCTTCCCCATAGCTAAACCATTTGCATATGGTTCATATACATCTCGTAAGTCTTGGGTATATTCTGCAACCCTCTCATTGTGTCTGGTATTTTCTCTATCTATCTTTGCAGTCTTTTCACTACTTAGCAACTCACCATCGTCGTACTTTGAATTTATTCTATCTATTGCAGCATCACGCCAGCCTGAGGATTCTTGTTCGTAATCAATTATATATTGGGGTAACGTTACTGTCAGTACTTTTGTTTTGGCAGGAGCTGTTACAGATTTTCCTATCTCATAAGATATCCCCAGAACATTTGGAGTTGGTGCTGGTGGGTCTTCTGGGCCGGGAGAATAGTCCCTAACAATCCCCGTCAAAAGTTTAATTAGATTTGGTATATTGACAGCGACAGTAATTAAACTAGCTAGTTGTTTGATTAGACCTAACATTTATATCTCCTTTAACCTATATAAATAGTTTGTCTATCACAAACTAACCCACTCTTGTTGTCTACTTGGTGATGTTACTTTTTTTGCTGAGTATTCACATACACCATTCTCACTAAATTCACAAAACTTACAATTGTTCTTAGAAGGACTTGCGATTTGGTTGGGGTCATACTCACCACCAAAAAATGCCTTGTCTACAAACTCATTCATACCATCCCACGCTTTTTTCATTGAGGGTGGACCACTGGCTGGTGAGAACTCTGATACTCTTGGAATAGGATACTGACTTTCTATCAGTATACGTTTAAGGATTGTAAAGACCACGTTGATTTTAGTAGGTGGTATCCCCAACTCTTTTGCAAAGAATATCTTGTAGAGTAGTAACTGGTCTGTCTTTTTCTTATCTTTCTTTGCGTATTGATTCCAACCACGACTACTGGTCTTTAAATCATACAAAGTATACTCACCAGTTTTTTCATTGTATGTGACCACATCAATGTATCCAATAAAATATACGTGGTCATTGATGTCGGCGTTTAGTTCGTGCTCAATAGCATATAGTTTTGTATCCTTGGTAGGGAAAAACTTTTCTTGGTTTTTTTGCACATACTGGATAATCTCACAACCTTGGTGGTAGAACTCTTCCAACTCTTGACGAGTAAACAAGAACCCATCTTCTGTTTTGATATGGGGTTTTGCTTCTTCCATCAAGATTTCTTTAAACTTGTCACTCAAGTCTACGGTAGTTGCATACTTTTGTGTCTTGTCACCATACAAATCTTGTTCCATCCAATCCTGTAATACACGATGGACAGCAGTTCCAAAGATTGTGTGAATACTCTGGTCAAAGGTTCCCAACTTATCTACATAATTTAGTTTCCACTTGTAGTTGCACTCTCTCCACATTCTGTATTGTGAGAATGATATTCTATTCTTGTCCATCTACAAACCTACCAATGTAATGTTCACACATCTTACCAAGTTGTGTTTCAAATTGTTCACGACCACGAATGTGTATCATAAAATCGTATTGAATATTCTCACCTTGCATATCGTGTAAGGTAACATGAACTACATTGTCTGCTACGCCAGCAAACCATTTAACTTTGTCACGATATGTTCCTTCAAGAGCTTCTTTAAACATCAAAATCCTCACGGTGTTTAAAAATTAAATAGTGATTCCAATCATATAAATTTTCTTCTGGTAACAAGGTTTCACTACTAACTCTAGGATAGTTTGGAGTTTTTAATTGTGAACCATATAACCCAACACACTCAAACCCATGAACATAAAGAAAATATAAAAGATTATCAAAATCAAACAAACCACGATACAAAAATTGGTGTGCCATTCTCCAATTAGGATTTGATATCAAGTAAACAGAATTTTTATTTGTCAACTCATATATTGTTTTTACAATTATGTGTGGATTTAAAACGTGCTCTAAAAAATCGTTAGTGATTATCAAATCATAACAATCCATTAAACCAGAAGTATCAAAAGAATTGGATAAATCTTTTACAAAGAAGGTTCCATTAAAATTGTGTTCATCAAAATATTTTTTTGCGAATGGTTTATCAACCAAGTGATAATTTAAATTTGTATTATCTTTTAAAATGTATTGTGATAACACACCGGGGCCGGAACCCAATTCTAGAACATTTTTAATGTGAGGATTATCTACGATAATAGAATCTACAATTGTCTTCTCATATTGATATCTTTGTTTCCAGCTTTCTTCGTTTAGTCTGTCAGAAATTTTCCACTCTTCTTCATCTAATGTATCCAAGTCTTTGAATGAAAATATTTCTTCAAAATTTGTATGTTTTATTCTAAAAAGTCCCATTAGTTTTTCAACCCATAGATGTTTTCAAGATACTTTAATTGCTTTTTACCTTCCTTACTGCTGTTCAGTATTTCATAATAGACTTTACTATTCTTTATACTTTCGTTGAAATGTTTACTAATAACCTCAACCAATGGGTCTACTTTTTTTGACCCCTTCCAAATCCACGGGAATTGTTTGAACCCCGGCCTCTTGGAGTATGGGAATAAAGAATTCATAACCTTGAAGTGCAACTTATTGTCCAAGGGAGGCGAATAATATTGCTGGACTACATTAACCAAGTCAATCAGTTCACCATTCTTTGACAACTCTTTGTTAATTACATACTGACTATAACCTTCATCACCTTTAAATTGTGATGACCGACTATAGATGTCATTAACGTGCGTGAATGGTGTAGGTTTTTTAGTCATTGAACATTTCTTGTTTAGGTAGTGCAACCCAGAGAACTAAATATAATATAAAAAGTTCAAATTGGAAAGGGCCGATTGCAAGCCCGACAGCATAGATGACGCGGAGGGCCTTGGTGTCGATACCAAAGTATCTGGCAACTCCACCAAGGACTCCCCCCACCATCTTATCATACGATAATTTTTCCAGTTCCATTGTCATCGGCTGGTTCTTCCTCTTGTTCTTTCATCGGCAAGAACTCCTTGTTAATCCAACCACAGGCGTTACAGGAGAATACCTGCATAGGAATGATTGCTTCCTGACCTGTAGGAGACATAATTGCCGACAAACGTTTCATCAGCATAACTGGAAGAAATGTATAGTTACCACAACTATCACAAGTAATATCATCGGCAGATGACAGGTCTACGTTGACCGTGGTTTGTTGTGGACTACTCATTGCTCTGTTTTGTTTGTTTGTTCTACGTGACATAACTTGTTCCTTATAGTTTAATGATTTTGTATACACAGGCAGCAAAGTTAATTTCTTTGTCCACCACGAACGCATCTCTGTGTTGTGCTTCGGCAAGTTCCAAGATAATCATTGGTTGTTTATCTTCGGGGAACTCTTCAATGTTCTCAAATATATATTTAAAAAGTTCAGAGAAATCGGAAACACCATTCTTATGAATCAGTTCACGAATCTCTTTGAAACGCTCAGTGGGATTGAGTTTCTGTAAAAGAAGTTCCAAGACTTTAAGTTTTACATCTGACCCCACCAATTGTTGGACATCAATGCTCAATTTACCATCCTTGGAGAATAGTTGTGCGGTATTGATAATCTTACGGATGTCGGGATGATAAGTCACGACCAATTGTTTGATGTCCTCTGGCGAAAAGCTAACACTTTCTTGCTGAAGGATGAAGGCGAGATGGACGGCGACATCTTTCTGCGATGGAGGATTCAAAGAGAACGATTGACAACGACTTATGATGGGGTCAATAATTCTTTCTTGAAAGTTACAAGTCAAGATAAACCTTGCGTGTTTACTAAATGTCTCCATCAAGTTACGAAGAGCAGCTTGACCATTGGGTGAAATATAATCGGCCTCATCCAAGATAACAATCTTTAATGGTTTAAACCCAATGGTCGTAACGAACCCTTTAATCTTGTTACGGATTGTATCAACACTATTCTCATCGGAAGCATTGATGAACAGATAATCACACTCAATGTTCTTGACCAACATTTTGGCAAGAGTTGTCTTACCTGTTCCTGCTCTACCTGCGAGAAGTAGATGGGGAATGTCCTGTTGGTCTATCAAGGTTTGTATCTTGTCCTTGATGTGTTCGTTACCTACATACTTGTCTAACACAACCGGACGATACTTTTCTACCCACAAGCTATTCTCTACTTGCATATTAACCTCTCTTGAATGTTATAATATAACACTTTTTACAGAGTTGTCCAGACCCCTCTACATAATATTGTCTTTTGTGTATATGAGTATCTACAGGAATATTTGTATCTGTTTTACATAGAACACATTTATCGGTGACTACATTCTCTACTTGCATATTGTCTCCATAAGAATGTGACACACCTCATATGGGTCACAATTAGCGGCGGGTCTGCGGTCCTCAAGGTATCCCTTACGATTGAAAGCAGTATCCATTGGGATACGGATAGAAGCACCACGGTCGCTTATTCCCCACCTGAACTCATTAATACTACAAGTTTCGTGAAGCCCTGTCAACCTTGCTTCGTTACCATGACCATAGACGGCGATGTGGTCCTTGTGTCGGTCACCAAGACGAGCACAGGCTTCGTGGATAAGTTCTAGTCCACCATCTTGTCTCATTGACTTGGTGGAGAAGTTGACATGACAACCAGCACCATTCCAATCACCACGAACAGGCTTGGGTTCTAGTGATACATTGATACCATGTTTCTCACCCAACATATAGAGAAGGAATCGTGCAACAATAAGGTCGTCGGACATCTTGAGTGGGTCACCTGAACCAACTTGGAACTCCCACTGACCGGGCATAACTTCGGCGTTAATACCTGAGAGTTGGATACCATAGTTTAGGCAGGAATACATATGTTCTAGGACAAGACCACGACCAAAGACTTCATCAGCGCCCACACCACAATAGAACGGACCTTGTGGTGGTGGGTAACCGCCTTCGGGCCAACCAAGTGGGCGTTGTCCTTGGAAGAATGTATACTCTTGTTCAAGACCAACCCAAACATCTTCGTCAATGAGTTCTTCCTGCATTCTTGCTAGAGCGTGACGAGTATTTGTTTCGTGAACAATGCCATCCGAATGGAACACCTCACAAAGAACGAGAGGAATGTGGTCGTATTGGTGATTGTATACTCTGACGGGAACCAACTTACAATCAGAGAAGTTACCTTCTGCTTGACCTGTAGAACTGCCGTCGAATCCCCAATCAGGCATATCACCCAAAGAAACATTGGTTCTGTCTTCAACGTCTACAATCTTAATCTTTGACCTGAGCCTCTTTGTTGGGCGGGCTCCATCAATCCAAATATACTCCACTGGTATTCTCATTTAATCTCTCCAAAAAATTTGTCTGCGTTACTATTGTTTTTCTTTTCACGATTGACCTGTTTCTTAATACTTTCCTTGATATCCTTTTGAAGTTCTACCCGTTCAAAGTCAAGGTCAAGTTCAGACTCACCAAAGTCTTCACCATTTATCTCACCAATCAATCGTTGCTTTACTTCTTCATTAGGAATAAAAAACCTAGTGAACTTACTTGTTGGGTCATCACGAACACCCATATCCATAGCCTTCAACCTCAATCCTTCCCAAACATTACTAGAATACAAATCTGGATGAGAGTTTTTGAGTAGATGTGCTTTGTATGCATTATTCTGTAAGGAAATAATGTGATGATACCATTCGTTGTTATATTTTGAAACAGGAATTCTAGTTTCTTCCATTGTCTCCATCATTGTATTTAAGAGATTAGTCTTAAATGTTTCATCGTGAGGAGGCAAAGTCCATTCAAATCTATCTGGTATATTATTTAATAGATTCAAGAAATCATCCTTGGTTTTAAACAGGAAAGGATAGTCGTCACCAAGAACATATCGTTGTGTTGGATGATTATATGCTAATGAAGGAGTATCAAAACTAATAGAATCTTGAACAGAAAGATTCCAAGTCATATAACCATCAACAAAACACATTGTTGCGTGACAGTTCTGCAATAGATACAGATACTTCCTATAATCTAAGGTTTGAACGTGGAAGTGGTCTGGGGCTGGATTACCAGCTCTAGGATTCAGAGCGTTTTCATCGGTAACCCAAATCAAATACTCATCACCCAATCCTTCTGTGTATTCAATCAACTTATTAATACCAGTTGTCTTGGCCCATCTATGGTTAAACACCAGAATTTTCTTATCTCTTGGTAAGGGGAATGGTTCTGGTTCTTCATCGTGGTTGACCCCAAGAGGCATATAACGAATCTTATTCTCTACATAAGGAAGATTAATATCAATAAAAGAATTTTCTCGTTTCGGGGAGAAATTTGTTTGTAGATATTTTAAACTTTCTTCACAATGAAAGAATGTATTAGCACCAAGGTGGATTGCCTCAAGTTGTCTAATAAATCCATCGGGGAATACATCGGTTGGTTTAGTCTGTGGTGTATCCAACCAATGGAAAATATTAAATACCTTTGTGAACGCACCATACCTAGCACTCTGAATACCATTGATGATGCCATAGGTAAGTTCTGGTTGGTGATTAAAGATAAAGTCCAAGTCCATTCCACGAAGATTAAACATACGAACAATATCCTTAGCGTTCATATGACCTCTGTTCAGAGTCACTGACCCGGCATAATCAAACGGAATCAAAGTAACATTGTCGCGGTCATCTGGAATTTCGTGGTTCTCTGGAGCAAGAATAAAGTGATGACACATCGGTAACCACTCAACTGTCTTGTTCAAAACCTTATAGTTAGAACATTTGTTGTGTTCATACTTTGGACCACGCCACCTTACGGGGGACATAAAGTGCAATACTCGTCTCCCATATAGAGGGTGGTCTATATATTCTTCTCTAGGAATCATACATCAATCGCCATCTGAACAAGGTAATACGTTGAACTGATATCATTTGTATGGAAGGTGATTCTAGCCAGACCAGTAGAACTGACCTCCATTACACCCTGAGTAACATCCTTGTTAGATGTAAGGATTTCCTTCAGATATGTAGCAGAGAAACTGATTGGGGAAAAACTACCAACATCATTAGACTTGGCGTTCAACTTGATTCGGTTGGTGTTACTTGTAGAGAAACCCAACACAACATCTGTCTTACCATTGTTACTAGAGATAGTAAAGGTATCAGACTCAGCAAGAGCGCTCTTTGCCTTCACGAAAGTATTGACAAAGGTTTCGTCAATGTCAACCTTCAGTTCAAATTCTGGAACGGTCTTGAGGTCTGGAACAGGGGGGATGATTGATTCATCTGAAAGGACAAATGTCATCTCTGTATTTGATTGGTCGGTGAAATGAACTGCGTAAGCAACATCACCATTGACCAAGGGTTTGGTTAGAAACGTATCACTCAGGATACCAATCATTGACCTCAACCTACTGGTTTCATACACACTATATCTGCCAGTGGGGAGGAAGGGTTGATTCATTGTAACCTCACAAAGAACATTCTTGTCACTACTAATACCCCTGACCTTGACATCGTTTGTGGAACAATCAAATGTCACACTATCACAAGCACCACCAAGGGTGTATTTGGAAATAAACTTTTCCAAAATGTTTCTGTTCATAACCTCTCCTGTTTTAATTTACTCTGTAATATAATACATTATTGTTATCTAGTCAAGGTCAAAACGCAAAGAATTGACTAGCTTTTTCGTTTACATCCATCGGAAGTTCTCCCCAATCTAGAGCATCATAAAAGTCTTTGACCTTCTTTTTTAATTCGGCCTCAAACAATCTACGATGGTCACAATATTCTGTTAAGAACTTCACGATTTGTGGTGGGTCTTCATAATCTTTAAACGCAAGACTATCAAGTTTATATGGGTTATCTTTTAATAACACATACTTTATCTTTTCACCCTCACTGATTGGTGGGTATTGTTTTTCTATACCGAACTCTGACAACAATTGGTTATAGTTTATTGCCGACTTGAGGTGGATAGGTGTTCCCTTTCCATAGTCACCAATGATATCACCCACACCATACTTCTTAAAACCTTTGACTGATGTATTCCTAGCAATTTCACGATACGGAATATCATTTAGACTTTTATAGAATGTCATTAGTTCATTACTGACCACATCCTTGTCTCTATTCTTTAGTAGGTCCAGAATAAAATTTCTCATATACGACTTAAACTTAATCGGGAAGGATGACCGAATAATGTCAAGTCCCTTGACACCTAGTTTCGGTTCAATTTCCATATCCTTTTCCAAGTCATATGTCTTGAGCATTGCGTATCGTTTCTTAGCAATCCAGATACCAGAACTTGCAATAACCTCACCTTTTATGTAAAGTTTATGAGCTTCACAATTGAAATAATCCAGAGACATACTATCATAATAAGCATTAAGTCGTCCCTCAATAAATCTAGCAAGTTTAATCGTGTTTTCTTGAATGTCGCCATTGAATTTGTGTTGTAAGGGAACGGATGAAAAGTAAAGAGAATCTGTATCAATGTAGACACACCAATCCTTTTCGTCGGCTGTGTCTGGTCTTTCTTTTTTCCGTAGTGCTTCTGCGTTTAGTGCTCGTTGATACTTTGCTACTTCTGCAGCACTTCTTGGTTCTGCTCCAATCTGGTCAAACAACTCATTAACAAATGTCTCTGAGTTTTTAATTACATCCTGACCGACAGCTGTAACAGCAAGAGCGTTATCAATGTCAAAAAATCTGAAAACTGGAAGACCCAGAACTCCGTATAGTGAGTTAAGGAAAATCTTTTGAATGTGTTGTCGTCTATCATAAAAGTCAGCTAACTCCTCGTTACCTTCGTTTGCATATTTCTTCATTAAGTCTTTGTATTCTACACGTTCACTGAACCACTTCTCTAGAATATCTGGAATAACTCCTCGTTTGTCCTGACGATACAAGATACCATTTGTACTGACCGCAAGGTTTCCGTCTGTTACAAATTGTTTAAACTGGTCGTTGGTTAGGTTTGCAGTTTCATCACCTGTTTCAACCACAACTTTTTCAAGTTCGCCGGCTACATACTTCCGATTATCCCAACCAACAACACGACCAACCTTTGTCTCTGGTGAAATATTAAGAGACATAATGATACTTGGATACAGAGATTGTAAGTCCAGAGAAAACAACCACTCATACTTAGCAGGCATTGGGGTCTTGACATACGCTCCCGTGAAACCCTCACCATCTTTGTTGTCCATCAACTCTCTGGCGTCGGGGTCGCGGTCAGTCACAATCATACCCTGACGATGCAGATACGTTACAATCGTTCCTTCAAGGAAACGAGAAGAGTAACAATAATCTTCGTATGGAACGTGACCAATATGGCAGATACCTCTGACCAACTCAATCAGTTTCATCTTCTTTTCAAGCTCTACGATAATCTCAACGTCTCGTAGGTTATATCTAATAAACTTGTCAATGTCATTCTCAAACAAATCATCAAGGGTTCCTTCATATTCAATCTTACCCATACCCAACTCAATGTCACCCACGGTATCAAGACGATAGTTAGGAAGTTCGGTATAGGTAAACTTTTTATAAAGGTCTAGATAATCAAGACACGAAATGCCAGCAATTTGATACTTCATTCTGTAGTTTGAGTATTTGACCTTCTGGATACTGGACATTCTTAGAGCGTGATTGTATCCAAGAACGTGTTGTATTCTACGATACAGATAGGGAGTATCAAACTGGTCACAGTTCCAACCAGAAATAATAGTTGGGTTGATACCCTCCCACAAATCCAAGAAAAAATACAACAGGTCAAACTCTGTGGTAAAAAACTTAACGTGTGTATTGTCTTTGGAATAGTTTTCTTTCTCACCAGAAGTATCAAGAACTAACGCGTGATACTCGTCTGTGATTTGGTCGTAGAGAGCAATAGATGTTACTTCGTTGTTTGCGGTTTCAACGTTCGGAAGCTCCGGTTTCATTGAAACCTCAATATCAAATACAACTAGTCGGTGACCATCAGATGGTTCATCACTTTCTAGATACACATCAGTCAACACCCGTGTCTCAATGGGAAGGTCACTCTCATAAATTTCGGGGTCCGCTTTCTGGAACCTCCGTGTCTTGGAGCACCTGTCACCATTGAAGCATAGATGTTGACCGCGTGGATTTTTACGATAGGCGTATTGATACTCTTTCGCCGGAAAAACATAATAACCTTTCTGGTCATCCCAGATGTGAACGTAATCATCTGCGAGATAGATATTTTGATACATTAGACCTACTTGTTGTTTTGATTTATCCTTGCTTGATTTTCATACCAAATCATCTTCTTTAGATGAGCGTCTCTTTCTACATTAAATTTACGAAGAGCTTCATCGTGTGTCAAGTCCTTGTTTTGGGGCATATTGACCCAAGTTTGCCAAGGTAAAAATTCATAGTAATTCATACTATTCTCCTGTGCTGCCGAATCCATCTTCACCACGACCATCACTGGTTACGATTTCATCTACTTCTTCAATTTCAAAATCTGTAACTGGAATCAAAACCAACTGAGCAATCTTGTCACCTTTATTAAAGTTAATTCTATAGGGAGTAGAATTAAAAAGTGCAATTCTAATCTCTCCTGTGTAACCATTATCAATGACACCCGCTACCGTAAAGACTTTTCTTTTCGTAGCAATAGATGACCTGTCCTTGATAAGACCACCAAAACCTTTTGGAAACTGAATTGATACTCCCGTGCTAACTAACTCAGTAGACACGGGGTATAACGTAATGTCTTCATTAGCATACAAGTCATAACCTAAATCACCAGTATGTGCTTTGGTGGGTAATACTGCGTCTTCCTGTAACCTTTTGACTTTCATTGATTCTCCTCTGGGTTCTTCCCAATCAATCATAATGTCTGCGTTGGATGTCCCACGCGTGGGGGAGTCACTTGATATCCCCCACGCATGAGCCGTTCCGTATGTAAGATTCTTCCATACTGTCATAACTTTCTCCTTTATACCACCTCACAGGCTCCACCACCACAGGCAACTTCACCCTGTAAATCTGTGGTGTCTTCTACTTCGGTGATATTGTCAACATTGACTTCCTTTAGGGTTTCCATCATTGTGTTGTAGGTTTCTTCATCACAATCTTCAAAGGGAGCCTGAGTATATGTGTGGTCGTCAAATGGTAGCACCGACAAAGCAGTATACATATTACGGTTGACCCACATCCACTCACCAACCTTATCCCACTCGTCATCTTTGATAGATACCGTGGTGGAGACATTGTTTTTGTTCTCACCTTTTCTGTGACCGGCTCTTACCCAATCACTCCAGACGGTTTGGACACGACTGAGTAGTTGCATTGCACTTTCTTGTCGTGTGATAGCACCTTCAGGAGCTTTCTGTGGTATTTCAATAACAGCTTGTTGTGTTGGTTTAAAGAATTCGTCTTCTACAATCTCTGGATGGTTCTGTAATAAATAGTTGTAGATTGCCTCATTCTTACCCACCCTGACCCTACGGATGTAATGACTATTGTGCCAGGCGTGAATACCACTACTGGAACCCAAGACCAATGATGATGTGCCTTCGGGTTTGACCGTGGTTGTTCTGGCGGCTGGTTTAATACCGATTAGGTCAGCCACTCTCTTGTTCTCTTCCTTGACCACATTGGCAGCTTCCTTCATACTGAGGTCAAGAACCTTACCAGAAGCAATACCTGTCATTGATACACCGATTAGTGCCTCCCGTTCGGTTGTCTTCTTCCAGATATCACGAAGATAGTGGAAGTCGGTGTAACTTGCCTGTAGAGTAGCGATAAAGGCGGCAGCTTTTGCTCTTGCGTTGTAGTCTTCTTGGTCAACCACATCTGATGCGTTAATTGTGACCAAGTTACAGAACTGGTATGGTCGTAGACTAATTTCAGCACAAGGGTTCATTCCCCAATCTTTATCGTTGGTAAAGAAGAAACCGGGCTCCCCTGACTTGGATGCCTCAATCTTTTTCCAGAGGTCCATAAATGTTTCTTTGTCAATCTTGTGTCTTACGATGACCGCACTGTTGTTGGAACGAGCGAGGTGAGCTTTTGTCTCCCACCAGTTACCAAACTTACAGGTAAGCATTTCTTCATCGTCAAGGTCAAACAAACTAATCATAGCTGACCTACGGATACCACCAGACAATACTGCATCAGCAATATAACAATTGATTTCGTGGACCTCAAACGAAGTTAGTTTCTCTCCATCCTCCTTTCGGTCAAGAACCTTACGGAGATTGTGTAGGCAGTCGTGTAGGGGTTCAGGACCGGGAGCCTTACCACCACTGGTGATTAGACGAGCACCCTTTGGACGGACATCACTGAAGTCAAACAATGGTAGAGAACGACCAGCAAAATAGGCCTTCATTAATACCTTAACGGCGTCTGCCCAACCCTCAATGCTGTCACCTACCAAGTAGCGTCTGGTCTTGGTTGGTTTACGAATCTCTGGTAGTTTATCAATGTGATGATTCTGGACAGAGTAACCCACACCTGTTCCCGAAAGTAGTAGGAACATTACTTCACTGAAACTTTCGTAACTATCCATTGGAAGATAGCAACAATTATACAACCTAGCGTTGTTAATCATTACAGGCTTTCCACCAAATTGCATTGACCTCATACTTGGTAGAATTTTTCTGTCGTGAACTAGTTGGTATGCAGATTTGATTTCATCTTTTAGTTGTGGAAATCTTTTAATGTGCATATTTGCATTTCTTGTAACAATCTCATCCCAATTTTCTCTACGATTTAGTTCTGGGATAAATTTTGCATACTTCATATGCACGGTTACATCGGATAAAATTTTTGACGCTAATTGCATTGGTACTTCTCCAGAAAGTTAAGGTTATTGTGGGTTACTCATCGTCCGACTGAAAACTTTTGAGCTTATTCGCAAGGAACTTTTTCATATTCTCTTCACCATTAGCCATAGTTTCCTGCAACTCACCACCCTCTGGAGATGTGGGGTCATGAACATCGACCAGACCCTTAGATGTATCCATTTTTACGGGCAAAGTAACTCCGTCTGCACCAAATCTATTTTTGACTATGTGCATCCGAGCAGTATTATTAATTTTGTCTTCAGTCTTACGGCTAAGTGAAAGTAGAACATCGGCTGTTTTAACCTTGTTATAGCTCTCACCGATTTTATCGGCTTCAATTACTTCATCATTAATACTGGACCTCTGTGTCTGACTTGCGGTCCAAATTGGAACTTGTAGTTCTCCTGCCATTGAACGCAGTTCCTCGTAAATATACCCCAATTCCTCATGTCTAGCATTAGAACGAGTAGGAGTTTTCATCAAGTCAGCATAGTCAATGATTATCAAGTCTGGTCTAAAATCGTGGATTGATAAGTAATCAATATGTGATAATAATGTATGATACGATGCCGTTCTTGTAGGAAAGTATTTAATAAGTAGTCTACCAGTTACCTTTTCAATGACCGATTTTACACTTTCTAGGTGATGTTTTAGAGCGGAAGGTTCAATTCCAGTGAAAGAAGTGTCATATCTGATACCTTGATAGTTCTCATTCAACTCATATGAGTAGTGAATTACCTGTTTTCCTTGTTGAAGTGCAGCCTTACCCAAGTGGGTTAAGGCCCAAGATTTACCAATACCAGATGGTGCGGCAATAACACCCAACTCACCGGGGCCTAGTCCACCATCAAGGTATTTATCAATGACAGACCAACCAGTAGGTAATGTATTTCTGGAGGCTTCTATGTGTCTCTTCTCAAAGTCCTCATCCCATCGTAGACCAATATCTTTCTGTGTTCCAGCTTTCATTGCACCATCAATCATCAGTTTGATTTCACCATACTGACCACGTTGTAGCAAATCAGCAGAACGCAGGATAGCATTCTTCAATGTTTGGTTTTTACAGAACTCAAGAAATTTATCCTGAACATACTCAAGGTCAGAATCAGTAAAGTGCATCTTACTATTCTTGAGTTGGTCTAGGACTTCAACTTTTAGACTTTCGTTTTTTTCTATCTCACCAAACTCTGCACGGAAAAATTCCATTGTAGGATTTTTTCTGTATTCAACATAATAATCAACAATCTTTGATACAATCCATTGGGAAGCACTACTATCAAAGAAGTTAGGGTTGATAACGTCAAACGATTGTGCAAGAAATGACCCATTACGAATGAGTGATGCGATTACCTTTGATTGAAAGGCGGGTCCGAAGTCTGTGAGTTTGTCAACATTAGCATTATAGTCTACCATTAAATCTCATCAAGGGTAAAAAGGTTTGTTGCAACCAAAAGTTATAGTTTTGTATTGCTGGTAGAATATTATACTCTTCCAAGAGATTTGTCAAGTGGGGTTTGTCAAGAATTACTTCACTCTCATTAATTCTATTCAAGACCTTCATCTTATTTATATCACTCATATTGGCAGATTCCAAGGACATCAAGTA
>Ga0181575_10000095_pt1 | contig 61979 bp, 55 predicted proteins | sample 101ome_23_FD_145599 | JGI IMG/M metagenome (GOLD analysis project Ga0181575, IMG submission 145599) | Coastal salt marsh microbial communities from the Groves Creek Marsh, Skidaway Island, Georgia - 101411CT metaG (spades assembly) | ecosystem: Environmental > Aquatic > Marine > Intertidal zone... | reverse complement strand
CACTCGTTGTCATACCAAGACAGCACCTTCACCAGCCGACCCGATACCCGAGTATGGTTGGAATCAAAGTTGCTCGATGCGCTGCTGTGATTGAAGTCAATCGATACTAGGGGCTGTGTATTGCAGCTGAGAACACCGAAAAGGTCCTGCTGAGCAGCCTCCATCATAATGTGATTGATTTCTTCAACAGACGTGTCGCGAGAAGCTACGAAGGACAAATCGACAAGCGATACGTTCAACGTTGGTACCCGCACCGCCAAGCCATCCAGACGACCTTTGAGTTCAGGCATGACCAAGCCAATTGCGCTGGCGGCGCCTGTTTTAGTCGGAATCATACTATGCGCTGCCGCTCTCGCGCGGTACAGGTCAGAGTGATATACATCGCTTAAGTTTTGGTCATTGGTGTAGGCATGGATGGTTGTCATCAACCCGCTCTCAAGACCCACTTTGGCATGCAGGGGTGCCACCAAAGGGGCAAGGCAATTGGTGGTGCAGGACGCATTAGATACGACCGTGTGCTCAACCGACAACGACTCGTGATTCACGCCATAAACAACAGTGGCATCGACATCCTTGGCTGGCGCCGAAATGAGAACACGGCGGGCGCCGGCACGCAGATGTTTCGAGGCTGAGGTCTTGTCGGTAAAAAAGCCCGTGCACTCCAATACCACATCGATATCGAGGTCAGCCCAGGGCAACACCTCGGGATCACGCTCATTAAACACACGTATGGTGTCGTCACCAACCTGCAGACAATCGTCGCCCGCAGATACATCAAAGTGAAACCGACCGTGAGTGGTGTCGTATTGGGTGAGGTGTGCGTTGATTTCGGGAGAGCCCAAGTCGTTGATGGCTACTATCCGGATCTCTTCACCAAGTGCAGGCCGCTCATAAAACGCGCGCAGAATGTTTCTGCCAATTCGTCCATAACCGTTGATAGCAATATTGATCATACGTGCCTCCGGGTTGACTCAGAGACCACCTTAAGTAATTTAGTTACATTTTAAAAGTCTTTTTGTGTAAAATATGTAATAAATTTGCCGAAGGGCTGATTGGATCCTCTGAAAAACACTTTTCGAGCTACGGGTGAATTGCCAAACCCCTGCGGGCACGGCGAAGATAAGGCGACAGAACGACTGGAGACATGGGATGAACCCAAAACCCAATCTGCTGACTCAGGTAGCCGCCGCCTTACCCGGCCTCAGCAAATCTGAAATAAAGGTTGCCCAAGCCATTCTTGCGGATCCCGAGGCAGCAACACAATCTAGTATCGCCAACCTCGCCAAATTGGCAGGAGTTAGCGAACCCTCGGTAAACAGATTTAGCAAACGATTTGGTGCCAAGGGCTTTCCCGACTTCAAAATTCAGCTGGCGACGTCGCTTGTTTCTGGCGTCCGATACATGTCTCAGGCAGTAGAGCCGTCCGATGATATAGCCAGCTACCCCTACAAACTGTTCGATAACACCATCAGCTCATTGATATTGGCGCGTGACGCGCTGCCCACTGAAGCCATTGCCGAAGCGGTGGATCTCCTGTCGGCTGCCAATAGAATCCTATTTCTGGGACTGGGCACTTCCGCCGCGGTGGCGAAAGACGCGGAACATAAATTCTTTCGATTCAATACCCCTGTCACCACACAAACCGACCCCCTTATGCTGAGGATGCTTGCGGCAGGGGGCGTACAGGGTGACGTCTTTTTCTTTATTTCCCACACGGGCAGAACAAAAGCAATCGTAGAGGCAGCCGAGCTAGCTCAGACCTCGGGAGCGACGGTCATCGGACTGACGTCGGCCAAGTCACCGTTAGCAAAGGTTTGCGACTGTGTTCTCGAGGTCAATGTCACCGAGAACACCGATGACTACTTACCCATGACATCGCGCATCGTGCAGCTGGTGCTTATCGATACATTGGTAACGGGCGTGATGCTCCATGGCGGGAGCACTTTGGTTGAACACGTCGCGAGAATCAAAGAAAGCCTGCGCGTGACCCGCTATCCCTCAAAGAAATAATCCGGACAGAGAGGTAATCTCAGCTCACAATGAATGCCCCTTTTGAGACAACCAGCTTACGCAAACAAGTCAGACTGCTTGGGGATACCCTTGGGGAAGTCATCCGTTCCTCGGCGGGTGACGCCCTATTCAACAAGGTCGAAGACATCCGACAAACATCCAAGGACGCGCAGGACTCCGGGGATTTTGAGGGACTGCATGCCCTTCTCCGCTCACTGGACGACGACACGATCCTGTTAATCGCCAAAGCGTTCAGCCAATTTCTGAATTTGACCAATATCGCGGAGCAGCACCACACAACCATTGCCGAAACATCGCAGCAGTTCTCAGCGGCGGCCACCATGGATAGAGCCATCACACGGCTACAGGAAACCCATACATCCCGCTCAATCGCGGACGGGTTAGACAGCTTACATATTGATCTCGTGCTCACAGCGCACCCAACAGAAATTACCCGCAGAACCCTCATTCACAAATTTGCAGAGATAAATCGCTGCCTCGGCGCGCTAGATCGATCTCTTCTCAATCAAACCGAGTCCACGCGGATTGCTGAGCGTCTGGCAGACCTGGTTTCCCAGATCTGGCATACCGAAGAATTTCGTGAAGCCCGGCCTAGCCCAGTGGATGAAGCCCGCTGGGGATTTGCCGTCATAGAGAACTCTCTCTGGGATGCGGTGCCAGCATTTCAGCGCGACATCGACGAACTGTGCCTACAGCGTCAGCTACGTCCTCGCCCTCTCAACTGGAAACCCGTTCAAATAAGTAGCTGGATTGGAGGCGACAGGGACGGCAACCCCAATGTCACAGCTGACATCACGCGACAGGTCATCCTTCTGGCTCAGTGGCAAGCCTGCGATTTGCTAATTCGGGACTTGAGCCTGTTGCAGGAAGAGTTGTCTTTGGCAACTGCAACACCCGAAATCTTTGAGGAAGCCGGCCACGTGCGCGAGCCCTATCGCACAATCGTAAGGCGTTTGAGAGACAAAGTCGTTGCGCAGCGCGCTGCACTTCAGGCTGCGATAAATCAGCATGAACCAAGCCCTGTTGCACTCACCCTCGAGGAGCTTCTGGATCCCCTCAAGCGCTGTTATGACTCACTGACCGCAGTAGGCGTTACCACTATCGCCAACGGCCAGTTGCTTGACACCATGCGCCGACTGCGCTGCTTCGGGCCACACCTGATCACACTGGACATTCGTCAGGAGAGTAGCCGACATACCGCCGCCCTGAGTGAGCTCACCCAACATCTAAAGTTGGGTGATTACGCCTCATGGAATGAGGAGAAGCGTCTCGACTGGTTGCGTGCAGAACTCGATAACCCAAGGCCCCTCCTCCCAGATAACTGGCAATGCTCCACTGAGGTGCGCGAAGTCATCAATACCTTTCAGGAGATCGCGCGCACCCCGCGCGCAGCACTGGGCTGCTACGTCATCTCCATGGCGGGCGCCTCCTCTGACGTATTGGCCGTCCAGCTACTCCTTAAAATAACCGGTGGTCACCTGGACATACCGGTAGCGCCTCTTTTCGAAACCCTCGACGACCTCAACCGTGCACCCAGCGTCATAGGCACCCTTCTCGAGGACGCTCGCTTCAGAGACCGTACCGACCGCCAGTTAACGGTGATGATCGGCTACTCGGACAGCGCCAAAGATGCAGGCATGCTGGCAGCTGGCTGGGCACAGTATCGAGCACAGGAGGAGCTATTAGCAGTTTGCCGGGAGTACGGAGTATCCCTCACATTGTTTCACGGCCGCGGTGGCACTATCGGTAGAGGCGGCGCGCCAGCGCACGATGCCCTGCTCTCTCAGCCACCCGGCTCTCTCCACAATGGTCTCCGAGTCACGGAACAGGGCGAGATGATTCGAACCAAACTCGGCCTGACTCCTCTCGCAGTAAATACCCTTGGGCAGTACGCGAGCGCGATATTACAGGCGAACCTCTTACCGCCTCCGACACCCCGACAGCCATGGCGCGAGCTAATGGACAAGCTTTCGCAACACTCATGCGACCACTACCGGTCCTGGGTGCGGGAAGATCCACAATTCGTACCCTACTTCCGACAAGCGACACCAGAGCAGGAGCTGGCAAAGCTTCCCTTGGGGTCCCGACCTGCGCGACGCCGATCGGATGGCGGTATCGCCAGCCTTCGTGCTATTCCATGGATATTTGCCTGGTCTCAGAACCGACTAATGCTCCCAGCCTGGCTAGGCGCTGGCGCGGCCCTGCAAAAAGTCATGGAGGAAGGCCACCTTGAGTCTCTGCGGGATATGGAACGGGATTGGCCTTTCTTTCGCTCGCGTCTATCGATGCTGGAGATGGTGTTGACCAAGACTGATCTGTCGGTTGCGACCTTTTATGACCAGCTTCTGGTGGAGGAATCCCTGAGAAGCATAGGGTCTAAGCTAAGAGACCAGCTGCGCGCGGACATGGAGTCCCTCAAAGAGCTCCTCAACAGCGACGTCTTATTGGCGCACAATCCCTGGGGCCGGGAATCCATCCAGCTTCGCAATATCTATACAACACCGCTCAACCTTTTACAGGCGGAACTTCTTCGCCGGGAACGAGAAGCGCCGGATCCGGAAGTCGAAAAAGCGCTGATGGTTACCATCGCGGGAGTCGCTGCTGGCATGCGAAACACAGGCTAAACCCTGATAGCCGCTTGCCTGTTAGTCAATCCCATAGCAGGATGCACCCAAGGCGCAGGCATCGCCGCACAGCCATTCGTCGGTAATGCCAATCTCCAATCCTGCTTACGCACCCCAACAGGCTGATTTTTTGAGATGAATACCACGACAAGTCAACAGCCCAGCGAGAACGCGGCGCTGTCGGGCATCCACTTGACGCTCCAGCAAGCAGCCGAGCGACTAAGCCAAACACAAATCACTGAACTGTTCGATCGCGAAAAAGACCGCATCACCTGTTTCACCACGGCGAGTGACTGTTTACAGCTCGATTTCAGCAAGCAGAGACTTGATTCAGCGACTCAGGCTTTGCTCTGTAAGCTCGCCGCTGAAAAAGACTTACACGGCGCTTTTGCACGGCTTACCTCGGGAGACATCTATAATACAACTGAAAGTCGGGCCGCACTTCACACTCTTTTGCGCGGGACCAAGGCAGTAGAGCTTTCAGACCACCACCAAGGCGTAGCGACCACGCTTGATCGAATGAAAGCAGTGACCAACGGCATCCACTCGGGAGATCGCCGCGGCTTTGGTGGGAACAAATTTACCGATGTGGTCAATATTGGCATTGGTGGATCCGACTTGGGTCCCCGTTTTATTTGTCGCGCCCTGAAAAGTCCGAATGACCCGATCAAGGCTCACTTTGTGGCAAACGTCGATCCTCAGGACCTTGATGAAACGCTGGCGACGCTCAACCCACAGACCACCCTGTTCATCGTCTGCTCAAAAACCTTTACCACCGAAGAGACGCTAACCAATGCACTGCGTGCTCGCGAGTGGCTCCTAGTAGGTGGCGCAAGCCAAGCCAGCATCGCTGACCACGTGCTTGCAGTGACCACTAACATCGATGGCGCAGAGGCGTTTGGCATCGCTCCTGATGCTTGCTTTCCACTCTGGGACTGGGTTGGAGGTCGTTATTCCGTGTGGTCTGCGATTGGACTATCTATTGCTGTAAGTAAAGGCTGGCAAGCCTTCGCCGACTTTCTTGAGGGCGGCCGCTCAATGGATCGACATACCCTGGACAATAAGGGCTCCGATAACCTTCCCCTCACGATGGCCCTGCTGGAATACTGGAACACGACATACCTGGAAACAGAGACGCATCTCGTTCTCCCCTATTCTCAGCGACTCGAATATCTGGCGGATTTCTTACAGCAGCTGACCATGGAAAGTAACGGCAAATCGGTCACCCTCGAGGGAGTAACCATTACTGGGAAAACCGCGCCGGTGCTGTGGGGGTCTGCGGGCACCATTGGTCAACACAGTTACTACCAGATGCTGCATCAGGGAAATCGCTCTTTTGCCGCTGATATTGTGCTACCGCTGAAAAATGGTGACGTCGACATGGATGCCCACCGTAAACTCGCCGCGAATGCCCTGGCTCAGAGTCGCGCCTTTATGCTGGGGCGAGATCAGCAAACCGCTGCCGAACTGGCTCGATCTCGAGGCCAGCCCGAAGCAATGGGTCCTCACTATGAAATGCCGGGCAATCACCCACACTCCACGCTGCTAATGTCAGAGGTTAATCCGAAATCTCTGGGTGAACTTGTCGCTGCTTACGAACACAAGACGTTTTTCCTCGCAACACTCTTTGACCTAAATCCGTTTGATCAATGGGGGGTAGAGCTAGGAAAAGAAATTGGACGCCACATCCGTGGGGTACTTGAAACCAACACCGGCTGGGAGTCACTCGATGCCTCAACCCGCTTTGTGGCGAGCGCCTGGTTAGCCGCCAATACTTCGCGATCTAATCCAGAAAAATGAGCGGCCAGAGAAAGGCAAAAAACAGACCCGTCAGATAGACCATCGCTGACAGTCCCATCGTCCAGCGATTGATGCGTCGAAGGCGCATACACGCCGCAGCCTTCATGGGGTCTAGGGGACAGGGTGCATGGCGCTGTTGCCACTGCAAAAACGCCGCTGTGAAGAGCACGATTCCCGAGGCAACGAACAATGGCCCCTTGTGCGCGCTGAGCCAGATAATACCGGGGATTGCGGTGGTAAGACCTACCATAACCGCTCCCGCACCAATGGAAATGAGGAGCGCGGGCAGCGCACAGCAGACCAGCGTCGAGGAGCTAGCAAAAAGAGATAGTGTCGGGCCTAGCAGGTCTCGCCAGTCACCACGCATAGAGATCAGCTCCCCAGAGCCGCCGCGCCGCGGCGCACCGCGGCGACACGATAGCCAGCCTGTTCCGCCAGGGAGCCGATGTCCTCATCCGACAGTGAACCTTGCTCATGGGTCACAATGCTAAGAGCCTTGGTATCCAAGTCGACATATATCGCTGCCACTTCCGCTCGTTTACCAAAAATCTTATTCATTGCCGTCGCACAGAAATCGCACACCACTCCGAGAACGTCAGCGACAATAGGTTCGCCCCCCTTGGCGAGTGCCGCGTCAATCTCAGGCGTGCGCGTTAAGGTGACCGCCCCCGTGACATGTGCCTCGTGCTCTCCCGTGGCTACATCGTGCTCACCCTCGTCATGCTGGTGCATGTGGTCGCGCATCTCATCATGACTCCCATGGTCCATCATGGCGCTAGCGCCATGGGTGTCTCCGTGTTGATGGCCCGCATGAGAATCACCTGAATGATTATCTGCTGCAGCCCCACAGGCTAAAACGGTCAGACATAGCGCCATAAAGTTTCTCTTAATGTTCACAGAAAATACCTCCTAGAACCGAAAGGTAAAATTCGCGAGGGGTTGATGCTCAATAATGTTGTAGCCAAGCTCAACCAACAGCGTGTTTTTAAAAAATCGAATCATCGGCGTGACACCAACCGACTCAAGGGCGTCGGGTCTGTGATCGACCTCAAGCATTAACCAGGTATGCAAGTCACCTGTATCTCCTTCGTAAGGCGCCCAGCCCACATGACCTGCCTGCATGAAATCATGGCCAAAATGTCCCGCATCGAGAAAGCGGGCTTCATAGCTCAGAAAATGACGACGGGTTTCCCAGTCAGCCATAACGCCCGCAAAATAAGCAGCGTCAGATCCGATAGCGTTACCATCGATCCCTGTAGCGAAGCCCAGCCCGCCGGTAAGATAAACATTGGCCTGAAAATCTTGCCCAAACCACCGCTTTGCCAACCATGTCGGTTGCACTGCGGTCATCACAAAGCCGGTGTTTCTGTCCCACTCCATACGTCCACCCACCGACAGCTTCGGTGTCGCCGTGTAGTGAACCAACGCAGCGGTCGACTGTCGATTAGAGGTTTCAATTATTGTCCAGCCACCCACGTAAGAGACCGGCCGGGCGCTTGCCTCTAGGGCAAGCACTAGCGCCAACAGTAGTGGTGAGAGGAGAGACAAGGTCCTTGCTTTCAACACTCCAGAAGGAGACTCGATCATTTTTTGGTGCCAGCTAACACCGCAACGAGTTCTTCGACCCGCTCCTTTCGCAAGGCAACATCATCACCTGTGAGTGCATGGGCAACGCAAGTATCGACGTGCTCCCGCAGCATCACTTGCTCAAGGCTAGATAACGCTGCCTTTGCGGCACGCACCTGCCGGATGACGTCGATGCAATACCGATCATCGTCGACCATGCGCGAGACCGCTTTGATTTGCCCTGCTATCTTCGCGAGCCGTGTCTGCACGGCTTGTTTTGACTTCTGCTTCATACGAATACCCTAGGGGGGTATGGGTATACTGTCAAGCCCGCACCTCAAGGCATTTGCCACAGATTTCAATCAGTTCGGGATGGTCAGGAAGTCGTTATTGAGGCGGCGTATCCACGGATGCCGGCGCGGTAGTACGGGCCTCAGAGACCATGCGACCCACGTCGGCCAGAAGCGCCTTGGCGTCGTAAACAATCCCCCGGCTGATGGTTGTCTCGACACCACCCACACGACCCAGCTCCCCCGTCTCTCGATCCAGGTACATGTGGCCAGTCCCGTAGAGCCTCTTAAAATTGGCAACAGGATTACCATCCACCAACAGAATATCCGCACTCTTGCCAGGGGCGATTGAGCCGACCGTATCAGCCAACCCAGTTAACTCAGCACCATTGCGTGTCGCCGCTTGAATGACCTCAAGGGGATGAAAACCGGCCTCCTGCAGCAGTTCTAGTTCTCGGATAAAAGCAAAACCATAAACCTTATAAATGAAGCCCGCATCGGATCCGGCTGCCACGCGCCCGCCGGCATTCTTGAAATCATTCACGAAACGCATCCATCGCGTGAAATTATGCCGCCATGCAACCTCATGAGTGGTCGTCCAATCAAAATGGTAAGACCCATGTAAATGTGGATCGGGCTGGAAAAACGTGGCGAGGGCCGGCCAGGTGTATTGCTCATGCCACTCCGCTGTCCGGGCGCGCATCACGTCACGATTAGCCTCATAGATCGTGAAGGTGGGAACCAACGTGAAGTCCAAAGCGACCAACTCGGCGATGGTATCGTTCCAGGTGGTAGAGCCGGGATCGGCACTTTGTAGCCAGAGGTTACCTGCCTCACCAAATCGCCACTGCTCATCGGAGTAGTTGTAATCGGCCGGGTAATGCTGGATGGTCCGATCGGTGAACATAGCCTCGGGTAATCCGTACCAGTGCTCCATACTGTCCAGACCTAATCGTGCGCTATCGAGAACATTCATGTCGTAGACGCCGTTTTGATCGTGATGACTCGCCGTGCCCATGCCCTGCCGCTGGGTCTCATCGTAAACGGCCGATAGGGCTTCGCGAGTACCACCGCGGAGTTTGACCCCCTTGGCACCCTTCCTCTTTACTGCCCTCACCCACTCGCGAGCGGGTTGATCTGCAGTTACGACGCCACCGATACCCGTCCCCGATGCGCCCGGGAACATAGCGTAGGGAATTATCCGGGGGGCCACGATAGCCCCCGCATCGCTTAGCTCGGCATGTTTGACAGTCCAATCAAGCCCCATCACCGAACCAACATCGCGCACCGTGGTAATGCCGTGAGCTAACCACAACTTAAAAACATATTCGGGCGGTGTAATGGGGCCCGCGAGACCTTGCAACGGATTTCCAATATGCACGTGAGCATCTACAAAGCCAGGCAAGGCCGTCTTGCCACGGCCATCTAACCGGATCTCATTGTCGATCGGCGCGGGAGGACGAGAGGTGATTTCCACAATCGTATCTTGCTCGATGACGATTGAAACAGGTCCCCTCGGGGGAGACCCAAGCCCATCCACCAACATAACGCGATCGATGACAAGGCGATCAAAAGGCCCCTGACCCTCGCCGCCCCCCCTCTCCGGAGCAATCGGAGGCAATGGAATTCCCAGGTTGGCGGCCAGCGTGGCGCCCTCCTCTCCCGGGTCGGACTCGGCGAGTGCGGCAATCGGCAGCAGCGATAAAAAAAGGACCGCATAGAAAACATTCAACATCGAAACCTGCCTCATGGTTCCCATCTCCCGTTAGATGATTCAGCCACTAGAGTACTCGCTCTCTGTAAGCGAACGCCAATCCTTGCCGGAGGCAGAAATCTGGCTAAAAATCCTCTATGGTGTCCCGATGGCCACGCTAGCACTCGACAGCCGACACGACCCCGCGGCACTCTCCCGAAACCTGATTGAGACAGGTCGTGTTCAAATTCCAAACTTTATGACGCAGGAGGCGGCCGACTATCTCCATAGCTTACTGCACAGTCATGAATATTGGCACCTTACCTATAACGAAGGCAGCGAAAACTACGAGACTGACGAGCAAACCTTCAAGGCCTTACCGCCCCAGCAGCAGCACCGTTTCACCGCCAACATTTACCGGCGAGCCCGGGAAGGGTTTCAATATCTATTCTGGCAGTACTACATCAGCGCAGCGATAAAAAACGGTGAAAATCTAGGTCACCCGATACACGAGGTTAACGGCTGGGTAAACAGTGAGGAATTTCTGGGCTTCATGCGTACGCTAACGCAACGGAATGACATCACTCACTCTGATAGCTATGCGAGCTGGTACAGCCCGGGACACTTTCTCACCAAGCACGATGATCGCCACCCGCGACAGCAGCGCGTCGCTGCGTGGGTGCTCAGCATGACTCCCGAATGGGATGAGAATTGGGGTGGTCACCTCGCCTTTTTCGATGAGACTGGAAGCATCACTGCGGCGTTCAAGCCGGCCTTCAACACCTTCAATATTTTCCTGGTGCCCCAGGACCACGCGGTACAGCTCATAGCACCCTATGCGGGCAAGCCGAGAACCAGCTATTTAGGGTGGCTGCAGGTATGAAAAGGATTTCACCTGCTGATCCCCTCGCTATTTAAGCTAACCAACAGCTGCAAACCACGATTACCCGTAAACACCACGCCAATACGCCTTGTTGAATACTCGCTATCGGCTTGCGCCCGGGTATCCCAACCGACCCCACGCCTCATACACCACAACCGCGACGGCGTTTGAAAGATTCAGGCTCCGGCTGTTTGGCAGCATGGGCAGCTTCATCACATTCTCTCGTGCAAGCCCATCCAATACTGTCGCAGGCAGGCCACTGGTCTCAGAGCCGAACAGCAGCGAGTCCGTCGACTGAAAATCAAATTCTGCGTGCAGGCGCTGGCCGCTAGTTTCAATAGCCACGATGCGCCGATTGGGGAACTCTTGTTGATAGTGACCTAAAGATTCCCAGCTCTGAATGCTGGCAAATTCATGGTAATCAAGGCCGGCACGCTTTAGACGTACATCGTCGAGTTCGAATCCAAGAGGCTCAATCAGATGCAGAGCAACACCCGTATTCGCACACAGACGGATAATGTTGCCCGTATTCGGAGGAATCTCCGGTTGATGAAGAACAACGTGTAAAGTGTCTGTCATGCTATGCACTCGCCAGTGGCATTGGTGAAACGCATTGCGATCATAAATCAATTTAGAGGAATGACCGGACCATGCTTTTTGTCATCAGTTGCGAGGATAAACCCGACTCGTTAAACGTGCGCCTCGAAAACAGGGAAGCGCATCTGCGTTATCTTGAAGATTTTTCAGCACAGCTGGTAACAGCCGGACCCTACCTGAGCGGTGAGGGTCAGCCTGTTGGATCGATGCTAATCATGGAATTTGCTGATGACGCGGCGGCGATAGCCTTTAGTGAAAACGACCCTTACGCTCTGGCTAATCTATTTCAGAGCGTTTCCGTGAGACCTTGGAAGAAAACATTGCCTACTTGAAAGGCTAACAGCGCCGAAACAGCAAAGATGGCCCGCCCGGAGAGATTCGAACTCCCGACACCCAGGTTCGAAGCCTGGTGCTCTATCCAGCTGAGCTACGGGCGGAGGGCGTGAAGAATAGGCACGGCTGTCTAGTTAGTCAAGGAAAGCCGTGGATATTGATCCTTTCTGAAACTAATCTCCTCTCGACATCTCGCAGCCCCAGCCCTACTCATGACTAGATTGCGAAGTTGTGTAACACTGTCTGGGTCAAAAATATTGGTATCGTCTATGTCATCCGAATCACAGTATCAGCCCCCTGAAGTATGGGCCTGGGACGCAGAAAGCGGCGGTCGCTTCGCCGGAATAAACCGTCCTGTCTCTGGCGCAACTCATGAGAAGGATCTGCCCGTCGGCGAGCACCCTCTGCAGCTTTATTCATTGGGTACGCCTAATGGCGTGAAAGTCACGTTGATGCTGGAGGAGCTTCTAGAGCTGGGAGTCAGCGACGCCGAGTACGATGCTTGGCCCATCAATATTCTCTCGGGGGATCAATTTTCATCAGGCTTTGTAGCGGTGAACCCAAACTCAAAAATACCGGCCCTCCTCGATCGCAGCGGCGAATCCCCCATACGCATTTTTGAGTCGGGCGCCATTTTGGTCCACTTGGCCGAGAAGTTTGGCCACTTTCTTCCACCCGAGGCAGACGCCCGCGCGGAAGTGATGAGCTGGTTGTTCTGGCTGCAGGGGTCGGCTCCCTTTCTCGGCGGGGGCTTCGGCCACTTTTATGCCTATGCCCCCGAGAAATGGCAGTACCCCATCGACCGCTACGCCATGGAAGTGAAGCGTCATCTGGATTTACTCGACAAGACTCTCGCCGATCGTCCCTTTCTAGCGGGCAGCGACTACACCATTGCGGACATTGCCACCTGGCCCTGGTATGGCGCCCTAGCCAAGGGCTTACTCTATGAAGCGGGTACATTCCTCGATGTGACCAGCTATACCCACGTACAGCGCTGGACCCAGGAGATTGGGGAACGCCCTGCCGCCAAGCGGGGAATCCTCGTCAATAGGGCCTGGGGTGACGAAAACAAACAGCTCCCAGAGCGCCACGGTGCCTCGGATTTCGACAAGATCGACTGGCGATAATCCTTTTTAAATTGATTTCGTAGCGAGCAGGATTATTCGATGCTAGACTGCGCTCCCGGAGACGACAGCACCAACCCGGATAAAAAAGCGTCGTCCAAATTCACTGCGTCGAGGGGGAATTCGATGTCAGACCTGAGCGCCGTCGCGAACGCGACACTTTTTGATGACGAAAACAAAGACTTGCTTGCGCGTATGCTAGAAAAGGCTCTTGAGCAGCCGCTTGTACCCATGGAGCCCGCGGCTGCAAAGCAATACATGGAGCAAGTTGCACAACGCACTGCCTCTGACAACAGCACCGCACTGACGCTTTTTCAAATGGTGCAAATGAGCAGCAGCGAATCGACCTATGTCATGCGTGTAGCGCTGTTTGATAACCAGCAGGCAATGGGGCTCGATATCATGGACGCAGAAAACGGCCAGTTTTTTATCCCCGAAGCCTGCCCCGTTTGCCAATTGGCAGCGCCTACCCTGAATTAAAATCTTCATGACCGAGCGAGCCACCTACGCGACCCTCGTAGGCATGGTGGCCTACGCTGCTATTGCCACCGATCTCTACTTGCCTGCTATCCCGGCGATGATTGACGCCTTTGGCGCAACGGAAGCACAGGGACAGCTGACACTATCAATCTTTATGTTGGGCATGGCTGCAGGACAGCTTATTTTTGGACCACTCTCGGATTACTATGGTCGAATCCCCGTTATCACCGCAGGCACGGCACTTTTTGTAGCGACCTCCGTAGGCTGTGCACTGGCAAACAATATGGAAGTCATGTGGCTGGCCCGACTGGCGCAAGGGCTTGCAGCGGCCAGCGGACCCGTCATCGCACGAGCTATTGTTCGTGATCGCTATCATGGTGATCGTGCAGCGCAGGTAATGTCCATGCTAGGGGCCGCCATGGCGGTGATCCCTCTTATCGCGCCAACGGTGGGGTCCTGGGTGCTGGTATGGGTCCACTGGCGCGCAACCTTTGTGGCGCTAGCTCTGTTTGGAGTTCTTATCCTTTTTGGACTCAGGACTTTTAGAGAATCCGCTCCCGCCATCGGTGAGGGCAGCATCCGACTAATCCCGGTGCTTCAACTCTTCAGCGTCTGCCTGCGCAATCGGCAGTTCATTGGTTTTCAACTCTGTGGAACTGCCACCTATGCTGCCATTCTGGCGTACCTCTCAACCGTGGCCTACTTCATGCGCGACGTGTTTGCACTGCCCCCCGCTTATTTTGGCTACGCGTTCGCAGCGTCTGTTTCCGGTTTCATGGCGGGAGCACTACTCTGTTCAAGACTGGTGATGTATCTAGGGCTCTTGCGGGTGATGTCCATCGGTGTCCTGCTCTGCCTCATTGCTGCTGCAAACCAGCGGTTTCTCGCCCCTAATGGTGCTGAGAGCGCCTGGGGATTGGCAATCAGTTCGTGCCTTATCTTTTTTGGCATAGGCCTCACCTCCGCTAACGCGGCCATGGGGGCGGTATGTTTATTTCCAAAAACCGCTGGTGCGGCATCGGCAGTCTACGGCTTCGTCCACTCGGTGATAGCTGCATTGGTCGGATTTGTTGCGGGTATTCTCTACGATGGCACTCTCGTTCCAACTGCCAACATCATGCTGATTTGTGCGGCCGTGGGCGTGCTTAGTCTCCCGCTCACCCGACAAAAACCGGCGCCTGCAGCTTCCACCTAAAGGGTATTTTCTGACTTAACGGAGCGGTAGATAATCTAACCTTGTCTCTCTCGTTTTTCACCGACAAAGGACGTTAGCCAGCGATGCACGAGCTCGACAAAGACATGGAAGTATTAACTCAAGCGATCATCCGCTATGCCGTGGAGCGTGTCCGAATGGACCCTCCTACGCTGGATGCCGCGCGACCTGAATCAGAGCTGCAGGCCATGGTGGGGCAAACCATCACCCAAGATGGCCTGGGAGGGTTGGAGGCTCTGCGCTTATTCACCGATGTGCTTGCTCCCGCCTGTATCTCGGTTGACCATCCAAGGCTGCTGGCTTTTGTTCCCGCTGCACCAACCGAGGCCGCAACTCTTTTTGATCTTGTTGTGGGCGCCTCCAGCATTTTTGGTGGGACCTGGCTGGAAGGGGCTGGCGGCGTCTACGCAGAAAATCAGGCTCTTCGCTGGATCGCAGACCTTGCGGGGTTTCCCGCTGAAGCTGGTGGCGTATTTGTTAGCGGTGGTACCGCGGGCAACCTGTCCGCGTTAACCGCTGCACGCCATGACTGGCGACGATTAAACGAGGATAAGCGACAGGTTCGGGGACTGGTCATCTCGTCGCGGGGTGCCCATGCTTCTATCGCACAGGCGACGTACGTCATGGACGTAGATCTAATAGAAACTGGTGGACACCGCTTAACCGGTGAAGACGTGGCCACTGTTATTGCAAACCTTGCGCCTGAGGATAGGGCTCGCTTGTTTGCCGTCGCCTGCACTGCGGGCACGACCAACCTGGGCATTATCGATGATATGACTGGCATCGCCGATGTCTGTGAGCGTGAAAACCTTTGGATGCACGTGGACGGCGCTTATGGCGCCGCCGGGCTTGCCGCACCTTCGGTACGGCAGGATTTCAACGGCATCGAGCGCGCAGACAGCTTTATCGTCGATCCCCACAAATGGCTTTTCGCTCCTTTTGACTGCTGCGCACTGCTTTATCGCGACCCTGCAACTGCGCGACGGGCCCATCAACAAAAGGGCGACTATCTAGAAGTGCTCTACGATGGCGTCTGGAATCCATCGGACTACGCTCATCATCTGTCCCGGCGGGCACGCGGACTGCCGCTGTGGTTCAGCTTGGCCACCCACGGAACCGAGGCTTATACCGTGGCAGTCGAAAAAACCATCGATGTCGCCAAGAAAGCCGCTACGATGATCGAACAGCACCCGCGGCTCGAGATGGTGGTTGAGCAGCATCTGTCGATCTGCGTCTTTCGCCGTCCGGGCTGGAGTCCTGAGGAGTACAGCGCCTGGAGCGAAAAATTGATGGAGGATGGCCTCGCATTCGTGACCACCACCAAGCACGATGGCGAAACCGTATTAAGATTCTGCATCGTAAATCCGCGCACCACAGTGGACGATATTCGGTTAATTCTTGATACGCTGTAGCCATGACGCAGCATTTGCCCTATCGCTGGGACTTACTATCCCGCTATCGTTTCATCGAGCTCATTGCCTTGTGGGAGGGGCGACTCACCACTCGCCATTTGGTCGAGACCTTCGGTATCGGACGCCAACAAGCGAGTAAGGACATCAACGTCTACAACCGCGAAGTAGGCGCGGGGAATCTTGTTTACAACAAATATCTAAAAGGCTACGAACCTGCACCCTCGTTTAGCCCAGCAGTAACCCGCGGCTTGTCAGAGGAGTATCTCCAACTGCTCGCCCACCGCAGTGAACTCCACCAGACCTTCAGTGACATCGCTTTGCCCACCCATCAGGTTGACGTGCTCTCTCCTCCAATTCGACCGGTCTCTCCAGACACTCTAAGGCCCCTTGTGCTCGCAGCCAGAGAGCGGCAGCGAATTGAAGTTGACTATGTCTCTCTCAACAATCCCGATCGCGAGGGCCGTATCATTGCGCCACACACACTTGTGTGGACAGGCTTGCGCTGGCATGTAAGAGGTTGGTGTGAAAAAAATCGAGATTTCAGGGACTTCGTGCTGAGTCGCTTCAGAGATACGCCCGAGTTACTGGGTCAATCCGACATAAATCCCGCCAACGATACGGACTGGCATCGGTTCATTGATATAAAGCTCACGCCAGACCCGCGCTTGAGCGAAGAGCAAAAAAAGGTGGTTGCGGTTGACTATGGCATGGAAAACGGCGAGCTCAACGTTCGGGTCCGGGCCCGACTGGTGAACTACCTTCTGCAGTTACTCAACATCAATGCCGGAGAACACTTCGAGGATCCCAGAGCACAACAAGTTATTATTGCTAATAGTCCCGAGGTATCCCCTTGGCTGCTCTGACCCCACTCAAGGTCGCTCAATGTGGCAGCGGACGGCGCTTTCTTCGCACGACGACAGTAATTCATCACATTCGGTAGGCAACCGAGCAAGCCATTCTTCTGCCACATTACAATTGGCCGGATAATCTCCTATCCTGCACGTTCTCGATCAAGGACCCACCCTCTTGAGCATACTGGGCATTGACGGCTGTCGATTCGGATGGCTTGGAATTTGGCATAAACCCGAGGGCTTTGTCTGGCAGATGGAAGCGTCTGTCTGGGACCTCATTGCGACACGAGCATGTCGTCGCGCCTTCATTGATATTCCCATCGGACTAAGCAGCAAGGAACGTCGTCGCTGCGATAGCGCCGCGAGAGAGTTTCTTGGAAGGGCCTTTTCAAGCTCTGTCTTTCCAACCCCTGTGCGGGGCGTACTATCTGCAAAATCTTACGCGCAGGCCAACACCTGTCATCGGGAAATATGCGGTCGTGGACTCAGCAAACAAAGCTTTTTCATACTGCCCAAAATCCATGAGGTGGATAGTCTTTTTAAAAAAGATAAAAAATGGCAAGGGAGACTTCGTGAGGCACATCCTGAAGTGGCCTTTAAAGCAATCAATGGCGCCGATCTCCAGTTCAAGAAAAAGACGGCCGCCGGATTCAGGGAGCGCCTAGACTTGCTCAGTGCTCTTGATCCACAGGTCCCCGAACTCGTCGATGAAATCCTGTCGCAAACCAAACGCAGCCAGGTTCTTCCCGATGATGTGCTAGACGCGATCTGTCTAGCCGTCATGCCTCAAGCTGGCCGCCTCAAAACACTTCCGAAAAACCCGGATATCGATAGTGAGGGGCTTCCGATGGAGATCTGTTACTTTGAACGCTGACGGGCCACAAGCGGACCGGTTACGTCCCAGGTCTTCACCAAGACGACCCCCGCGAGCAGGCCCATGAATCCACCAATCAAGGTCGGCAACATCCACCCAATGATCTCTACGCCTGCAGCCCACCCTTCGACCCAATCAGTCACCGCGTGACTGGCGTGGAGCAGAATGCCGCCGCCCACCAAAAACATGGCCAGCGTCCCCACCACTGTCAACGTCTTCATTAATCGCGGGGCAAACCAAAGCAATCCCCTCCCAACTCCGCGTATAGCATCAGCCACCACACCCTCATCGGAGCGGCGAAGAAGGAGAAGGCCCGCGTCGTCGATTTTCACGATTGCCCCCACCAGCCCGTACACCCCCACTGTCATCAAACTCGCGATGCCCGAGAGGACCAAAAGCTGAATAAGCAGTTCCTCAGCTTCGACCACACCAAGCGTCAGGACAATAATTTCTGCGGAGAGAATAAAGTCGGTGCGAATTGCACCATGGATTTTTTCTCTCTCGAAGGCCACCAAATCCGCAGAGGAGCCGGATAGACGGTCAGCCACCTCGTCTAATTCAGTTTCAGCGTGAGCTTTGATTCTGTAATGGAGGATTTTCTCCGCGCCTTCAAAGCATAGGTAGAGCCCACCGCAGACAAGCAGGGGCGTGATCAACCCGGGAACAAATAGCGAAATGAGCATCGCTGCCGGCACGAGAATCAGCTTATTTTTAAATGAACCCTTAGCAACAGCCCAGACCACCGCAAGCTCACGCTCTGGCCTGACACCAAGCACTTTCTCCGCATTGACCGCCAGATCATCTCCAAGCACGCCAGCGGTTTTCTTGACCGCCACTTTGGTCATGACCGACACGTCATCCAGTACCGTAGCAATGTCGTCTAGTAGCGCGAGCAGACTTCCCAGGGCCATGAGGCCTATCCTTTCCGTCTGCGCTTGGAGGCTTGATTCATCGTCGATTTCGGATAGCGCGGCAACTTTCCGGCTGCCAAATAACGGTGGATACTTTCCTGAGACCGGATCGTCGGAGCTCGCTTTTCTGGCTTCCGGAACCGATTGCTTTGGTCGGCATCGAGAATGCGTGCCTTGACGTTATCATGCCATTGCTGGTCGAGCACATCCTGAATGATTTTCTGCGCATCTCGATCGACAACAGGACAAAGTACTTCAACCCGATAATCGATATTACGTGTCATCAAATCGGCCGACCCAATATAGTATTTTGGTTTCCCACGATTATGGAAGACATACGCTCGCGCATGCTCAAGGTAGCGATCCACAATGCTGATAGCTTTAATATTTTCTGACAGGCCTTTGACTCCAGGCTTGATCTGACACATACCGCGCACGATGAGTCTAACCTCGACGCCCGCCTGACTCGCCTCATAGAGCTTGTTGGTGAGCTCTTGATCAACGAGGTTGTTGCACTTGAAAAAAATGAAGCCGCGGTAACCGTCTCTTGCGTGCGCGATCTCTCGCTCGACCATCGACAGCAACGCAGGACGAGAGCCATGAGGTGACACCAGTAATTTCTGGTATTCCTGACGACGGTAGTTATATTTGAGAAATTCAAACACCTGCGCTACATCACGGCCTATCTCCTGATCAAATGTCAGGAGCGAAAAATCGGTATAAAGTTGTGCGGTCTTTTCGTTGAAGTTGCCCGTGCCAACGTGGCTGTAATACTTGAGCTCTTTACCTTCCTGACGCTCAATTAGGAAGAGCTTGCTGTGCACTTTCAGTCCTGGAATTCCAAAGATAACCTCGATACCCGCATCGGTAAGGCGCTGTGCCCATGTGATGTTTGCCTGCTCATCAAAGCGGGCCGCAAGTTCAACCACGGCCTGAACGGTTTTACCGTTATTCTTGGCATTAATCAGCGCATCCACGACCTGAGAATTTTTCGCTACGCGGTACAGGCAGATTCGTACCGCACGCACATCCGGGTCTACCGCCGCGGTCTTCAGCACGTCAATGATGTACTCGAAAGGATGGTAGGGATAATACAGAAGGACATCCTTCTCACGAATATTGGCAAACACACTCGCATCATCCTCAAGGCGGGAAATTCTGATCTGCCCCATGGATTTAAACTCAAGGTATTTGGGACCCACATTGGGAAATTGAATAAAGTCCTTCGAGTTGTGATAGCGCCCGCCGGCAATCAGGCTGTCATACTTCCCAAATCCAAAACGCCTACGCAGGTAATCAAGTAAGTCTGGGGGCATCTTTTCATCGTAGACAAAACGTACTGCATCGGCGCGCCGTCTCTGTTTGAGACTTGACGCCATTTTTTCTATCAAACTCTCATTGATGCTCGCATCAAGTTCCAGCTCAGCATCCCTCGAAAACTTGAAACAGTAGGCCGAGCTCGCCTTTATATCGAAAACACCTCTAAACACCTGAGGCAGGCAGGCCCTGATAACGTTGTCGAGCGCTATAAACACCCGACTAGCCTTTTTCCCACGCTTGGGCACTTCAATAAAACGTCCCAGCGCCGCTGTTGGCACCTCGAGAAGGGCATACTGCCGCCCTTGACGAGTTTGAAGATCCACCGCGAGATAGAGTGACTCATCTGTCAACAGGGGGATAGATTGGTCATCACGCAATAAAATCGGCTCAAGCTCCGGTAACACTTTGTCATGAAAAAAGCTTTCAACGAAGGCCAACTGGTGAGACTCCAGCTGTCGCTCATTGATAAGAAAAATCCCCTTGGTATACAACTCGCGCAGGACTTTCGAATAGGCCGCGTCAAATTCCTGTTGCAAACTGAGAACCTGAAACTGGATGGCTGCAAGCAGTTTTTTCGCTTGCTGCTTTTGCTGACCTGATGACAGCGAAATCCACCGACGCACTTCGGCAACGCGTACACGAAAGAATTCATCTAGATTATTTGAAAATATCCCAAGATAACGAACCCGCTGAATGAGCGGTACGTTACGATCTTTCGCTTCCTGCAAAACCCGTGCATTAAAGTTGAGCCAGCTAAGCTCACGCGGGTACATGGTGGGCTCATCCAGTTCTTCGATCAACTGCTGTGTTGGTGTTGGCTTCATCTGGTCTGGGCTCGTTTCAACTCTGACACAATTGCATACACGTGCCGTCTTGACGCGGGTAGTGCAGTTAGGGCTTTAGGGTTAACGTATCCATACGAAGCAGTGCAAGCACGTCTTCCGCGGTATTGCCCATTAGCTTTGCTTTAACGCCTCGTCGTCCCACAGTGCCCATCACCACCAATCTTGCACGCTTGGCGTTGGCTTCCGACACGATGGTCTTTGCGATCGGCCCGCGCTTCAATTTGAAGGCGCCCACGGGCAGGCCTGAGTCCTTCGCGAGTTTTTCTACCACGGGCTGGAGCTCCCACTGCCGATTTTTTGCATAAGTTCTGGGATCAATCAGATCAAGGTCAGACAACACTGTAGGAACGTCGATGACACATAAAACCGTCAATTCAGCCTCAAGCATTTCAGCATAATGACGAGCCGTTAAGAGAACTTCGATATTCAGGTTCTGTTTTTCACGACTCGACGCATCCAGATCTACGGTTGCCATGATGATTGCGTTTTTCTTGAACTTTTTCTCACTGACTAAAAGCAGGGGCACCGGCGCCTCGCGAAGCAATTGCCAATCTGTAGAGAGATGTCCTACCGATTCAGACTGGTGACGAGTTTTCACGATTGCCACATAGTCCCCGGCCGCTCGCTTGCATATCCATTGAGCAACATCCTCAGACCAAATTACGTTTACCTTTACTCCTTGAGCAGACCCCGCGTATTTCTCAATTCGTTTGGCCAGAGAATCCCGACGCTCTGAGATAATCTGTTTCTTAACCCCAGCCTTGGCTTTGGCATCGAGCTTTAACCGCTTTAAGTCAGTGTAGACAAAGGCAACAATCTCAGGCTTCAGATCCATTGCCTCTGCCAGTTGCAGCCCTCTTGGCGTTGCCAGACACTTGTCTTCAATATCCGCGATGATTAACAGCTTACTCATACTGACTCCTTGTCGTTTTTCTTGTCCTGCCAACTATCCTACCCGATACTCGGTGACACAATAACCTACACCGAAAAAAGCCTCTCCAGTGGGCGGGGCTACTGACCTCACAACAGAAACTGTTTGATCAATTCAGAAGACGCCTCTGGCTTTTCGAGGGGGATCAGGTGGCCACCCTCCAGCGTGTGAAGCTCAAGCTGCGGCATTACGCGCTGCCACTGCCGTTTCACCAGCGGACGCACAACGCTACTTGCATTCCCCACGATGCCGCAGATTGGCTTATGAATTTTTCGCAGAGACCCCATGAAACTTGGCGCAGAGCGATAAACGCAGGCTTCCCAGGCTCCAGACCAACGCAGGACAATCGATCCATCATCCCGCGAGGCATGCCCTGCCCTGACGTAATCCCAGAGTACTTCGTCGCTGATCCCGCTAAAGGGCCGCTTTGATCGATAAAAATCAAAAGCCTCCTGATAGCCAGAGAATTCATGGGGCCTGCTCTGGGCTTTAGTGGCCATGGGAAAATCTCGACCGAGGCCTCTCATAAGTGCCTGATTAACGAACCACCACCCCCAAGGCACCAATACAGGATCAATCACCACGAGCTTGCTGCACAAGTCGGGGCGCACCAAGGCGGTTTGCATGCTAATCACCGCCCCCATGGAGTGACCTACCAACACCACCGGACCCTTCTCCGCAGCATCTAGGGTACTAATTAAGTCAGCTACGTACTGATTCCACGGCAGGTATGTTGGGGGTTGCTGATCAGACCAAAAGGGGCGATGTTCTATCGTATAGATGTCAAACGTATCTACCAAAGGTTCTAGAAGAGCCCTGTAAGTTTCTGGTGGATACCCGTTGGCATGAGAAAAAACTAGGGTCGGCTTGACCCCAGTAAAAGAGGAAGAAACCAGTGGCTTGAGCGTTTGCATGACGATAACTCTTTATTAGCTGGACAGCGTATCGGCTGGCACCATAACCTCGACCACGTAGGCTAAGAGCGCAACGCAAAGCCGCCACCAAAAGCCCAAGCACAGGAAAGACTCTGCAATGAATGCAAATCCAAGGTTTCTAGCGATTTTACTGCTCTCGCTGTGTCTCTGCACCACCATCTCCGTCAGGGCGAGTCATCATGAAGAGCCTCCTTCTTCGGCCCTCGATAAACCGGATGCTCATGCCGTGGCCGTTCATGACCTAGCCATTTTAGGTGCTCGGGTTATCGACCCCGAGACAAACGTGGACGCTGTCTTGAACGTAGGTATACGCAACGGCATCATCAAGACGATCACTGCGGAGCCCCTGCAGTCAGCCCGAGTCATTGATGGCCGCGGACAGGTGCTTTCTCCCGGCTTTATCGATATCCACAGCCATTCACCAACCCTGCTCGGCCAACATCTGAGCCTGCTCGACGGGGTGACCACCCAACTCGATCTAGAGGCTGGCGCTTGGCCTGTCACCGCTTACGGCGATCATTTCACGGGGGGCGCACAGCTTAACTATGGCGCCTCGGTGTCTCACGCCGCTGTAAGATGGAAAGTCATCAACGGGATTGACCAGCCTTACGTCTTTGTTGGCACCAAACCGGCCCAACTTCCCACCGAGGCGTGGACTACGCCCGCCACAGACGCCCAGCTCCAGGAAATTCGCAGAGCACTTGAGGCGGGGCTTCGGGATGGAGGGCTGGGTATAGGAGTCCTGCTGGACTATATGAAAGACGCGATACGTCCCGAAGAACTTCGCCTTATTTTTGAAACTGCCGGCGCCTTCCAGCAACCGGTTACGGTCCATGTGCGCCGTGGAATGCCTGGTGACCCGGACGGACTTGATGAAGTGCTCGCCCTAGCGCTTGAGACCAAGGCACCCACACTCATTTGTCACATCACTCATTCGGCCATGGGTGGGCTGAGTGAATGGCTCGCAAAAATTGACTCGGCGAACGTAGCGGGAGCACGGGTCACGACCGAAACCTTGTCTTGGCCTGCTGGGGGGACCGGCATTAACGCAGATGTTTTTCGCCTGAGGGACTGGCGAGCGATTTTTGATATCGACTACAGCGACGTACAGTGGGTGGAAACTGGCGAGTGGCTGACCGAGGAAACGTTCAAACGTTACCAGCAAGAGCAGCCCTATGGCATGGTGAATCATCACTATGTAAAAGAAGCCTGGATTGAGCAGGCGCTTCAATGGCCAGACATGATCGTCTCGTCCGATGCACTACCTGCTATGAGTCTGTCTCAGAAAACCAATCCCAATATTGCTGGGACCTACAGCCGTTTATTGGGCCACTATGCCCGCGATCGCAATACGCTGAGCCTAATGGAAGCCATAGGACGCGCAACGATCAATCCCGCAAGATGGCTTGAAAAGTCGTCAGATACCTTTAAGCGTAAGGGCCGCCTCCAAATCGGTGCCGACGCGGATCTGGTTTTGTTCGATCCCGAGAAGATCATGCCGGGAGCAGCCTACGGTGACCCCTACCAGCCCGCGGTAGGGATCGGGTGGGTCGTTGTCGGGGGTGAGGTTGTCGTCGCGAACGGGCAGCGCGTTGAGGGGCACTACCCGGGTAAACGCATCCTAAATCGCACAGACAAAAACTAAAGCAGGGTCCCAGTGCCCGAGATGCTCAACACGGCGGATCTTCGTAGCCTCACTACAGGCGCGAAAATTCCCTGTTCAGATCGTAGCGGCGAGAGGTCACATAACGCTCCATATTTTCTACCCGACCGAGCACTTCATTCAGACGCTCCTGGGCTTTGCGTAACCGATCTGAAGGTGCGTCTGGATAGTGAAATACCGTGCGCTTGCGATAGGCATGACGATCCTCGTCATATTCCATAGTCACTTCCACATCAACGGTGTCATCCCAGCGAGAGGGTCGGGGCGCCATCAAGAACCAAGCGACCACGTAAGCCCAAAACGCTAACGAGCCAGTAAAAATAAGCATGGCTGTCGCGCCAAGTCGCACCATCCATGTTGCGACACCCCAGTGATCTGCCAAACCGGCACAAACACCACCAATCCAGCCAGCGGATCGGTTGCGGTAGAGGTCCATGCCCCAGCCGCGCTTTCGATTGCTTGCAAATCCGGGTTTCGAATTCCGTTTCATGACTCTCCCCTTGTGCTTTCCTGTTGTCTCCAATTGGGGTGATCTGCATCGAGAATCGCTTCGAGAGACGCTATGCGCTCATTCAACTTGTCAACCGTGACGAGCATGGTGTCGATTGATTCACGATCGTCTTCGCTCAAACTTCTGCTGGAGCGATTTACGCTCCGGTAGTGCATGACAATCCAGATGGGGGCAACGATGACCAAAAACAGCACCATCGGCACAAAGAAAAACTCAAACCCGTCCATAATGTGGCTCCCTGCCTAATAGCGTCCTACTGGTTATTTTAAAACGACGGGGACCTGCTTTCACCCTCAGGCCTGGTGTCATTTTACCGGCCCCTTTTCTTGCGCCATCGACTCACGCAAGCGGTCGAGCTCTTCAGACAGCCATTCATCCTCCTGCAGTGCTTCGATCTCCGCTGCGAGTCCACCTTCGCGATCCAGATCCATGGCCTCAAGCTCGCCTTCAAGGTTATCCATTCGACGCTCAAACTTGTCGAACTTGTTGAACGCCTGGTCAAGCTCACTGCGATTGACCTGACGCTTTACTGCCAGACGGGACTCAACCGTTTTAGATCGCATCAGCAGCGCCTTTTGTTTGGCCTTGGCGTCTGACAGTTTTTGCTGCAATTGGCTGATCTCTTCATTGAGCTGGTCAATGTGATCATCAGTCGCCGTCAGTTCAGCGCCTACTGCCTCGAGTTCCTGCTCGATAATGCGCTTCTCCTGCAGCGCGGCGCGAGCGAGGTCCTCACGGCCCTTGCTGATTGCCAGTTTTGCCTTTTCCTCCCAACCGGCTGCCTCGAGGGCGATTTGCCCGCGCTTACGCTCCGCCGTCTTCCGGTCAGCGAGCACCCTGGCTGAAGAACTTCGAACCTCCACCAGCGTGTCCTCCATCTCCTGAATAATGAGACGAATCATCTTTTCGGGATCCTCCGCGCTGTCCAGCAGCGCATTGATGTTCGAATTGATGATGTCCGACATGCGTGAAAAGATACCCATGATTTACTCTCCTTCAACTGTAGCGGCGCCGAATTGGCCACCGTCCTCCATGACACGCCCGAGCCAATAGGCAAGCTCTATCCCGGCGGTGATGACCGCAAAGGTGACGCCGCCAACCGCGGCGCCTGCCCACATACCGACCTCACTGCAAAGAAATAAAACCACCGTATAAACCGCAAACCGTTCGTCGATTGCATCCATTGCCACTTACTCCTTTCAATCCATTGATAGTTGGGCTTCATGCCCTCCGAAGAACCGGCCAGTCCGGCGCCTTCACTTAATGAATAGCGATCAGCGTGCCAAAGTAAAAATAATTTTTTAAAACAATAAGATAAGGAAATAGATCCACGTCTAACAAGCTAATTATGGTTTTAATTACCATCCTAAAATGGTTTTTTATCCCCAATTGAGGTAATTTACACTCAATGCGTGATGCTCCCCAAAATATGATTGGGCAATCCCCGGCGCTAACAGCTGCTCTGGACCACCTTTCCCTCCTTGCCACCATTGACCGGCCCGTCCTGATTTTAGGGGAGCGCGGCACTGGTAAGGAACTCGCGGCCGAGCGCCTGCACTACCTATCACCCCGATGGTCGGAAGCGTTTATCAAGGTTAATTGCAGCGCCATTACCGAAACACTTCTTGAAAGTGAGCTTTTTGGTCACGAGGCCGGCGCGTTCACCGGGGCCACCAAACAGCACATAGGACGCTTTGAACGCGCCGATGGAGGCAGTCTGTTTCTGGATGAGCTAGGCACCATGTCCCTGCGCCTTCAGGAGAAATTGCTCCGGCTCATAGAATATGGCGAGTTCGAGCGGGTCGGCGGTCAGAAGACCATCAAAGTCGATGTCAGGATAATCGGCGCCACCAATGCGAGCCTACCCGACATGGCAAACGCCGGTGAGTTTCGCTGGGATCTTTTGGATCGATTGAGCTTTGACGTGGTCAACCTGCCCCCGTTGCGAGAACGCCCCGAAGATATTGCCGAGCTGGCAAATCATTTTGCGGTTCGCTTTGCTGCTGAACTTGGATGGGAAATTTTTCCCGGCTTCACTAATCAAGCACTTTCAATACTTGAATCTCACCCGTGGTACGGAAATATCCGGGAACTAAAGAACGCTGTAGAGCGGTCAATATTCCGATGGGGCCAACAAACAACGCGTATTGATACATTGGTGCTAGATGCCTTTTCCGATAAAACAACATCTGAGGTATCGACAGAGGTAGCCGGAGTGGCCTTATTGGAAGAGGAAAGCCGGCCTCTGCAAAAATGGCCAATCGACCTAAAGCTGGCACTCGCAAGCAAAGAAAAGGAGCTCTCTCAAACCGCTTTGACAGCGGCGGCACACAATCAGCGCGAAGCGGCGGCGCTCCTGAACCTAACTTATGACCAAATGCGCTCTATTGTCAGAAAACACGGTTTAGGCCGCTCCAAAATGGCAAAGGGGCAATGAGATAGGTTCTTTATGTTGACAGATTGGGATTGAAGAAATCGTAGCGCTCCGTCCCTGGAAACCCGTAACCCACTTCAGCAGCAAATTCGGCAATACCCAAATAATGATGCAAGGCGTGATGAACGTGTTTGGGATATATCAGTGAAGCCGACGGAGATTCTTTAAGAGTTATCGGGTCAATTTTAATTCCATTTTGTAACGCGTCCGTTTTACCGACAGTCCGCCCTCCCCACTCTGCGTTCCCCTGCATGATGAGGTACGAGTTTATAGGCCAATGATCTTTTCCGCCGTAGGAATTGTAGTAGGGGGTCCGTCCGAAATCAGATGACACCACAACGACTAGCTTGTCTCTGACTTCCAGCTCCTCGGCCATATTCCATAAATAGATCAGTGCTTCATTCAACGCTTGAATGTTTTGGACCTGCGAAAATTCACCACTGGAATGTGTGTCCCAATTACCCTGTGCGGCGCACTCTGCACTCGCAGTGGTACCAGTCTTAAAGGCCACCAGACCTGTCAAAATCTGGGATTTAAGGTCACTCGAACCCTGATAAACACCCTGATCTTGAGGCATCTCAAGCGGCAAGTTGTCGTACAAGGAACCCAGGAGCGCTCTCCCATCCATTCCCGACCTGAAGACGGACAGTCGATCAGCCAGGCCAGCGTTGTACCGATCCTGCGCAGCCATAAGGTCCAATCCGCGAGCTTTATAGCGGACCAGCAAGGACTCTTCGTCACTGTTTCGTGGCCGCAACAGCTCCCTGAGACCGCCGGGCGAAGTTCTGGCTGTCCGAACAAGCCCCTGATCTGCTCCGAAAGTTCCATTGTTAATCAACGCTATGGGGGCATTAGGCGCCTTTGCAGCTGCGTACAATGCAGCAAGCGACGGCCTCCCTTCGCTGGCCGAACCTGTCCAAGTGTGCCTTTCTCCAGTCTGATGGGCGTTTGTCTGGGTGTCCACGCCATTGATCACCAATGAATCTGGGGCAATTCTCCGAAACATCTCGCCATTACTCGCGATCGGCGCATATAAAATATTTCCTTCCGCCTGTATCTCCCCCGTTTCGGACCAGTCGGTTATAGGGAGCTCCCCGGGCACATTCGTTTTTGGATCGCAAAAGAGAGATAAGTCCCAGCCACCGCCTGCATGTATGGTCATCAGGTAGGGCCCGCCATATGGAGACACCGCTAGAGCCGGATACCCTCGACCTGCGGCAACAAGGGCCGCAGTAGTTGCCAGAAACCTTCGGCGAGTTAATCCGATGACTTCATTCGTTGATGTAGTCATAGTGCGACACCATATAATCAAAGACGAGACGCCAGGCCCAAATATTCGCCATGCCATTCGGTGAGTGATCGGCATCTTGGCGCACACCTCTGGCCTCAATTTGCTCTGCCAGTTTATTGTAACCAAGATCATCCCAGAGATAGCACGACATGTCTGGCTGAGGCGACTCGTGTGCGTCTTTGAGCAGGTCCACCAAGAGATCCACTTCACCGGATTCCGCTGTAACGTCACGGCCATGCAAGCGCGCGTAAAGATTGACCAGAACTCCACGCAAGCTATCTGAGTCCTGAGGAGGCAGAGAGAAATCGACAGAATTTAAAAATTGGCGGCTACCATCGATTGTTCGCGCCTCAATCTCGACGGTGGTGCAAGCTACCCCAGCAGAGTGTTGCCCGACAGCAGCCAAGGAAATACTCGAAACCTCCCGGGCTCTCGACTTAACTTGGTACGAATCTATCCCGCCTAACGCAATGTTTGCCCAACTGGATACATAGCTTATGTTTTCAGGGAGGATGTTATTCACCTCCTGCTCCCAAACCTTGAATCCAAACAGCGACGCCGTTTTGCTATCTAATTCTTCCGGAGTAAGTAAGCGGCGACTACCAAGCCCGGCCACCGAAAACAGCTCAGGGCTCCGGGTAACGATGTCGCCACTGGAAAACCATCTCGATAGAACCATTGCTCGTAACAGAGCTTTTAATTTCAACTCGTTCTGCACGAAGACGCCGGCAAGTTGATTGATCTCGTAGCGCTGCAGATTAAATGCCTGAAGTTCTTCACGATAATTGGGGAGCGATGGATCCTCCGGTGCCCTAAGAACCGGCTTACCCATCACCGCGGGCCACCAAAACTCGACCGTGGCTAGAGGAAACCTTGGGTCTGAAACAATCTGTTGCGCGAGCCACTGAAGACTGTTGGAAGCATCTGGGGCGGACTTGCCGTTGATGCCAGGAATGCGCATGTCCCTGAACCATGTATCACCGTTCTCGTAGCCTGATTCTGGATCATCCTTGTAAGCCCACGGTAAAGCGTCAAAGAAATTACTATCCCTAAAATAACCCAACTCCCCATAATTTTGGAATGAACCTGCTACCGGATCTAGAATTTGGTGGCACACCGTGCAAGCTGGGTTTAAGAGCGTTGGGTTATTTTTGTCGGCCAGTGCAGCCGCATCGGTGGTCCTTGCCGCCGATGCCTCAACGTCCAATCCAAGAAAAAATTTATAGGTCCATCGAGCCCTCGCTCGATTACGGTTGGTCTCTGTTGTTGGGTAACGCTGCAGAAATGCTATCGTGTTGAGCACTCCCGCGTGTGGCCACTCAAACGGCTCCCAGGTACTCGGATAGCACTCCCCTCCCGCCACAGGCATGCATATATCTTCACCCGGCGGAGTGTTAAAGGTGCCAAAATTCCGCCCCGGCTTGAATTCTTTGTGAAACTCAGTGTACTCGCCGTTGTATGTGACCTTTTCTTCCCATGGCTCCTCAAGCTGAGCATTTAAGATATCCGCGGTGAGTGGAGTGACCATCGTGTAGTCCGCGGTCAAGATCTGCGAATAGGGCTGGTCATTTTCAACAACGTAGGCGATTAGCTCGGTTGGCGCTCGATAATGCCCATAGTTGTTCGCTATCCAAAGTTCCCAAGATTCGTTGTTGTGAAATAGCTCTTCATCTCGGCCCAAGTTTTCAAAAAGGGCCATTTTCGTTTGTCCAGTACCGGGCCACCAATTCCCCCATAGTTGGATAGGGAACAACCCGTTGTTGAAGGCATCGGTCAAGAGCTGATCATTAGCACCCGTGACGAGAAAATCATGGAAGCCGTCACCTGCCATGAGCCCATCGATCGCTTCCTCTAAGGAGATATCGCCTTTATTAAGACTTTCAGTTTCCTCCATTGTCGGGACACGCCGGCTTAGGACAATTGCTGCTTTACGGAAAACTTGGGCTGCACTGAGGGTATTGATTCCGCCCCAGATGGTCTCGGGATTGCTGGTATCGCCAGTTTTTTCGCTTGCGTCACTGCATGCGCTGGTGGCTGATAAGGCATTCAGAAAGTCTGCAAGTCCTTTGTAGTCAGACGAGAAAGGTTCAATAACAACTCCGCCACCATGGGCCGCACCTTGCACTTTATTTAAAATATATTGCGAGCCTCGGCTCTCAACGAGCGCGTCAAAACTGGAAAAGTTGAAATCGATGTGCGTTGGGTCTTCAGTGCGCCGCAAGGAAAGATCCGCGCCCGCGCTTGGCGCTAAGCCGCCCTCAACGTGGCACGCCAAACATCTACTCTGGACCACCGAGTCAGCCGCGTTGTACAGATTTTGCGCGAAGGCATTACTACCGCCAGCAATGCCGATACGAAATTGACAAGCGAGCCCGCCAGTTTTTCCTATTAAACCCGGGTAGGCATTCAAGGGTCCGGCTAAGACACAAAGGGCCGCGAACGCGATTGAAAGGACAACCCGAGATAGCCGAAAAGTATTGAACTTGCTCACCCACTACTCCAACCGAACCTCAGACTCTCGCATCGATGTAAACTTGAAGGGGTATAGCTTGACCCTCTTAGATACTCTAACCTATTCACTCTGTTTTCAACACTAAGTCTTGCCGGAAAACTACTATGCCAATGGATCTCTCGCGAATAGCTCTGTTTAAAACAGAATGCTATATCAATGGAAACTGGGTTGTGGGTGATACAGGGGCCACGCTGGCTGTCAAAAACCCCGCCACCGGTGAAGTCATCGCCGAAGTAGCAAAAGTTGGGGCTGAAGAAACACGCCGTGCGATCCTGGCGGCAGAGACCGCCATGAGGGATTGGCGGGAGGCACCTGCTAAACAACGGGCATCAGTACTACGTAACTGGTTCAATCTCGTCATGGAGAATCAGGGAGATCTCGCTCGCATCATGACCACCGAGCAGGGTAAGACCCTCGCTGAGTCTCGAGGCGAGGTAGCCTATGGGGCTTCCTACATTGAATGGTTTGCCGAGCAAGCCAAGCGCATCGACGGGGACGTGATTCCCGCCCCCGGCCCAGACAAACGTATTGTCTGCATCAAACAGCCCGTCGGGGTCTGTGCCGCGATCACTCCCTGGAACTTTCCAAACGCTATGATCACCCGAAAAGCAGCCCCTGCCCTCGCCGCTGGCTGCAGCATCGTGATCAAGCCCGCGAGCGAAACCCCACTCTCGGCCCTCGCTCTCGCGGAGCTCGCCGAGCGTGCAGGTATCCCCGCCGGCGTGCTCAATGTGGTGGTCGGTAGCTCGGGAGAGATTGGCGGTGAGCTCACCAGCAACCCCGTGGTTCGCAAACTATCCTTTACCGGCTCTACCCCGGTCGGCAAATTGCTCGAGGCCCAGTGCGCCGCCACCATGAAGAAAACCTCCATGGAGCTCGGTGGCAATGCGCCCTTTATTGTCTTCGACGATGCCGATATTGGGGCCGCTGTTCAGGGCGCACTGATTTCCAAATACCGCAACAGCGGACAAACCTGCGTCTGCTCCAATCGCCTGCTTGTTCAGGAAAACATTGCCGAAGAATTTACCGCACGCCTTGCCAAGGCAACCGCGGCGCTGACCCTGGGAAATGGGCTTAATGAGGAGGTGAATCTCGGTCCGCTGGTAAACGAGGGAGCCGTCGCCGATGTGGATGCGCTAGTGCAACAAACCATTGCTGCAGGCGCGACGCTGGTATTGGGCGGCGCCCCAAGTGATCTGGGTCCCTGCTTCTATCAGCCTACAATTTTAACCAATGTCACCACCGACATGCCGGTTTTTCGCAACGAGATCTTCGGACCGGTCGCACCCATCATTACCTTTAAAGATGAAGCTGAAGCGATTGGGCTTGCTAACGACACCGAATTTGGCCTCGCCAGCTATTTCTATACCCGTGACATTGGTCGGGTGTGGCGAGTCGCCGAAGCCCTTGAGTATGGCATTGTGGGCATTAACGAGGGGATTATCTCCAACGAAATGGCTCCCTTTGGCGGCGTCAAAGAATCAGGCTCGGGGCGGGAAGGCTCCAAGTACGGCATGGACGACTATCTGGAGATTAAGTACATGCTCATGGGCGGCCTCGATCGGTGAGGCACTCAGCGACGTTTGCCCTAGCTCTGGCGGCGGCTCAGATAAGTTTCTGCGCCGTCGCCATATCAAGCGTGTCTGCCAAAGCGCCTGACAGCTTGTCGATAATCTCGTCAACGTGGTCGTTTTGAATAATCAGCGGCGGGCATAGCGCAATCCGATTACCGCCGAGTGGGCGCACAATAAGCCCGCGCTCCTCCGCTGCTTTCGCACAGAACTGGCCGACTTTCATTCCCTCAAAAGGCCGCTTGCTGCCCTTATCCGCGACTAATTCCAACGCGCCCAATAATCCGATCGCCGATACCTCACCAACCAGCGGATGATCCGCAAACTCCCCCAACCGCTTACCCATGTAACTTCCCACCTCTGCAGCATGCTCAAACAGCCGATCACGAGCATAAATATCGAGAACCTTGCTAGCGACAGCACAGCCCAGAGGGTGACCACTATAGGTGTAGCCATGGCCAAAGACGCCCATATCGGCGGCAGGCCCTGCGATCGCGTCTGCAATATCACCACTCACCAGAGCAGCAGATAAAGGCACATAAGCCGACGTAAGTGCCTTCGCGCAGGCCATCATCTTGGGTTTTAGATTGTATTTCTCGGCGCCGAAGGCGGCCCCCAGTCGGCCAAATCCGCAAATTACCTCGTCATCCCACAGCATGATGCCGTATTTATCCAGCACAGCCTGAATAGCGTCAAAGTAGCCCTCCGGTGGAACGATGACACCACCGGCACCGTTAACAGGTTCAGCAATCATCGCCGCAATGGTCTCTGGCCCCTCCTCTATGATCAGGGTCTCAAGCTCACGTGCACGCCGCGCGACAAAGTCCGCTTCGGTTTCACCATCCTCGGCGCACCGATAATAATGGGGAGCACCCGTTCTAAGGACCCCTAGCGCATCGAAGGGCAACTGGAAATGAGTGTGGTTGGGAGGCAGCCCTGTCAGCGCTGCCGAAGCAACGGTGACCCCGTGGTATCCCTTCTCGCGAGCAATAATCTTGACCCGCTCGGGCTGGCCGGTTGCCACGGCGTAATAGCGGATCAGCTTGACCAGAGTGTCGTTGGCATCGGAACCGGAAGCACCCAGAAAAACCCGCGCATCATCCATCGGTGCCATGGCAGCGAGTTTATCGGCCAACTCAATAGCCGCCGGGTGGGTCTTGCCCCCAAACATATGACTAAAGCTCAGGTCTCGCATTTGCTGCTGCGCGACCTCAATGATTTCCTGATTGCCGTAGCCTAACGAGGTACACCAGAGGCCAGCCATCCCCTCAAGGTACTGCTTGCCGTTGTGGTCATAAATGTAAGGCCCTTCCCCGCGGGCAACGATCATGGTCTCGGTCGCCGAGGGATTGGTGGTGGGATAAATCATCGCAGTCATGGCGGCCCCCTGAGTCAAATAACGCCGGTAAATTAGCGCAGGCGGTGTGGTCTACCAATCCCCTGAAAGGGTAGCTACCACTGATTACTGCGCCTTATTTTTTTCCCTACCACATCGCTTGCAACGGTAGCGAGTTATTAATTCCCCGCGATGCACCGCGAAGGGATCACTGTTTACGATTTGCCATTTGTGGTGGCCGTTTCGGCACAGGGTTAGATCTCCGGCCTTTTTCTGTGTCCCAGCGCGTCGCCCCGGAAACTGGATGACCTCTGTCATTTCATGTAGCCCGCTAGCCGCGCCCGTGATACCGCTCGGTTCCAGGCCTCGAGTCGGCGCGCGCGAGCGCCTGCAGAGAGCTCAACCTTAAATTCACGATCTACCTGCCACACCTTGGCAAGCTCAGATTTGCTTTGCCACAAACCAACGCCCAGACCCGCCAAGAAGCAAGCACCGGCGACGGTCGTCTCGATAACCTTGGGTCGTATTAATTTGCGACCGAGATAATTCGCTTGCAACTGTAACAGTAGGTTATTGGCCGTCGCCCCACCATCGACGCGCAGTGGCTTTAGGCGTTTACCCAATTCCGACTCCATGACCCGCAAGATGTCTGCATTTTGCAGCGCCATGGCATCCAGCGTTGCGCGGGCGATATGACCCCTGCCGCTCCCTCGGGTCAGACCGGAGATCAGCCCCCGGGCATCAGGATCCCAGTGTGGCGCTCCCAATCCCGCAAGTGCCGGAACGAACTCCACACCCCCACTATCGTCGACGGATCTGGCCAACGCTTCCACGTCCGAGGCTTTTTTTATGATGCCAAGCTCATCCCTCAACCACTGCACCGCCGCGCCGCAGACGAAAGCGCCCCCTTCAAACGCGTAGGTCACAGGACCGGCCTCACCCAGCTGCCAACCTATCGTCGTCAGCAACCCAGCCTTGGAGCGAAGAAGCTTGCTCCCCGTATTCATCAGGATGAAGGAACCCGTTCCGAAGGTACACTTCGCTTCACCCGCATCGAAACAAGCCTGCCCAAAGAGCGCTGATTGCTGGTCACCGGCAATACCGGTAATAGGAATGCCGTCGGGCAGCCCCTTGACGCCCTTGGTCACCCCAAGCATGCCGCTTGATGGGAGCACGGTAGGCAAGATGCTCTTGTCAACACCAAACAGTGCCAGCAGGTCGTTGTCCCATCGGCGAGTCTTGATGTTCAGAAGCGAGGTTCGGGAGGCGTTGGAGACATCGGTCCCATGGACCAAACCGCCCGTCAGACGCCACAGTAAAAACGAATCAACCGTGCCTCCAGCGACCTTTCCTTGGCGGACGCGACGACCCACCCCGGTGGTATTGCTCAACAGCCAACGGTACTTCGACCCGGAGAAATAAGGGTCCAGCACCAGTCCGGTCTTGCGGCGAATGACTGGCTCATGCCCAGCGATTCTTAAGGTTTCACAAAAGTCGGTGGTTCGCCGACACTGCCACACCACCGCGTTGTTCAGGGGCCGTCCCGAGTCGCGATCCCACAACATGGTGGTCTCGCGCTGGTTGGTGATGCCTATCGCAACGATATCTTTCGGTTTGGCGATACCACGTCGAAGCAAACCCGACAACGCTTTCTGCACCGATGTCCAAATCTGCTCCGGATCGTGTTCGACCCAACCGGGCTTGGGGTAGAGTTGCGGAAACTCGACGTTGACGCTGCCTAGCAACCGCCCCTTGCTGTCCATGGCTGCCACTGTCGACCCCGTGGTGCCCTGATCAATCGCGAGAATGATCTCCGCCATAGACAATGTTCCCTAGCTACGCGTTGAAATTAGGCCGCGCTATAGCCCTCGATAGCCTTGATCTCGAGGTAGTCGGTGAAGCCATGAGCGCCCCACTCCCGACCGTTACCGGATTGTTTGAAACCGCCAAAAGGAATGTCAGAGCCGCCGGCGGCGCCATTCAAGTGGATATTACCTGCGCGGATCTTGGTCGCGAGCTTTCGGGCACGATCGATATCCTCACCCTGAATGTAGCCAGCGAGACCGTAGGGCGTGTCGTTGGCAATACGAATTGCTTCTTCCTCAGTATCGTAAGGAATCATGACCAAAACAGGCCCAAAGATCTCTTCCCGAGCGACCACCATGTCATTGTTCGCCTCCGAGAATACGGTTGGCCGGACGTAATAGCCCTTTTCAATCCCCTCGGGCAGGCCCGTACCGCCACATACCAACTTCGCACCCTCGTCGATGCCCTGCTGAATAAGACCTTGAATCTTGTCCCACTGCACCTTGGAGACCACAGGACCCATGGTGGTATTCTCGTCAGCAGTATCACCAATGACCACCGTTTCGCTAACTTTGGCAGCGATGGCCTCAGCGTCCGCGAGCATACCGCGGGGAACCAGCATCCGTGACGGGGCATTACAGGACTGACCCGTATTGTTATACATGTGGAGCACACCACGGGTTACCGCAGCCTCCAGATCCACATCGTCCATAATGATATTGGGTGACTTGCCGCCCAGCTCCTGAGTCACTCTTTTTACCGTAGGCGCTGCATTCTGCGCCACCAATGAGCCAGCACGGGTCGATCCTGTAAAGGACATCATGTCTACATCCGGGTGAACCGAGAGTGCAGTGCCCACCGTCGGACCATCACCATTGACGAGATTAAAGACACCGGCGGGAACGCCTGCTTCGTGCATGATCTCCGCATAGAGATACGCGGACAATGGGGCAACTTCACTGGGCTTCAGCACCATGGTGCATCCCACAGCAATAGCAGGTGCCACCTTGCAACTCACCTGATTTAAAGGCCAGTTCCAAGGCGTGATCAGACCGCAAACCCCTATGGGCTCCTTAACAACCTTGTGAGGGCCCAAATCCTCCTCAAATGCGTAGGTCTTCAATACCTTGGCCGCTTCGACGATATGACCGAGTCCCGCATAGGCCTGAGCGGTGGATGCCAGCTTGATGGGCGCCCCCATCTCTAATCGTATTGCCTCGGCCACCTCACCAATACGACGCTTGTATACCTCAGCCATGCGCTCAAGTAGCGCAACGCGTTCTTCCACCGAGGTTTGGCTAAAGGTTTCAAAAGCCGCTTTTGCCGCCGCGACGGCCTTATCCACATCCGCCTCGTTGCCGAGGGATATGGTGGCACAGACCTCTTCTGTAGCCGGATCCAAGACCGCGAAATCATTGGGTGAAGAGGGCTCTACCCACTCGCCATTGACGTAGAACTGCTTGTACTCTCGCATAACCTGCCTCGTGTGTGTCATTACTCTTTTCATAGGGCTATCGAGCCCATTCTTTTGGTTTATCTCTGGTGTAGACCTACAGAGTCTTACGCCAGCATTCTCTCTCGCTGATCTACGATCGGCCCCTGCTAAGAGATGGACTCGCTTGCCAGCGGACATCTTACATCCGAATCGCTGACGCAACGATACCCCTGCGCCACCACAATGAAAAGGATAGCCAGCTGCGGACAAGCCGCTTTTTTGTATGGACTACTCGACGCCGAGCAATCGCGCCGGATGCATACCATCGACATAGCCCATAAAAGGCTGATGGATGGAGTAACCCAATAACTCCCTCACTCGGGGCGCCATAGTCGAGACCAGCTCTGGAGGCACGACCAAGAGCATAGTCTCAAGAGGTCGGGCCCACCCCACACAGTACTGCGGTGTGACAATGAGGCGCGAGTTGCCTGATAGATTAGCCCCACCCCGATGCCACAAATCGCCGCGCGCAATCATCAATGACCCAGCCTTCATAGTGACCTTAACCGCTTCGGGGTGATACCCCGGATCCTCAGTGGCATCTGGCGCGGATTGATCCGTAAAATCTTGATCCTTGATAACACCGGGAAAATCTGTTGCCGCCCAGCGGTGGCTTTGAGGTAAGACCTCGGTGGCGCCGTTATCCTCGGTTGTATCATCCAGCGCCCAAAAAGCGGAGACACCAAAAACCTCATGGGGCGGCGATACTGAGATATGCGAGTCATCAGTATGCCAAGGCTGATGGCTCTCGCCGGGCTGCAGATCAATCGCAAGGCAAGCCGACAGTAAACAGCTTCGCCCGAGCAGTGCTTCAGCGATCCCCAATGCAACCGGATGCGTAATGAGATCGCCGAAGCGGGAATCCTTCGCCAAAAGGCCATACACGCGATGCGTTTGCCTTCCCTCAAAGGTGTTTCTACCCTTGGGGCCTGTGCTGATCCAAGGTGCAAGTGCTTCTCGGTATCGCGCTACCTCGACCTCCGACAATACATCGGGGAGGACCACAAATCCCTCCCGGTCAAGCTCATCGCAGCAAGCTGCTAGATGCTCGGGCTCGATAGAATTCGCCGATGCCACTAGATTTCTTCTCTTTCCATCATTACACCGTGAACGGGCCAACTCATTTATTCCCCGAATTCTCATCATCCTAGCCCATCCTTTGAGTGCAGGCCAAACTTAGGCATACTGCCGTACCCACCCATAAAAAATACCGGGCGACCCCTATGAATCAAGCAGTCGATTTAAACGAGATGCAGCTATTTCGCGACATGGCACGACGGGCCTTTGAAAAGGAAATCACGCCCCACTATGAGACTTGGGAGGAAGCACACAGCATCCCTCGCGGTCTCTGGAATACCCTTGGTGACGCAGGTTTGCTTTGTCCGGATGTGGAAGAGCAATACGGTGGCGCTGGCACGTCGCCCCAAGTTACCTTGGCGATGATCGAGGAGCTCTCTTATATGGGCTATGGCGGCTTCGCCTCGGGCTATGGCATCCACTCAAACATTGTCGCTCCCTATATTAGCCGACATGGCACCGCAGAACAGAAATCGGTCTGGCTACCCAAAATGGTTTCTGGAGAGTGCGTCGGAGCACTGGCGATGACCGAGCCGGGAGCCGGCTCCGACGTGCAGGGTATAAAGACTCAGGCGGTTCGCGATGGGGATGACTGGATACTTAATGGGTCAAAAATATTTATCACCAATGGGATCCACGCGGACCTGGTGATCGTTGCCGCGATCACCGACCCCGGCAAGGGTGCCAAAGGTACGTCGCTATTTTTGGTGGATGCCCACGCGCCCGGATTCGAAAAATCAAAGAAGATTGAAAAAATCGGCCAGCATACATCTGACACAGCTCTCCTGTTCTTCACAGATGTAAGGCTCCCTGCCGGGGCATTATTAGGGGAGGTTAATAAAGGGTTTGCCATTTTGATGGATGAGCTACCTCGAGAGCGACTGGGTATAGCCGCGCAAGCAGTTGCTGCCTCGGAGGGCGCCCTCGACATCACCGTGCAGTACGTGCAGGAGCGAGAAGCCTTTGGCCAAAAGGTGGGGCAATTCCAGAATACACGCTTCAAGCTGGCGGACGTGAAAACTGACATTGCCATCAATCGAGCGTTTTATGAAAAGTGCGCCGATAAGTATGCTCATGCTGAACTGGGGCCCGATGAGGCCGCCATGCTGAAACTCGCCAGCTGTGAGATGCAATGCAAGGTGGCCGACCAGTGCCTCCAGTGCTTCGGCGGCTACGGCTACACAACCGAATATCCCATCTCTCGTTTTTATGTGGACGCCAGAATTCAAACCATTTACGGGGGAAGTTCTGAGATCATGCGTGAGCTCGTCGCGCGATCAATACTCGGTCGGGGCTGAAGTCCTCTATGAAGGCGGAAGGTTGTGCCATGACACATCGACTCGGTCTCCTTTGGAGAGTTTTCACCCTACTTCCCTGTCTACTGATCTCCGCACCAGGTTTCGCGACCGATCAGGCCGTCGAACAAATAATTGAAGCCCACTGGACGTGGACTCTCGAGAATTATCCCGAGTGGCGGCTGGAGTACGGGGACCGGTCGGGTAACCGCGACTGGACGGACCTCAGTCTTGAGGCGATGGCCAAACGCAACGATGACTTGGCCGCCTTTGCACGGGACCTAACCGCGATCGAGCCCGCAGGCCTGAGTGCTGAGACTGCCCTCAACCGCGAAATGCTTCTCAGAGAACTGAATGATGAACGCGAGCGGTTTGAACAGGGGCTACACCTAATTGCCATCGACATGCGGTCAGGACCCCAGCATCGATTCAGCATGGCGGAAAGACTTCCGTTTGAAACTGAAGCTGACTACCGAGATTGGCTTGCGCGCCTTGAAAAATTGCCCGCTCAACTTGCCCAGTACGAAGCTCTCCTGCAAGAGGGGATAAATCGGGACAGGGTACAAGCCCAGATCATTATGTCTCGAGTGCCTGATCAAATTGCACGAGTGGTTGCCGATGATGCCACGCAAAGTCCCTTCTATGGGGTTTTTGCTGTCATCCCCGATGCCATCCCCTCCGACATCCAGAGAGAATTACAGGACGAGGCAAAGCGCGTTATCAATAACGTACTCAATCCAGCCTACAGAGACTTTGGCGCATTTATCAGCGACACCTACCTCCCCGCCAGCCGCAGTGAGCCCGGCATAGGCTCCCTTAAAGGGGGTAAAGGCGCCTATCAATTTTTGGCTTCGAGCTTCACCACCACAGATTTGACTCCCGAGGAGATCCATCAGATCGGGCTCGATGAGGTTGCTCGTATTCGCACCGAGATGGAGCAGGTCATCGAGGAAGTGGGATTTGAAGGCGACATCAAATCATTTAACCAATTCCTCCGCTCGGATCCCCAGTTTTACTACAACACGCCAGAACAACTGTTGGAGGGGTATCAAGCTGTCTCAAAGCGGCTTGACCCTGAACTTGTGAAGCTCTTTGGAAAGCTTCCGCGAGCGCCCTATGGCGTCAGGCCGATTCCAGCGGATATCGCACCCGACACCACGACCGCCTACTACATGCAACCGTCTGCTGACGGCACACGTCCGGGTTGGTACTACGTAAACCTTCACAAACCGGAAGTGCGCCCCAAGTTTGAGATGGAAGTGCTGAGCGTTCACGAGAGCGTTCCCGGTCACCACTTACAAATAGCACTGGCTCAAGAGCTCGGGGCGCTCCCGGAATTTAGACGCAACAGTGGCGTCACCGCCTTCGTGGAGGGCTGGGGGCTTTACTCCGAGCGCCTCGGGTACGATATGGGACTCTATCAAGACCCCTACTCTCGCTACGGTCAGCTGGTTTATGACATGTGGCGTGCGGTCAGGCTCGTGGTCGATACCGGCATGCATTACTTCGGCTGGACTCGCGATCGGGCAATCCAATTTTTCCTCGACAATGCCGCCAAAACGGAAACTGATATCGTCAACGAGATCGATCGCTATATCGGCTGGCCCGGGCAGGCGTTGGCTTACAAAATTGGTCAGCTAAAAATGCTTGAACTGCGGGAGCGATGCGAAACTGCTCTTGGAGAGAACTTTGATATCCGCGCATTTCACGATCACTTGCTGGGCGCAGGCGCGATTCCCCTCGATGTGCTCGAAGAACGCATGCTCCGCTGGCTTGATTCACAAATGACCTCAGAGGGCTAGCAGGCCCACTGGCGCGCTCAAAACCAGCCCGCCTCCATCCGCCAGGTAGTGTCGTCAAAGTCACAGAGCAAATCCGCCCACACCCGGGTCTGCGGCAGTTCCCAACGGGCGAACCAGTTCATCGCCTGCAGCTTGCCACGATAGAAATCCGCTTCATTACCCTTCACACCATCGGCAAGTGCCTCTGCCGCCACCAGACCTTGGCGCAACCACATCCATCCAATGACCACGTGACCAAACAGCTCGAGGTACCGAGCCGAATTGGCCATAACAAGATCAATATCCTTCTCCAGCATTCCGCCTATCAGGGTCTCAGTGGTTCGCTCCAGTTCTGACACAGCATTGGTCAGCGCCGCCACCATGGTCTGAAGATCCTCGCACCCTTCGGCTTTTGAGACGTCAGAGCGCATGGCCTCTATGCAGGCCCGATAGCCCGCCATGCCATTCTGAGGCACTTTGCGTCCCAGCAGGTCAAGAGACTGGATACCGGTGGTGCCCTCATGAATCGGATTAAGTCGGTTATCCCGGTAAAACAACTCTACCGGATGCTCATTGGTATACCCCGCGCCCCCCAATACTTGGATCGCCAGATCATTGGCTTTCGGACCCCATTCTGAGGGCCAGGTCTTAACGATCGGCGTAAGAAAATCGAGCAGTGCAAAGGCTGCCTCACGCCCCTGCGATTCGGGATGTGTCTTCCAGTCGTCGATAAGCTGGGAGGCGTAGAGACACAAACACCATGCCCCTTCGGCGTAGGCTTTTTGAGCCAGAAGCATACGTCTCACATCCGCATGCTCAATCAACATAACGGGGGGCCCTAGAGGGTCCTTGCTTGAAGGCTTGCGACCTTGGGGACGCTCTTTAGCGTAGTCAAGGGAATACTGATAACCCGTCATTGCCAACGCCGCGCCTGAGGTGCCAACCATCACCCGCGCCTCGTTCATCATGTGGAACATGTACTTGAGGCCCTGATGAGGCTCCCCGACCAGGTATGCCGCTGCACCTACCCCCTCACCAAAGTTAAGGGCCGTAGAGGTTTGCCCACGTCCACCCATTTTGTGAAACAGCCCAGCTAGCTGAACGTCATTCCTCTCGCCAATGGAGCCATCCGTATTCAGCAAAAACTTTGGGCATATAAAAAGAGAGATCCCTTTCACGCCGGGTGGTGCACCTTCAATACGGGCCAGCACCGCGTGAACAATGTTGTCTGACAATTCATGATCGCCGCCAGAAATCCAAATTTTATTACCAAACAATCGATAGCTACCGTCTGCCTGAGGCACCGCCTTGGTGCGCATATCCGCCAGGCTTGAGCCTGCCTGAGGCTCACTCAATGCCATGGTTCCCGCAAATTCGCCGGTCCGAAGTCTGGGCACCCAGGTTTTGACCTGGTCTTCGGATCCATAGGCCTCGAGCAGATTGGCATTAGCAGCGGTGAGCGCATGAAAGCCATTAGTTGTGCTGGCTGCCGCCGTCACGTAACCCAACGCACAAGCCGAAACGACAAGGGGGAGCTGCATACCACCCCAGTCATAATCCTGATCGGGACAGATCAGACCTGCCTCGGCCACCGCATCGTAGGCTTTTTTAATCTCGGGGATCATCTGCACTTTTTCGCCGTCCCAATCAGGCTGGTTGAGATCCACTTTTTTTCGGATTGGGACGAAAAAGTCCTCCGCCACGCGCTCAGCAATATCGAGCGCAGCATCGAAGGATTCCCGATTGTGGTCCCCGTATCGATCGCGGGCAGTCAGTGCCTCCACATCAAAGAGTTCGTAAAGGTAAAATTCCAGATCCCGACGAGACAACAGTGGGGCGGGCATGACGCTTTCCTTAATGGTTTAATAAATTAATCGAGAGACAATTTGCCGACGGACCTCATTGCCAGGCTTCCCAGCCACAAGGTATTTCCGCATGGCGTGGCGCTGGTGATGTAATGGTAACCAAACTCGGGATCCTGCAAGTTCTCTCGCACCTGCCCGTCCAAGCCGACACCAATGACAAAACTTGTGGGCTTCACGACTGCTGTCATTAACGGTCCGGGCAGCACCGACAAAAGCTTCCGAATAAATGGCTGCTGCGCGAGTTGATCCGCATTTTCACGAAGGGATGGCATGGCTATCCAGAACGTATCTATTCCATCGAAGTTGATGTTGTCGGGTGTCCCCGGCAAAGCCTCTATCAGGAAATCCTGCTCCCCAGCCTTGGATCCTTTGAGCCAGAGTCGCTTGACACGACCCAACCCCGTCTCGTTGACCAGCACATACTCATCGTTGGGCCCAAGCGCCACTCCATTGGCAAAAAACAGGCCAGTCAAATGAACCTTGGTGGTCCCGGTTGCTGGGTCCCAGGACAGCAGACGCCCGGTCATGGAGCCCTCATAGAAATCCAACAGATTATCGTGAATGCCAAAACGGTTTGACGCATCAGAGAACCAGACTGTGCCGTCTGCAGCAATATCCAAATCATCCACAAAGTTGAGTGGCGCCCCGTCATGGTGATCAGCCAGCACCTCAAGCTCCCCCGACGATAAGCGCAGCAAACCGCGAATGGCATCAGCCAAGACCAGGCGCCCGTCAGCATCGATTTTTAATCCGAGGGGACGTCCCCCAGTGTTCACCATAACCTCGGGAGGCTCACCTTCCTGCCACGTCAGAATATCTCCGTTTTCGAGCCCCGTGTAATAGGTGTTATCGGGACTGCAGGCGACATCCTCGGGACCAACACTTGGCATTGACAGCTGACTCACCGACTGCAAGCCCGTATTGGGTGCAAACACCCCCGTCAATCCGGGATTGGGTGGTGCAACCCAGGTCGCCGGCGTAATGGGTGAAAGGAAAACAGCGCAGCCAACCCAAAGAACCATCAACCCAGTCACCAGCATGACAAACCAGCGCAATACAACCATGTTCCTTTCCCTATATCTTGGTGACGGCTAGCCTATAGGCTAGCGCTGTTGCCAACGGCCGTCACATCCCATTGGGATAAGTGTCATGATCAACCCATCCACCGTCTCTAACCTGCCTCATTGCGTCCCCATAAGCGACTAACAACTTGAGACAATAGGCGGCGCGATCTACAAAATACGGATGCGCCTCCGAGTCATTCTGACTGGCGTCCTCGTTTAAAACCGAGCCCACGTTGCGAACAATCAAATTCTCAGGGATGTAGCAAAGTCTGTTGTTTTTGTAGCTACTGGTGCGAAGCTCAGCAACTACATAGGCACCACCGTCGACGACAGACACCGAAGTGATAAGCGCAGGTTTATGGCCAAGACCAGAAGCGGCAGAAAAAAGCATGAAAAAGTTTTTGAGTCCCGACGTCGCCATCCCATGCCACTCAGGACTCACAACAACGAAACCATCACTCGCCTGAAGTTCAGCAGTCAGATCCGCCATCAGAGACCACTTACCCTCGCCGGAGAATAGCTCCTCGTCCCACATCGGTAGCGGTGACTTTCCAAGATCCAAAGTCCAGGGACTATGCCCCATATCCTTCAGGACAGAGGCGAGGTAGGCACCGACCTTTGCACTCTCCGACTCTTTCCGGTGACTCCCCACCACAATACCGATCTTCATGACTCCAACCTCAACACCACCTTACTCCTCGTTTAGTACTGCTCCCACAACCTGCTTCCGACTTTAAAATGAAACTACTCTCACTGATTTTCAATGAGGCTTTCACCCAGAGCTTGTATCAATGATGTAATTTGCTCCCGCTCCATCACGAAATGAGGTGCCAGCTGAATCGTGTCACCGCCGTAGCGCACCAGAAATCCCTTCTCCCACATCCTCATCGCGATCTCGAAGGGCCGCCTCAAGGGCTCACCCAGATAAGATTCAAGCGTAATCGCGCCTGCGAAGCCGCAGTTGCGAACATCCGCGACAAAAGGTTTATCCGCCAGAGAATCGTGAAGAACTGCTTCAAAAAAGGGCGCCTCTTTGTGCACCCGTTGAGGGAGTGCCTCGTCCACCAACACATCTAGTGCAGCGAGACCCGCGGCACAGGCAACCGGATGCCCCGAATAGGTATATCCGTGGGCAAACTCGAGGGCATATTCAGGTCCGCCATGAGCCATAAAGGTGTCATAAATATCTCGAGAGGCAATGACCGCGCCCATGGGGACGGCCCCGTTCGTAAGCTGTTTGGCTACATTCAGAATATCCGGCACAACTCCGAACGCATCGGCACCGGTCATGGCGCCGCAGCGGCCGAACCCTGTTATCACCTCGTCAAAAATTAGCAGAATATCGTTGGCATCGCAGATCGCTCGCAAACGATCCAGATACCCCACAGGTGGCGGAAGCACTCCCGCAGACCCTGCCATCGGCTCAACAATCACCGCCGCAATGGTGGATGCATCGTGGAGGGCGATCGCCTCAGACAACTCATCTGCCAGGTGGGCGCCTACATCTGGGATGCCGCGACTAAACAGATTTTCGGGCAGAAGGGTGTGCCGCAAGTGATCAGCTTCAATGCCCTGCCCAAAGGCTTTTCGGTTTGCGGGGATACCGCCCACCGAAATGCCACCGAAATTAACACCGTGATAGCCCTTAACGCGCCCAATGAATCGTGTTTTGCTGGGCTGGCCCTTTAGCCGCCAGTAGGCCCTGGCCATCTTTAATGAGGTGTCGGCTGATTCAGATCCCGAGTTGGTGAAAAAGACGTGATCAAGGTCCTCGGGCATCAGTGATGCTACACGTTCGGCAAGTTCAAAGGCTCTGGGATGACCAAACTGAAATGGGGGGGCAAAATCGAGATCATTGATTTGCTCAGCCACGGCAGCGCTGATCTCCGGACGGCCATGTCCCAACCCGGTAGTCCATAGCCCCGAATGTCCATCAAGAACCTGACGCCCCTTGTCATCGGTGTACCAGACCCCTCGGGCTGCGACGATCATCCTCGGATCTTTCTTGAACTGCCGATTACCGGAATACGGCATCCAATAAGCGTCAAGGCCTGCAGTGCTCATGATTTCATCCTTCACTAACGACAATCAGTAGTAAGCCGGAGGCTGAGGGGCCTCTGCAATCACCCCGAGGAGTAGGGCCGCAAACACTGCGAATAGTAGCAAAGCACGCCATTGTGATTTGGGGGCTGGGTCGTTGTGACCATTCGGCGCATGACCGTGCCACATTTTTTGAATGAGCGGCTCTTTGCGAACAACCTGATGGTAGGCAATCGCCAAAAAATGAAGGCCTATCAGACATTGAAGTACCAGCCAGTTGACATCGTGTATCTCTGCCAACGTCGATGAGGTATTGCCGCCCCAATACGAAAGGGGGCCCTCAAAGCTCATGTCATCGCTGGTAAACAGACCCGTTGCACCCTGCACAAGGAGGGACAGTAGAAGTGCCAGCGAGGCCCAGCCTCCAAGAGGATTGTGACCCGCCCCACCAACCCAGGCTCCCCGCAAATAGCAAATTACCGTCACCGGGGACGCCAAGAAGTTTGCAAATCGCGCGTGATAGCTGCCCACAAAACCCCACATGAGACGGGTCAGCGTCACGACCAGGAGGCTGTAGCCAATCCGGCTATGCCAGTCGAACCACCCCTGCTCGCCAGTCCACCACATTAGCGCTATTGCCACCGGCAAATACCAATGTAACCAGCGAACTGTTCGATCCCAAACAGGATGCGCTGCCGGCAAAGCCCACGAGCTCAAGGTTTCAAGAGCTCCAACAATGCGGTGACTGAAGCCTCCACCCCGAGCTCTACCGAGGGCTTGGGAGCGATTTTAAACAGGGGCGAATGATGGGATGCCACGGGTTCTCCCCCTCGTGCAGCCCGATCAAAATCCTCCTTCGGTGTGCCTCCCACCGCGAAATAGACCGAGGGAATGTAAGGGTCAACCGTAAAATAAGGAAAATCTTCCGCCCCCATACCTAATCTGGGTTTGTCATGAAAAATCGCGTCGCCCAATTGGCTCGACCAGGAAGCCCTCAACTGGGTTAGCAGCGCAGGATCGTTTAACGTCGGAGGTACACCCTCATCCTCATACACGACTACCTCTGGCAGCATGTCTTCCGTTAGACCAGCCCCACGTCCGGCGTTTATCGCCACCCTTCGTATGCCATCGAGCAGTAACTGCCGATCTTCACGGGACTCACTGCGAACCGTCAGCTGGAGTTTTGCGCCATCAGAGATGATGTTGTGCTTGGTGCCGGCATGGAATGAACCCACGGTGATCACCCCTGGTCGGCGTGGTGGTAGCGTCCGACTCACAACGCTCTGCAACCCCACCACGATCTGGGACCCCAATAAAACCGGATCGATACCTGCGTGGGGACTAGCGCCGTGGGCTCCCACCCCTTTGATAATGATATCCACCGTATCGGCCCCGCTGTAAGGCGCCAGATCAGCCACCAGCTTACCGGTAGGAACGGTTGAGGTGACGTGGAAGGCAAGCGCATAGTCGGGCTGGCCGAATCTCTCCCAAAGGTTATCTCGTTTCATCGCGGCAGCACCGCCGACACGCTCCTCCGCTGGCTGGCCTATCAACATCAGCGTGCCCTGCCACCGATCCCTGTTTTCTGCCATCAGACGAGCCGTCCCGACAAGACTGGTGATATGCACGTCGTGTCCGCAAGCGTGCATCACAAAAACTTCATTACCGTCCCAATCTTTTTGCTTGGCTGTTGACGCATAAGGCAAGCCAGACTTTTCCTCAACAGGCAAACCATCCATATCTGCCCTGAGCATAACTGTCGGACCCTCACCATTGGTGAGCAAAGCTACCAGCCCTGTGCCGCCGACGCCTGTGTGAACGTCATAGCCCAAAGATGCCAACTCACTTGCCAGTCGCGCGGCAGTTTTGTGTTCCATAAAGGAAAGCTCAGGATTCTGGTGAAACCAGAGAAATAAGTCCTCGAGTTGATCTGCATATATTTGCTCAACCTGCTGCGGCACGTTCGTTTGAGCCGCCGCTGGACTGGCAAAAAGCACAATCAGGATTAACAGCGAAATGGTCTTTAACATGGAACGGTCCTCTCAAACAGGGCCAGATGATAGCAAGTTAGTGTAGACTACGCGCCACCCAGCCTAGGGGATGCATTTGATGGGTCAGCCGACATTGACATCGCGCAACCTCGTGGGCGGCAGCTCAAATGCCCGGGTGGTGAAGTGGTCTTGGACTTTCTTTGTACTGCTCTTACCCTCAGTTATAAATTTTGGCCTCAAAGCCCAGGAAAATAGTGAGTTGAACAGCGATCAAATCACACAAAAATTTGGTAGCTATGGCGTCGAGGTGCTCGCTCAAACTCCGGCGATGCGGGTCGCCAATCTCTACAGCAAGCATGACGGCGAAAAAATTTGTCGCACCCTCGCGGTCACACGCTTCAACGAGCCGACACCCCCCGCACTTAAAGAGGCCGATAGTTTAATCAGAGGTGGTGAGAGCATTGGGCTCACCCTCAGATCCCAAGGCTGGGCGATAGAGAAAAACGTGGCGGCTCAGTGCTCGATACCGCTAGGTCCAGCTTTTCAGGCTCTGGCGGGTAATGCGCAATTTAGGGATGTACTTTCTGTAAGGGTCTATACCCTCACCGCAAACGACGGCGAACAGCACACTGATTACGCCGCCATTGCCGAGGCCTACCACCCCGATCACATCATCCTTGAAACCGCGGAACCCTGTGCTGAGGGCATTTGGCAAAGATTGAGTCCCCTCGAGATCGAAGCGCTTCGCACCCTGCAGCAGTGGGTAGCATCTATTCCTCAGGCCGAGAATCGGGCTACCAGTGACAGGTCAAATCCAAGAGCCTGAGCTTGTTCCTGGGCCGCACGAGCCTCCTCTGGCTCGCGAGTCGCCACCCATAGATTAGTACATCGGGTTCCCGTGCGGCAGTAAGCGAGGATTTTGCCGGGGCTGTTAAAAGCTCGTGCAAGCGCCTCAAGGTCGTCACCGGGAAAGGTAACTGGAGTGACCGGATAGCGCAGGTAGGCCATACCGTGTTCGCGAGCCAGCGCCTCTATTTCGTCCATACTGGCCTGCCCCGGTGACTCACCGTCGGGGCGGTTGCAAATCAACAGCGTAAACCCTTGAGTAGCGAGCACGGGAACATCGGACGGATTGGGCTGTCCCGAGACAAAAAGGGTATCGGTAAGCTGTATCAAGTGCATGTCATAGCCTTATTCTTCATCAGAATTGTGGTGATCCGCATAAACCCTGTCCAAACCCTGCCGGAACTGTTCGCCCCACGCATTGAGCACGCGGCGTGCATCCGCCGCGTTGGTAACACTATTGCTCCACTGAAGGCGCATGGCGTTTAAATTGCGACGTCGGTCAACAATCCGAAACAACGTCTCTCCGGTTACGGCATCAGCGATTTCGAGAAACAGCGTCATTTCTCCCGATTCCGTTGTATAAGTCCGCGTCATACTAGGGCTTTTTACATCGGGCGCCGCAACATCGAGATCGATAATATGAGGCTTTAGGAGAAGGGTCGCCTCACCGGCACTTTCATTGGCGATCAACTCATAGCTCGGCTCTCTGGTGAGCACTGATATAAACTCCTCAGTACACAACTCACCAAGTTTCGAACGAATGGCATCCATATCCTCCTGCTTGACCCGTTGACTGGGTGATCGCCTGTAGGCGTTCTGATCTCGCAACCAATTTTTCCTGAACGCAACATCGCACTCCTCAAGCGCAAAATTTTTATACTCACGAGCATCGACTCCAGGCTTCACGTACACGTAGTCAGTCGCCGCATCGACTTTCCTCACCAGACCGTCGTGAGTAGTCTCCGGTGGCGGGTTAGTCGCGCATCCCAGCAGAAAAAGCGCTGACAACGCCATCGGCGACATCAAAAATCGGTTTAACATACGAGTGGTTAGCATCTACACTCCTCCTGACCATGCCTAGATGTTTTATTGAGATAGGGCCTACTACGTGCCGGATCCAAAACCGCAGTTGGCGCAGAAACTATAGCAAACCAAGCTCAGCCGAGAGTACTTCCGTAATTTCATTTCGCGGCATGTCACTCATGCTTGGCTTACTCCCCGTAATGGCTTTGCCAATATCGCGATAGGTAGCTGTGACCGCCATCAGAAGCTCTTCTGGCAGAGCGATACCGTCTGCCATGGCTTTTCTCTCAACCATGCGATCTTTATTTAGAAGAATATCGGGGTCCGCGGCCGAGCCAAGCAGCGCTTGACGGAAACCCTCTTTGCTATTCTCTCTAATCTCCCCTCGCTCATATGCCGCGGCATCCCAGATTCGCGAGGAATCTGGCGTTCCCACTTCGTCCATATAAATCAAATCAAGTTCACCTGTCGCATTGGGCGCGTAGCCAAATTCAAATTTGGTATCGACGAATAGCTGGCCAATGGACGCCAGCTTTTCGGCGATAAGATTAAAACCCGCGATCAACAAGCTCTCATATTGAATAATGTCTTCCAGTTGCTGAAAGCCAAATGACTGCCAATGTCGCTCGATATCCTGCCGACTAATGTTTACGTCATCTGCCGCCGAGACTCCCTCCAAATTCGTCATTATCCCTTTTGTCGAGGGAGTAATTAGCAGCTGGTCCAGGCGCTGATCCTGCGTCAAGTCCTCAGGCAGGGACACACCGCAGAACTCCCTCTCTCCTGACTGATAAGCGCGCCACATAGAGCCAGTAATGTATTGTCGAGCAATGGCCTCGATGCGGACGGGTTGAGCCCGCTGGACCACCCACAGTAGCGGGTGTGGAGCTTCTAAAACGTGGCTTCTAGCCAGTCCCGCCTGCTCAAACAAATCGAACCAATATTTAGAAACCGCATTAAGTACCGCCCCCTTGCCGGGAACGCCGTTCAGCCCATTTTCACCGTGCCAAATGCAGTCGAAGGCAGAAAGCCGATCAGACACGATCATGATGGCTAATTCGGCATTCGGATGCACATTGTAGCCACGCTCATCAATCAGCCGTCGACTGTCTTCAGGAGTAAGCCAATAAACCGCTCGCACCTTTCCGCAGTGCACAGGTTCGGCAGTGCGAATGGGGAAATCATCATTGATATCAAGCACCCGACTCATTGAGACTGCCTTATTTGGTGTAGGGTCTCAGCCCAACGGCGTCACGCACCTCTGCGAGAAGCTCGATGCTCTGGGGACGCACGCGCTCCGCCCCTGCTTGAAGGACTTCTTCTAGGTGCTCCGGGACTGACATGAGCCGCTCATAATTTTCCCTCGGCTCACGAAGCTTTTCATCAATCAGCTCAAACAGCTGCTTTTTTGCCTCACCCCAGGCTATGCCTTGCTCAAAAGCATCACGCATTTGCTGCCTCTCACTTTCATTTGCAAAAGCAGCCCACACCTGAAAGACCGTCGAATCATCCGGATCCTTTGGCTGTCCGGGTTCGAGCAGGTTTGTTTTGATTTTGTTGATCGCTTTCTGCAGCTTTTTAGGCGTCTCAAAAAGCGGGATTGTATTGTCGTAACTTTTGCTCATCTTACGACCATCCAAGCCCTGTAGCACAGCAACATTGTCGTCAACAACCGCTTGGGGCAACGTGAACACCGATCTGAAATTATGATTGAACCGCTGCGCAATATCTCGCGCCATTTCAACGTGCTGGATTTGATCCCTGCCAACGGGCACGTCGTGGGCGTTGAAGATCAAGATATCCGCGGCCATCAACACGGGGTATGAAAACAGCCCCATAGTGACGGCAAAGTCCGGGTCCTCGCCCGCCTCTTCGTTCTGCTGAACCACCGCCTTGTATGCGTGCGCTCGATTCATGAGTCCTTTTGCCGCATTGCAGGTCAAAATCCAGCTCAGTTCGGTAATTTCGGGTATGTCGGACTGACGATAAAAATGCACCTTATCCGGGTCTAATCCCGAGGCAAGCCAGGTCGCGGCAATCTGCCGGCTAGATGCTGCAACCATGCCAGGATCCTGGCATTTGATAAGCGCGTGATAATCCGCAAGGAACAAATAGGCGTCGACATCATCCAATTCTGAGGCTGCAATGGCTGGTCTGATTGCACCAACATAATTACCCAAGTGCGGGGTGCCGGTGGTAGTTATACCGGTCAGGACCCGTCTTCTACTCATTATCTGTCTCCAAAATCTTCTGCATCATGCAATCCGGTCGTAAAATCCAGTAATAAGAGCGACCAGATAGCCGACATCCCGCGCCCCCGCCAGTTCCCGAACGGAGTGCATAGCAAGGGTTGGAACGCCAATGTCGATGGTCTTTATTCCAGTTTCGGTTGCGGTGATCGGTCCTATTGTACTGCCACAAGCCATGTCGCTTCGCATTACAAAGCTCTGAAGTGGCACATCAACTCTTTCTGCGATCAATCGAATCAAGGCGGCTCCGACGCCCGATGTGGCGTACCGTTGATTTCGGTTTATCTTGATGACAGGCCCCTGGTTTAGCAGAGGACCATGACCCAGATCGTGTCTGTCGGAAAAATTTGGATGAACTGCGTGAGCATTGTCGACAGATAGCAACCAGGAGGATTCTCGGAGTGCCAAATTATCAGTGTTGGTATCGCTCAGTTGACCAAGAATTTCATTGAGCATGGGTCCCTGAGCACCGACCGCTGACGCGCTCCCCACTTCTTCATGATCATTGCAAACCAGTACCGACCATTGATCTGTAGATGCCTGAATCAGTGCCTGTAAGCCCGCATAACAGCTAAGCAGGTTGTCCAACCGTGCCGAGGCGATGAATTCGTCATTCAATCCAACAAATCCTGCAGCCTGGCTGTCATACAGCGAGATTTCATAATCCAATATGCGCTGCAAGCTCATATCTGGATGTTGTCGCCGAAGCTCTGTTTCAAGTATCGAATGTAAGCCATCAATCGGTGCGTCTGCATCAGCTTGACCAAAAATAGGCAGAATATCCGTTTGAGCATTGATACTCCGCTTGCTGTTTGCCTCCCGGTCCAGATGGATTGCCAAACTGGGTATGACGGCTATGGGTCGTCTGAAATCAACCAAGCATGCCTGAAGTTCGCCGCTCCCATCGACATAATTGACGCGTCCAGCCAACGACAGATCTCGGTCGAACCAAGGGTTGAGTAAAGCGCCTCCGTAAACGTCTACAGCAAGCTGTGAAAGCCCGTTACGCTCCGTGACACCGTTGGGCTTCACCGATAAATTTGGACTGTCAGTATGTGCACCAACGAGCCGAAGTCCTGAAGATGCAGACTCCTTGCCCGCCCTGAAAGCAATCAGCGAGCTATCGTTGCGTGTGATGAAATAACCCTGACCGGGCATGTACGGCCCTGCAAAATCCGGAGTGATACGAATAAAACCAGCGCGCTCTAGTCGGGTTCGAATGGCAGCCACCGCATGAAACGGCGTGGTCGCCTCGCTCAAAAAATCAATGAAATCATGGTTCAGGGATGAAGACATAAACAGAAACTCACTACAAAAAGAGAACAAGCACTAGAACAGCGCCCAGCCCGAGACGATACCAGACGAAAGGTAATAAACCCCAACGATCAAGCAGTCTAAAAAAGAAAGCAATGGTCCAGTACGCGCTCGCCCCCGCCACAAGGAGAGCACACAATAATTTTGGCACACTCACCACAGGCATCAGCCCTTCAGCAACGCTTTCCATCAGCATAAACGTAATGGCGCCAGCAATGACGGGGATCGATAGCAGGAATGAAAATCGCGTGACCACTGCAGGTGTATAGCCCAGCCACAGGCCCGCAGTGATGGTTATCCCGGAACGGGATACGCCGGGGATAAGCGCAAAGACTTGTGAGCAACCAATAATCAACGCGTGGACCCAGGTAATTTCCGTGGCAGCTTGATCATTGTAGCGACTGCGAAGGACACTAGCTCCCAGTAGCAAGCCGAAGACGATAGTTGTTATCGCGATGACTTCAAGACCGCGCAATTGAGCGGCGACAACGTCAGCCATAAAAAAGCCCACTACAACTATAGGTACCGTGGCTAAAGCCAACCTCCAAATGTCACTCCGGGACCGTGGCAGTTGGCTCACCGAACTGTCACCCAGAAGCATGTGGTGTACCTCACGACGGAAATAAAGTAAGACCGCCCCCAAGGTGCCTACGTGAACCACGACATCGAAAAAGAGGCCCTGATCCTGCCAGCCAAAAAGTAAGGATGGCAACACTAAATGCGCAGAGCTAGATATCGGAAGAAATTCACTAAACCCTTGAATGAACGCCAACAGGATAACTTCGAGCCAATCAAGCACCGTTCCCTTGCTCCCCTAATTTTTTCCAGCCTATGTCCTGTTGTACGTAGTGCGGCTGAAGCTCCCACGGGAGTTTCCATTGCAGCAACGTGCTGTTAACAAACGCATGACGCGCGAGGGTTTCTGCTGATGGCCTTACATCCACCTTGGCTTGCTCAGTCATCGTTGCCAGACCTCCCTCTTCATTTGCGATCAGAGAGGCTCCCGAGCCCGTTAGATAGATTGGATAGCCACCTGCCTCGAGGGCTGAGAGCCCCTCTCGAAAATCTACTTGGATTTGCAACTTATCTGGAGGGCAAAGTATTGGTCCGGCTTGGGGTCTGAGCCCTTCAGCGTCATGAGCGAATAAGCGGGCGTACACCTGCCCAATTTGGGCATCCGTGATGCTCAGAATTCCACAATTTGTTTGGTCGACAGTTTCTTTAAAGGTCATCGCCTGCAGCTCAAGTGAGCAGAGCCCAGCGACCTGAATATCCAACCCCCATGCCATTCCCTGCGCGACGCTCACTGCGACACGGAGCCCCGTAAAGGAACCAGGACCAATACCGCACACAATACCCGTGAGTTCAGCCAGCGAGATGCTGCCAACGACCTCATCTATCATCTGCAACACGTGCTGATTGTGCGCCCTTGGAATATCGCGATGACAAGCCCGCACTCCACTTTCGTTGATGAAAGCAACCGAGCAATGATTTGTGGAGGTATCCAGAGCAATAAGGGCGGGCATGACTGTGCAACAGACTCGAAGGTAATATAGTTAGTCTCCCACAATGGGGTACAACATTGCATTATCCACAAATTACATTAGGTATATTGGCCGGAGGTCAGGGTCGTCGAGCCGGGGGTCGCGATAAAGGGTTACTCGTGCACGACGGGCAACCCCTTGCTCAACGACTTAGCGCAATGAGTAAAGACTTCACCTGCCCACCAGAGAGCATTATCTGCTGTCGACGTAACGCTTTTTTTTATCGGGCATACGCTGACAAGCTCGTCTGCGATCGACAGTTTGACATGGGTCCGCTGGGTGGAATGCTGGCGCTCCTATCGGCGGCAAGTCATGAAGATATCGTTATTTTACCTTGCGATGCTCTGGGCTCAATGCCGCAAAACTGGATTTCCTCTCTTTTGTCAGCCTCAGAAGACTCCGAATCAGGGGCCTTTATTACTGACCAAGGCATACACACGCCTTGCTGCCTCTTGCGAAAAGCTGCATTGACTTTCATCGAGTCTGAGCTGGCTCGCAGCCGCCCAACGTTACGGGGCTTTTACGCCAGCGCGGGGCTCTCTTCAGTGCCATTAACGGGAGCCGGTCGCGATTGGGACCGGGTTGAGACGCAAGAATTGAGACCCGCGAACGAATGACAGGGATCAGTCACTCTCGAACCAAAAATGAAAAAGCCGGCGTAAGCCGGCTTTAACAGAAGGACTGGGGCGTAATTACTTCTTTTTACGCTTAGCTGCTGCCTTCTTCTTAGCAGGAGCCTTCTTCTTGGCTGCTGCTTTCTTCTTGGCAGGAGCCTTCTTCTTAGCTGCTGCCTTTTTCTTAGCAGGAGCCTTCTTCTTAGCTGCTGCTTTCTTCTTAGCAGGAGCCTTCTTCTTAGCTGCTGCTTTCTTCTTAGCAGGAGCCTTTTTCTTAGCTGCTGCTTTCTTCTTAGCAGGAGCCTTCTTCTTAGCTGCTGCTTTCTTCTTAGCAGGAGCCTTCTTCTTAGCTGCTGCTTTCTTCTTGGCAGGAGCCTTCTTCTTAGCTGCTGCTTTCTTTTTAGCAGGAGCCTTCTTCTTGGCTGCTACTTTTTTCTTGGCAGGTGCCTTCTTCTTGGCTACTGCCTTCTTCTTTGCAGGTGCCTTTTTCTTGGCAGCTGCCTTTTTCTTTGCTGGTGCTTTTTTTGCTTTTGTGGCCATAAGAGTCTCCGGTTTGTTGTCTGCGCATTACAACTAAACTGTATAACTGCATAGCGCAGTTACACGAAACTTAAGCTAACAGTGTTTTTTTTGAGTGACAAGGTTTTAAAGCGCAAAAAAAGTCCTAATCAAGTAACTTTTTAATGTGCTTTGAAATATCTTCTACCGTTCCTACTCCCTTTACCGAGTGATACACAGGCCCATCTAACGTCTTATAAAAATCGACCAAAGGTTGCGTTTGCTCATGATAAACAGCCAAGCGTTTACGAACTGTTTCTTCGCGATCGTCATCTCGTTGGATCAAAGGCTCACCGCTTATGTCATCAACACCATCAGACGCTGGGGGATTGTGCTGTACGTGATAAACACGACCACTGCCGGGATGCACACGTCGTCCACTCAGTCGTCCCACAATTTCCTCGTCCTCAACATCAATTTCAATGACATGATCAATTGAAATGTCCGCATCAATCATCGCCTTCGCCTGAGGTATGGTTCGAGGAAATCCATCAAACAAACATCCCGCACTGCAGTCGGGTTGCTCGATTCGATCCTTTACAAGCCCGATAATTATCTCATCAGAGACCAGCCCACCCGCGTCCATAATGACCTTTGCCTGCTGCCCTAATTCGGTCCCTGCAGCCACCGCCGCTCGCAGCATGTCCCCAGTCGAAATCTGAGGAATTCCGTACTGCTCGCAAAGGGATGACGCCTGGGTACCTTTCCCAGCCCCTGGTGCTCCTAAGAGTATGATTCGCATGAGTTTTCCTTACCTCTTATTACCGCTCTGCTAGCGGAATATAGTTATTTACAGTAACGCTACACAGCCGGTCGGCCGGGTTCAAGTGTTAGTTGCCGGGGCCACTTCGACCAAACAAATTTACTCCTCAATGGGGAGGTCCCGTTTTGATGGTGACAGTGCCATCTTGGCTGCCTGCCACCGCCGTTCGAGCTCATGCTTTGATTCATCCTCGAGTGCACTACCGCTCGACTTTGCTCGCCGCTCCATATGTCTGAAGCGCTGCTCAAATTTTTGATTGGATTGCCGGAGAGTAGTTTCTGCATCCAAGCCAAGGTGTCTCACCAAGTTCACCACACTAAACAACAGATCGCCTGCTTCATCGGCGACCTCCCGAGAGTGGCCTTTCCTGATTGCCTGCTTGAGCTCTTCAAGCTCCCACTCAATATTTTCCATCACCGCCTCATGCTCTTCCCAATCAAATCCAATACGAGCAACACGCTTTTGCAACTTCTGTGCTCGGGATAAGGCGGGCAGAGCAAAAGGAACATCGTCCAATAAGCCTGAAGCTTTCTTAGCTTCGCGCTCCTCTTGTTTGAGTTGCTCCCAGGTTTCTTTGATGTCATCAATGGAATCAGTTGGATTCTCCGGCCTGTCCTCCAAGTTATTCCCAGCGAATACATGTGGATGCCGTCGAACAAGCTTATGAACCAAGCCATCGGCAACCGCATCGAGATCAAAGGCTCCCAATTCCTTACCAAGCTGACTCAAAAAAACAACTTGAAACAATACGTCACCAAGCTCTTCTTCAATCTGCCCGAGGTCTTCCAGCTCGATCGCTTCTGCCAGCTCGTAACATTCTTCGAGGGTATACGTAATGATGCTTCTGAAAGATTGCTTTTGATCCCACGGACAACCGCCATCGGGATCTCGCAGTCTCTCCATTACGCGCTGTAAATCATCAAGGGAATATTGCATTTCGCCCCCTCGGGGTAAACAACATAGCCACTAGTCAACCAGCCTCTTTACCGCTACAACATTGTCCAATTGCGACAGTTTCTCCAGCACGCTGAGTAGCGCGTCGATGGATGTCACCTCAGCAGTCACCTTCATCTCCGCCGTATTTTGTGCAGGATCACTCAAAGTATTGATGGCGGTCACGTTGACCTGCTCGCGGGCCATCACTGAACTGACATCAGCCAATAGGCCCTGCCGGTCATACGCCGTAAGCCCAATTTTGACAGGAAATCGATCGGTGTCTCCGGCTCCCCAGCTTACCGAGATAATGCGCTCCGGATAATCACCGCTGAGGGTCAAAAGACGCGCACAATCTGAGCGATGCACCGTTATCCCTCTGGATTTGGTGATGTAGCCCTCAATAGGATCACCCGGAACGGGCATGCAGCATCGGGCGAATTGGGTAAGCATATTACCGACGCCATCGACCCGCACGGCATCCCGCCGCGCCGGTCTCGAGGGACGCACCACCCAGAACGGTTTCTCATTGTGATCCCCGCGAGTCACTGTCTGAGCCACCCGTAGAATCTGTTTTGCACTCAACTCACCTGAACCGACGGCCATAAACATCTCCTCGACCGCTCTTAGGTTGAGCTGCTTGGCTATTTCCTTATAGTCGAGAGCGGTGAGGGAAAGACGAGCGCATTCCCGCTCAACCATCGCCCTACCCGCAGCGATATTCTCGTCACGAGTAAGAGACCTAAACCATTGCTGAACCCGAGCCTTGGCGCGAGATGTTCGCAGGTAGCCCGCACTATGACGCAGCCAGTCTCGACGCGGCGATGGCTCTCCCGACGTCAGAATTTCAATCCGCTGGCCAGTCTCGAGAACTGTCGTCAAGGGGACTAGCACTCCGTTTACCTTTGCGCCCCGGCAGCGATGGCCCACCTCGGTATGCACGTGATAGGCGAAATCGAGTGGAGTTGCGCCATGGATAAGGCTTACCACATCACCTTTGGGCGTAAAAACGTAAACGCGATCCTGTGCCGACTCAAAACTAAATTGCTCCGCGAGCTCAGCATCATCACCGGCGGTTTCGTGCCATTCAAGCACCTGCCGCAGCCAATTCAACTTTGCTTCATAAATGTCACTGGAACTGTCCTGCTTGTCACTACCCTTATATCGCCAGTGGGCGCACACGCCCAGCTCTGCTTCCTCATGCATGCGCCGGGTGCGTATCTGGATTTCGAGAATCTTCCCCTCTGGCCCTATCACCGCCGTGTGCAGGGACCGGTAGCCGTTCTCCTTCGGATTAGCGATATAGTCATCAAACTCGTTCGGAATATTCCGCCACATACCGTGGACAATCCCCAAGGTTTGGTAGCAATCAGATACGTCCTCGACCAAAATTCTCAGCGCGCGAATATCGTGAACTTGTGAAAAGCCTATCCCCTTGCGCTGCATTTTGCGCCAGATGCTGTAAATATGTTTCGCGCGTCCAGCGAGCTCAAAATCGATACTTGCCTCCGCCAAAACCTTTGTGAGATCTCCCTTCACTCTATCGATAAAACGATCACGGTCCGCTCGGCGACCATCAAGCAATTTGGCAATGCGGTGGTAGGGCTCCTCATGGGTATGACGAAAAGAGAGGTCTTCCAGCTCCCACTTGAGATGTCCTATACCAAGCCGGTGGGCTAGTGGCGCGTAAACACTGAACACCTCGCCAGCAATGCGTTGGCGCTGCACACTACTGGCTTTCTTGAGCCCACGCATGGCAACGGTTCTCTCCGCGAGTTTGATAAGAGCGATCCGGACGTCATCGACCATAGCGACTAACATGCGACGAACGTTGACATTAGGCGCCGCTGCCTGACCTAGTACCGGCTCATCCCGAATATCCGTCAGCTCGCTCACAGCCGCCATCCGCAGGGCCCCGTCGACAAGGCCAGCGACTTTAGAGCCAGCTCTGCGCGTTAGGTCATCTATTTCCAGTCGCTGCTCCCGAACCGGTCGATAAAGCATCCCAGCCACCAGAGCATCGGTACCCAACCCAAGTTCCGCCAAAATCTGTGCGACCTCCAGCCCAACCGCTACTGGCGCTGATTTGCCTACCCAGTCGCTAGTCGCAACACCTTGATCCGGCGAGAGTCCGCGCAATAAAGTTGTTGTAGCGACCAATCGATCAATATCACGGGGTTCCGAGCCCTGAGGTAAGGCCGAAAACCATAGCGCCAAATCGACCTCGTTCATTGCCCCGGCGTGAGGGAGTGATCGAATTTGGACCATCTGCGCCGCTATCCCTTGTAAATACCCGAGGACAAATAACGGTCACCTCGATCGCATACGATCGCGACGATTGTCGCGTCTGAGAGCTCCTCCGATAGCGCGAGGGCCGCACTGACCGAGCCTCCAGACGACACGCCCGCAAAGATCCCCTCTTCCCGGGCTAGTCGTCTCATCATCTGTTCCGACGCCTGTTGACTGATGTCAATAACACGATCTACAGCGGCCTCATCAAAAATCGTTGGCCGGTATTCCACTGGCCAACGCCGTATACCGGGTATTTGGGAGCCATCCTGTGGCTGCAAGCCAATGACCTGGATCGCGGGATTTTTCTCTTTGAGGAAGGTGGATACACCCATGATTGTCCCAGTGGTCCCCATTGAGCTAACGAAGTGGGTGACCTCGCCCTCGGTCTGACGCCAAATCTCAGGCCCCGTTGTTTGATAATGTGAAAGCGGATTGTCTGGATTCCCAAACTGATTGAGTACTTTTCCCTCGCCACGACTTTCCATCGCTAAAGCCAGATCACGAGCACCTTCCATTCCGTCTCCCGATGACACTTCGATTAATTCGGCGCCGTAAGCTGCCATCGCCCATTTGCGCTCAGCGGTCATGTGGGATGGCATGATGAGTATCATGCGATAACCCCTCATCGCAGCTGCCATGGCCAGAGCAATGCCCGTGTTACCACTAGTGGCTTCAATCAGCGTGTCTCCCGGGGCAATGTGCCCTCGTCGTTCCGCCTCCGCGATCATACTCATCGCCGGCCTATCCTTCACCGACCCCGCCGGGTTATTGCCCTCGAGCTTTACCAGTACTGTATTGGTGGTCTCTCCGGGCAAGCGTTGGAGCCTGACCAGAGGGGTTTCACCTATGGTGTGTTCAATCGTTGGATAGTGCGGCACTGGCTGTTCCGGCGAATGTGACTTGGAAGATCCCAATTATACCCGTAAGCGGAGGCGGCCTCATGCTTCGTCTTGGTGCAGCGAGCCCATCTCGCTTTGAGCGCGCGAACTACTCAAAGACTGCCGTAATAACTCGCGACTTTGCAGGGATCGACCGGAGAGCTGATGCGAGAAGGAAAGCCTAGTCACCTCTCGTAAAAGTCGAAGCTCCTCCCCTTCAACAGCATCGCCTTCCAGCCAGCGTTGAAGTAATTGTAATGAACTACCCTTAAAAGATAGGGCGTCGTACTCGTGGTCTCCCTCAGCCTGCCGGAAATGACGCCTTAAAAACCCCTGACCGGGATCAAACCGATAGCGTTCTGAGGCAAGAATGCCCTCTCCATGTGCGTCAACGGTAAAGGAGATCCCATATCCCATTGTCTCAAGCAGCAAAAACTCAAATCGCCGCAGGGCATCGATATCCTCGCTCTGCTTGAGGCTACCCAACAGCTCTCCGTAGGCGGAAAACAACTCTGGCGTC
>Ga0181575_10000087_pt1 | contig 66596 bp, 72 predicted proteins | sample 101ome_23_FD_145599 | JGI IMG/M metagenome (GOLD analysis project Ga0181575, IMG submission 145599) | Coastal salt marsh microbial communities from the Groves Creek Marsh, Skidaway Island, Georgia - 101411CT metaG (spades assembly) | ecosystem: Environmental > Aquatic > Marine > Intertidal zone... | reverse complement strand
GACACTTTTTTCGTACTCCCTTGGTATATACTCCCGAAATCGAAACTCGAAGGTACGCCCCACACGTCATAGTTTATAGTCGTAGCCACCCCGTTGTTCCCAATCGCCAAGTTTCCCGACGGACTTACAGTAAGTTCCGGTATCCCTAACGGTGGTCGCGTTTTTGTTTTTAACCCGCTACTTGGTCTATAATAGGTAACACCCCCTATCGTTTCGGTAACTAAATTCGCACCCGTAGTTTTGTATAAAGGGTACTTATAATTCGTCCCGTCTTTTATATAAAACGGTTTCGTATTAGTATTCGTTGCCGTCGAACTAAACATTTCGCGTATGAATAGGGAAAGTACGCCCGCGACTTTACGTAACGTTAACATACCCGTTTCGCCCGGGCCTATAACGTACTCGTCCGTATAGTTTACTTTAACAGTATCGTCGTCCTCGAACGTTCCGATCGTTACGAAATCGCCTTTATTACTCGATGTATTCTTCAGTGCAATGTGGATCGTTGTATTATTACTCACGTTCGCGTGGTTTATACCCGTTATATTTGTCGTCGTACCCCGTTCAATCTTAGCAACGCCCGACGTTTTACCTGCGGTTATGTTTAGTGTCGTATTATCGGTATCGATTTGCGCTGAAACACCACCGAACCCCGTCGCGTCGTCCGTATATGCGATACTTCCTGAGACTTGAACACCCCCAGAAACTTTAAGTTTGGCACCTTTTATTGTAAGTGTATCACCGTTTCCGTTTATAGACATTCTTACTATACCTACATAAAAGAATTACACCAGTTTATCCCAGAATAAAACATGTCGATCGGTATTATCGGAACCACGACCCAAACCCTTAAAATCTCAAACAAAGTTCAAAAGGTAAATAAGGTTCACACTTACGATGTTTCGCACGCCGTAAACCTGTTCAATGCACAAAACTATATGTGTGTTGCCGATCTTATGGTCAACATGGATCGGCCGCGAACCGTATTTACAACCTCGCCCAAATCGCTCCCCCAAATCCTCGAGTGGTCGGATCCTGAAGATACCGTCATACACTGTACCCTCGATCACTTCGATCGGAGTTTATTCTACGAGAATCAGTGTTCCGAAAAGAGTGTACACTACCTCAGTGCCTCCCTTACGAACGACGCATTCCTCGTCGGGGGTAAAAAACGGGTTTTTAGTACCCACGAACCCTTATTCTATGCGTTCGCCAAAAACGTTCAACACGCCGGGGATATGCCGGGTTCGGGACATTTCGCCAAAATGGTTCTCGACGCGCTCGAGTGTGTCATGTTCCAATCGATAGGGGACGCGTTTGCATACGCCAACGGGAATATCCCGGTCGTACTTTCACTCATGGATAAGGCCGCACACATGGACATTACGGGTCCCGTTATCGAACGGTCAAAGAGTCAACTTTACGTAACCCGGAACTACCTCGACGTTGCACAAACAAAAAATACAACCGCGTGGTTCATGGAATACGCGTTTAAAACGCGAACGCCAACACCCGTCGTCCACGCCGCCATTAACGCACGAACCTCGAGTCAATACGCCAAGTTTAGCGAAACGCGCCAAACGTATAATAAGTTTTACGACCCGAACGTCATTCTCCAAACCGTTCGGTTCTGTTACGCGATGGCGTATTACGAGTGTCGCCAACTCTCGAACGGGAAAGTTACCGCGTGGGTTCAAAACTCGAACGCGGCGTGTCCCATGTTTGAAATCCACGATCCCATGGTTATCATGGATACCACCGTCGAATACGTACGATCGTTTGTCATGCACTGCGTGCACTGCGGGATTCCCGTTCCGACAGTGCAGGCCGCGTTAAGCCAATACGATTTCATGAAACAAGAACGAACGTCCATGAATTTTATCGCGTCGTTACGTAATGTTTAGGTTTGTTTAGGCGTCGCCCCATAATTGCCATTCGCCCAATTGTATATACGAAGTACTCCCGTTATTTTCGGAAATACTTAACTTATACTGGTCGTAACTCGCCGGTGAACTGATCGAATGAACGTCCCCGTATATCGACGGAGGTTGATTCGTTACGGTATCGAGACTTACCCACCCAGTACTTTGCGTGTACCCATAAAGAACCCACGATTTGGGACGCGATAGATTATCTTCATTAGTACCACCAGATAATGTTGGATCCACGCTCGACCCGGGTTCGTAAGGACTCGTCGGGGCGTCCGTATCCGTAGGGTACAACACATATTTACGTATCGTTTTTGCACTTGGAAGTATAACGACCAAATCAACATTACTTGTCGCCGACGACGTTCGGAAATAGTTGTTGTGTGTGTTCGTATACGTTATAGTGTTTGTACCTATACCGTTCGTAAAAACACCCGAAGAATCTGAACTAGTTGCGGCAGCTACGCTCGAATACGAATAGTACGTTCCATTACCCGTCTCTGCACCCGATACGGTAAAGTACGATTGGTTACCGGAACCCGCGGCAGTAGTAAAGTTTCCGTTCGATAACGTTCCCGTCGCGACCGGGGGGTACTGGTACAGTGGGAAATGGTCGTCGGTTACCGTTAAGGGTCGCGTTATCGTAAACGTATCGGTTCCTTTAATTTGCGCGTAATACGTACCCGCGTTCGAAAGTAAGTACGAACTCTCGTTACACGATACGACGTATAAGTTTGACGTATCGTTCACGTTACTCTCGTATATAGTTATCTCCGTACCCGATCCCGGTTCCGTGTTCACGACATTTATCGCGTTGAGTCCGTCGTACTCGAGTTTGGGGCCGAGACCGACCTCCGCCGCTCTTTGAAGGACCTGTTTTGGACTCATGTGGAAGTTATACGTATTCACTTCGTACGTTAAGAATTTTCGGAAGGTTACATCAGACACTCCACACCTAAAGTGCATGTTCCCACTTCTCGAACCAACTGCAGCAACACTCGTATACGTTCCCGAAACGACCGGGTACCCATTCACGTACCCTACCGCGTTACCACCGGAATCGACCGTAAGGGCAATGTGGTGCCATTTACCTGCCTCAAAACATACTATACTTCCACCCGCTATTTCGAACTGAGAAGTAGTATATACATTGCTTCTTAAAGATGCCGTTCCATCGGCATTCATTTCGAAGGAAATGTCGTCATCACCATTACTCCCAATACTCAAAAGTACATCGTAACTTTGTTGTTCGACAGGCATGAATACCGCATCCGCCGTTTGAGCCATATAGGACCCGTACTCGGCAAAGTAATGATTTGATGTTGCGTACCAAACGTTCGATGTCCCTCCATCGGCGCGTTTCTGTAAAGAGTGTGACCCCTGTGTTGTAAAAACAGCGTTACTACTCGAACCGACTGGATCGACGTACCAATGGGTTGGTAACATATGTGTAGGTGTGGATGCACTATCGATGATATAGAACCGGTTTACCTCCGAACCCATATAATTGACAGCCGGTGGTAAACTTCGTCGTCGTGGGTTCCCGACCTGGACCACCGCGGTATTCGCACCGTTTGGTAGGACAATGTTCGTTTGGATAAGCACAATACCCGAACCACCATTTCCACCGTGACCCCTAACACCAGTATCGTTTTGTGCGTCGTAACCTGAATGAGCATCTGTATTAGTATTACCACCACCACCACCACCGCCACCCGTGTGTGGTAACGCGTGTTGCGAACCACCTTGGGCCATATATCCACTAGAAGGTTGTCCATATCCACCACCACCACGCCCGGGAATACCATAAGAACCACCTGATCGTTTACCACCACCACCACCACCTGCAAACCAACCACCTTCACCGTACTCGTCCCCAAAATTCGTATACGAACTTCCCTTGCCGAAGAATTTACCAGTACCACCATTACCAGACGTACCACTACCAGTTGCTGTAGTACCAGCAGAACCAGCGCCACCACCACCACCACCACCATGTGTTGTTGCATTAAGACCACCACCACCAGCATTACCTTGATTTGTGGTTCCACTACCACCAGAACCACCTTGTGAATAATTTGATTCCTCACCACCACCACCACCACCACCAGAACCACCCGCAATACCATTATCATTTTGATTACTACCTCCACCACCACCAACAACTGTTGTTAACCCCGTAAACGTCGTATCTTTGCCGTTAAACCCAGATTGACCACCGCCGTTACCACCCACATCTCCATTCCCAACGACAATTGTCTTTGCACCAGTAGTTATACTTTGATTCGCATAATATAATAAACCACCGGCACCACCGCCACCACAGTTGTAGCGACCACCACCTCCACCTCCACCGGCGACCATCAGAACGTTCGCGGTTAAGGTTGATGCGGGGGTGAAGGTATACGTCGTGTTCGACGTCGTCGAAGACCCAGGCGTTATCGTCCCAATATCCCCCGTATAACTCGGCGTATCAGCATAGAACCGACCGTTATCGCGCGCCGTAAGTATATCGCCGTCCCCGTACGCGTTATCGAAATTACCGTGGTGGAATGCCCACGTATACAGACCCGTCGTTGACGTATTAGATACGTTTGCCGATGTTAAGGCAAATACACTCCCTTGAGATAACTGCGCATTGTACGTTCCGGGATCCGAAACCGTTACGATTTGGGCTTGGTTTGCGTCGTAGGTATGGGTGTCTTTTGTGTATTTTGTTAAACTCATCGTTATTGGTGATAATGTTTTAGTAAAACTCGTCGGAGAAGGAGTTGATGCAGTACCACCATTAGTTGTCTCCTCAAGTACAATTTCACCATTACATGTAATTTTATAACCTGGTTGGTAATATGGTCTATATACATAAAAAGTTATATCAGCAAGTTCAAAAGGGGTTGTAAGAGTCATTATTTTTGTACCCACCTCATGATAACCATCAGGTATTCTAACTAATGTCCCACTTGTATAACTACCATTAAACATATCACTTAATTCACCCGCACTTAAAGGTGGGTGTATCTGGAGCATGGATTGTGTTAAAGTACCACTGGTTGTAGTTATTCCATATGAATGCCATTCATTTTGCGAACCACCGTCAAGTTTTACAGAAATATAAAATTCGTATACAAATGCCGATGGTTTCATATGTGCGAGCACCTTATCGTACCCGTCGAACTCGAACGAAGGTGCGAGTATGTTCGGTAACGTGTCTATGTATTTGGGGTAGGAAATGTTACCCGTATCATTGTCACCTCTCCTATAGTTTCCACCGGCACCCCACGCGTAATATTTACCGTCTTCGGTAACCGCATAAGTACACTTAGACCCTAACGCAAACTTCTTTATATTTGAAACACCCGTAAACTTAACCGGTGATAATTTATCGTTAGTATCACCTAAACCCAATTCGCCGAAATCATTATTACCCCAACAGTACCACCCGTCGCTCGTATCGGCAAATACGTAATTATATTCTTCACCCCCCGTGTATACTCTATTTACGGTAATAGCGTTCGACGTAAAGTACTCAATCTTAACCCACCCGTCACTCGACGTTTTTGCGGTCGTATTTCCTTGTCCCAATTGCCCATTTGTATTATCACCTGTACAATATACCGTACCTTTATCCGTTAAGGCATACATGGAATAATACGCAGATTCTATATCAACAACAGTTTCGGAATCCGTCGCTAAAAGTGATGTTAAACTGTTTGTCCCTGTACTCATTATATTCGTCGGTACGTTATATGGTCCCCACCCAGGAGTATTATTACCAACTTCATTTCGACCCCACATCCAAACTACGTTAGACGAATCGAGTGCCAATACCAAATCACCTTCATACGCGATTTTGGTTATATTCGAAACGTTAAGTTTTCTCGGCGTTCGATCACTCGTTGGTGATGCACCTTGACCCAAAACACCTAGTGAACCCGCATCATTACCGAACGACCACACGTCGCCGTTTTCCATGAGTACTTGTGTCGCTTTTCCTGAACCACTCGCCCATACGACGTTATTAGATGTTTGTGTATAATCACCGAACTCCGCCGAAACGTCTGTAAACGTCGTAAAATCACCCGAGGACCCCGGTAAAGAGTAAGTATCGTGATCACCCGTCACCCATATACGACCGTCGCGTGTTTTCGTCCACCGACTTTGGCCGCGTGTACTCTGGTCCCATATACTCACGACCTCGCCTTGAGGTATACCTGTACATAGAGTTGGTACAGTTTTATCGGTACTGTCACCAACACCGAGTTCACCGTTACTGTTTTCACCCCATGCGTACAGTTTCCCGTCGTACGTGAGTGCGTGTCCACCCGCCCAAGCACCGTTAAGTGTAGGTTCGATCGTTTTAATCGTTCCAGTTACGGTATTACTCACCAAAGCGAACGTATTCGTATCTTTCGTCTCGATCTCGTACGTTCCCGTATCTTCCACGTATATGTTCGTCGCCGTACCGATATCGTACGTGTTCGAGTCGAGTCGGAGGGTTGTTGAGGTTGGGGTTATGTTTTTGACGACGAGTTTGTACCCGTCGTGGGTGAGTTTGGGAACGAGGTTCTCTGCCGTGTATACGTAGGCGGCGCCTTCTCTAGTGTCTGTTCCACTAGAATCTTCAAGCCGTGCCCCAATGATTGCATGTCTACCACTTATACTTACGAAACCCCCGAACTCGTCATTAGATACTCTATCACTCGCCGTTAACTTAGCATGTTCTGACCACGTCGTTCCATTACGTTTAAATATGTACGCGGCACCTTCTTTAGTGTCCGATGCACCTCGATCGCTTCTCCATGCCCCGACGATTGCGCAATCACCGCTCATACTTACGGAAATTCCGAATTGATCGTTAGATACTTTGTCACTTGCCGTTATCTTTTGTTCACTTCCCCATACACCGGACGTTGGGTCGCGTTTGTATATGTATGCGGCACCGTAATTATCTGTTGATCCGCCATCTGCATCTTCATACGGCACCCCGACGATGGCGTAATCGCCGCTTAGACTTACGGAGTACCCGAACTGGTCATTACTTGCTCCATCACTTGCTACGATCTTCTGTTCACTTCCCCATTCGCCGGTCGATGGGTCGCGTGTGTATATGTACGCGGCGCCGGCATTTCCTATATTATTAGGGTCTTCAACAAACGCCCCGACGATCGCGTAATCCCTGCTTATACTTACGGAGATTCCGAACAAGTCACTGCTTGCCGCATCACTTGCCGTTATCTTATATTCACTTCCCCAAGATGTTCCATTGTATGTGTATATGTACGCGGCACCTGTACCCGAGTTTTTATTATGTGCCCCGACAATGGCGTAATTACCGCTTATACTTACGGACTCCCCGAACTGGTCAATAGTTGCTCTATCACTTGCTACGATCTTCTGTTCACTTCCCCATTGGCCGGTCGATGGGTCGCGTGTGTATATGTACGCGGCGCCGGCATCTCCTATATTATTAGGGTCTTCCTGTCGTGCCCCGACGATCGCGTAATCACCGCTTATACTTACGGAGTATCCGAATTCGTCATCGATTGCCGCATCACTTGATACGATCTTCTGTTCACTTCCCCATTGGCCGGTCAATGGGTCGCGTGTGTATATGTACGCGGCGCCTGTAGAAGAGTTTTTACCAAGTGCCCCGACGATCGCGTAGTCACCGCTTAGACTTACGGACCGCCCGAATTGGTCTTGGGATGCTCTGTCACTCGCCGTTAATTTTTGTTCCGTCAATATCGCTTGGCTATAATCGTACGCGTCGACCTGTGTTACCGTACCCGTAACGTTACTCACCAACGCGAACGTATTCGCATCTTTCGTCTCGATCTCGTACGTTCCGTCGTTCGCGATATAGATATCAGTTGCCGTGCCTATATCGTACGTGTTCGAGCCGTACTTGAGTGTTGTTGACGTAGGGGTTATACCGGAAATAGAGAGTTTGTTATAGGTGTCGAAATCGAGTGAGGGCGACCCATACCCTGTAGTCGAAGGTGGTACACCTTTCCAATAAGATTCACTTCTGTATTTATTTTCAAACCTAAAATTTGTTAAATAGAAATCTATATTAATATCACCTCTAAATGTAGCCACTTCCATATTAAACCATTTGTTGTTAGTTTCCCAAAACTTGTTACTTGATTGTAAGCCATTATTTGTAGTAACATCTGATTTAACAACTTTTACTTCTTGATCACCATTTTCATCTATTATATAAAATGTATAATCCACAAAATTGCTACCATCCCATTTGTATGAAATTTGAACGTACATCCATTCATTATGCGTAACCGAATACGTCTGTCCAGTATCATAACTAACTTGTGCATATACATTTGGTGGACCACCTGATGACATACCAGTTACCCGAAATAAGTCATTAAACCATTTTGGTGAACCATAATCTGGATTTACCGATTTCATATAAAAACTTATAGTCACTCCATCACCAGTTCCCACGAACGAAGTTAATGATTGTGTACTATTTTCTATTTCAAATTTTCTCGAAGTTGTAGCAGTTTGAATATGAACCATTTTACCCATGGTACTATCCGTCTGTACATCCCAAGTACCACCAACATTCGTTGTGAGTGTATCACCGTTACTTGCAGTTATACTACTAAGACTTGTAGTACTCCAGTCTACAGTAACAACGTCTGGTAATTTTATCTGATTTACAACATTACTCACCAACGCGAACGTATTCGTACTCTTAATTTCTGCCTCGTACGTTCCCGCTTTGTCTATATAGATATCAGTTACTGTACCGATATCGTACGTGTTCGAGCCAAGTCGAAGACTTGTCGAGGTTGGTGTTATGTTTTGTATAGAGAGTTTGTTGTATCCATCAAATGAAAAAACATTTTCTGGTTTATAAATCAAAACTTTACCGGAATTTGAACCATTTGTAGCGTCTAATCCAGCACCAATTGCATATACATTTCCTGTACTATTCATAGCTGTACCACTCCCAAGAGTTGATCCCGCTGTGTAACCGTAAAACTTTTTCGTTTCCCAAACACCGTTTATCTCCTTAAACTCGTAAAACGAACCCGCGTTTGTATCCTGCGTATCATCTGAACTACCACCCGCTATTATAACCGTACCATCATCGCTAATATCAATAGCACTACCTAAATACGAACCAGTTGAATCTCCATAAAATGTTTTTGTATTCGTCCACGAACCATTCGCATAATCATAAACTTTAACTATACCATAATCCGTACCAGCAGTATCATCAATTGAATTAGACACTATAAAACGCGTACCACCTACCCTATTTAAACGGAAAAGAGGTTGCATATCACCTACAGAAACGTCGCTACCCATCTGTGTCCATGATCCGTTCGAGTATTGCCAGACTTTAACAATATCACTCGTTGTTTTACTTATACCACCAACAATCAAACCGTCTCTTGTCATATCCATACCGTTTGCAAAGTAACCAGACCCAGAAAAACTTTGTGATTCCGCATAAGTCGTTCCGTTCCAATCGTATATTTTCATGGTATTCGTACCACTTGCCGATGCTAAAACTCTATTACCAACACCATCGAGTACACTCGCTTTTGTATAATACAGACCACCACCAAAAGTGGCGCGCAAACTCCACGTACCACCAGAATATTGGTACACGTAAGTATCACCCGTTTGCTGATTAGTCCCACCAAAATGGTTAGTTGCTAAAAGTGTACCATCGTCATTAAGTGAAACAGAGTACCCAAAGAAATGATTTGAATTTGTCAGTGGCATACCCGAATCCAACACGTACGTTCCGTTCGTAAGGGTATAGACGTAAATATTTCTCGGACTTGCCCGAAAAGAACTTAAGGCAAGTTTTGTACCGTCTTTATTAAAACATATAACACCACCACCTTCACCATCCGAATTACCTAAATATTCGCCAGATGCCCCGTATATAGTTTGAACATTTTTCATAAAAGTATACGGTTGTATAGTCCCACTCACCACATTACTCACCAACGCGAACTTATCCGATGCTGTAATTGCCGCCTCGTACGTTCCTGCTTTGTCTATATACACGTCCGTACGCGTCCCTAAATCGTACGTGTTCGATCCGTACTTGAGTGTTGTTGCCGTAGGGGTTACGTTTTGTATAGAGAGTTTGTTGTACGTGTCGAAATCGAGGTATTTAATACCTAAACCCGCGGACGAGTATATGGCAACCATACCACTCCTTCCGATCCCTCCAAGAGTCCCACCGCCACCAGTACCCGGTACCCCGCTACCTTTACCGTTTGTCTGACTACCTGTATAATCACCCGAATAACCCCCACCACCGAAATACGCTTTTCCACCGACCTGTTCCCCGTATATGGTTCCATCTAACCACGAAACGTTCGAACCGTCACCACCAGAACCACCGGTGCGATCACTAGCGTTACCACCAACCGATGCATCGCCACCACCACCACCTCTCTCATATTGTCCATAATTACTACCTGGTCCATTACCCGAACCAGATGTACCACCAGCATTACTTGAACTAGTACCCGAATTTGCCGTTGTACCAAGTGCCGACGAATTCGTACCAGAAGAATTTTGGCCACCACCATTACCAACAACTATCGTATACGTACCCGCCGATATGGTTTGGTTCGTTAAATTCTGAACTTCACCACCACCACCACCAGTAGGCCATCCACTACCTGTACCACCACCACCACCACCACCGACGATCAAAACGTTTGTACCTGTAAGTTCAGTCGGGACGACAACTTGGTACGTCGTCGAAGCGGATGTAGACGATGTTACCGAAACCGTTCCGAATGCCGTCGTTGTTTCGGGCATGTCTGCATAAAAACGACCATTTGAAGCAGCAATAGTCACGTCACCATCACTAAACGTATCGTCAAAATTACCGTAGAAAAATGCACGCGTCGCGGGTGCATCTAAAACCGTACCCACCGTCGCGTTCGAAAAGTACGCCACGTTCGACGACGTATCGAACGTTACACTCGTATATTCACCCGTCTTATCGATGTTTATATCGCTCGTAAGTGTACCTATATCGTACACGTTCGAATAGTAGGCGAATTTGGAGGACGCGTATGTAGGTGTGTTCGTCAAAGAGAATTTGTTATAGTTGTCGAAGGTGAGAGCAGCAATCTCTTTTTTATCGAATATGTACACCGCACCCTGATTTGTTCCTTTATCATCGTCAAAAGGTGCACCAGAAACTATAGTCTCACCAGTATCGCTAATACCGAGTGTGTGTCCATTATTAGAATTTGCAGTTGTACCTATAATAGTATGTGTAGGTGTTGAAGGCCAAGACCCACCTGATTTTACGTATACGTATGATCTTCCACCGTCCGTTACACCGTCGTCGTTTTTGGCTGCACCTATAACGACCGTGTTTCCATCACCGCTTATTTGTACAGAAAACCCAAACCGTTCATTGGCAGTTTGGTTCGATAAAGTTTTTGTTAATGACCAGTTTGTACCATCCGAAGTTGTATATATGTACGCACGACCTTCCTCTCCTCCACCGGAATATATTGGTGCACCGACAACGACCGTATTCCCATCATTACTCATATCAACATTCCAACCGAATTTATCACTCGCATTTTCACCTGTAAATGTTGTATCAAGAGACCAACTACTACCACTATAATTCCATATATCCGCGCGACCCGTATTTGAAGAATGAGTATACCCACCTATAATCGCACGCGTACCCGCCGAGTTTATACCTACCGAGGTTCCATACGCGGATGTACTTGGTGCAGCCAATTGTTCTTGTAAAGACCACGTCGTACCCGAACGGGTATAATACCATGCACGACCCGTATTTCCAGAACCCGGGTACCCATAGGAACCTATAATAAGTTTATCACCAGCATTATTCACATCGTTATACCCGTACCTATAACTTGCTCCACCCCCGTCTATTCTTTGTTCCAATGTCCAGTTTCCCTGTGCAATACGTCTGTATATATAAACCGAACCAGAATTAGTATAACTGTGATCATCAGCGTGTGCGCCTATAAAAACACGCGTTCCATCATAATCCAATTGGACTGATTTACCTTCATCACTATTACCAAACGATCCCGAACCTGTTCCAACACCCGTTATTTGTTGTGTAAACGTCCAAACTCCGTTAATTTTTTCGTATACAATGAAACCACCCGAATCACTAGTACCATCGTCATCACCTATACCAACAATCACCATAACCAACCCATTACCACTCAAACCGACGTACCCGTAATAATCATTATCTGAAACAGTACCATCATCAGATGGATACGTTTTTGTAGAAACACTCGGGAAACTTTTTTCCGGTACTATACTCCCCGTCACCTCGACCTCGTTCGTCTTATAGTCGATGCCGCAAATTTGTAAATCGGCGCGGTAGGTTCCGGGTTGGGTTATGTAATAGTTGGTAACTTCTTTCAGGGGATATATGTAGGCGGCGCCTGTATAAGAATTTTTACGATACGCCCCAACAATAACACAGTCCTCAGAAATCGCGACAGACTCACCAAACTCATCATCTTGTGCGGGATCACTTGCCAATAATTTTTGTTGTTCCGACCAATTTGTACCACTACGTTTGAATATATATGCAGACCCAGAACTAGATGCATTATTATCATCGTTATTATACGCCCCGACGATAGCGTAGTTACCTGAAATAGATACACTCCAACCAAACCTATCAGTCGCTGCTGCATCGCTTGCCGTCAATTTTGCTTGTTGAGACCACGTCGTTCCGTCACGTTTGAATATATATGCGGAACCCGAATCAATAACATTACTGTCGCCATTTTTCGCCCCGATAACTACATAATCCCCATCTATATCGACGGACCAACCGAAATTGTCATTACTTTGACTATCACTTGCTATAAGTTTATATTGTTGAGACCACGATGTTCCCGTCCTTACAAATATATACACCGCACCCGCATCTGAACCACCTTCGTCTTCGGGCCATGCCCCAACAACCGCGTAATTACCGCTTATACTTACAGAAGACCCGAAATTATCATTTGCACCTGCATCACTCGCAATTAATTTTTGTTGTTCCGACCAATTTGTACCACTACGGTTGAATATATATGCCACGCCTTCTATAGTATCACTTGAACCTATATCCCAAAGTGGTGCCCCAATAATTGCATATTCACCGCTTATACTAACAGACCTTCCAAAAAAGTCATAACCTCCTAAGTCACTCGCTATTAACTTCTGTTGTTGTGTCCACGTCGTTCCTGACCTTACAAATATATATGCAGCACCTGCATTAGTATTTGCATTATGATTATATTCAGGTGCCCCTACTATAGCGTAATTACCGCTTATACTTACGGAGTACCCGAATTTATCTGATGTACTATTTTGTGAATCACTTGTTGGTATAAGTATAGTTTGTTCCGACCAAACTCCAGTAGACCCGTCACGTTTGAATATGTACGCAGCATTGTTATTTACCGAACCGATAATCGCATAGTCTCCATCAATCACGATGGAATACCCGAACTGGTCACTTGACGCCGCATCACTTGCTGTAATCTTTTGTTCATCACCGGCAATAACGTTCGGACCTTCAATTTCATAACTCGTCTCGCCTTTATACAAAACGACGTTAGAAACGTAATCGACAGAGTTTCCGTCCAAGTATAGTTTATTCGCATCGTCGTATTTTAATACAACGTCCGCCGCGAGTGGGTAGTCCACGAGACCCGTAACGGCCGCTAACACGATTTTAAAGACGAGCCAATTCGATAAAAACATTATGCTCGGCCTGCTCTATTACTGTTACACGACAAAACTTTTTAAAGTGTGGGACACACGCTTTAAAAAATTATCAAAATACAAAACAAATGCCTTACCACTTGGCCACGCGAGCGCACTAAAAGAAATGCTCGCGACAGGGTTCGAACCTGTGAATCGTTTGCTAATTTTGTAAATACGTATTTAAAAACGTTTCAGCTTCGTGTTTCGTTCTGAACGTTCCCAAATGTTTATGTTTATATTTAACATACCATGTATTTCTCGAAGCATGTATACATCCAACAGTTCTTTTATTTGAACCTAAAGGTTTAACAAAGTTTTCTGGATCTTTCGTATATTCTTTTAAAACATTTATAGCTTCTTCTTTAGTTTTAAACGAACCCTTTGATAAATAAATGGTTTTATTATTAATTGTTATTCTCGGTACATAATTATTACCTCTCATAAGTATATAACCCAAATACCCGTTTTTATGTAAATTGTAATTTGACATACCCTTAGATATATGGGTTTTTAGTGTTTGTGATAATTTCTTTTTATTGTTTCCACCTGAACTACAATTGTATCCATTTGGTGCTAATGAATTGTATTCCCTTATCCAATATATTTCTCTTTCGTCGAGTATTTCATCAGGTATTTCTTCGATGACTTCATATTTCATTTCATCTCCATACTTATCTATAGCTCTTTTAAGTAATGTACAGTTCGTACTACTTTTTTTGTGTCCTTTAATCCGTTCATGTAAAGTTTTTACAGTCTGACCTATGTATACTTTACCCGACGGTGATGTAATCTTATAAATACATCCCATCCTTAATATTCCATATATTTTTATATTTTAATAAAAAAACTCCCCCGCTGCGAATCGAACGCAGATTGCCTGGTTAACAGCCAGGAATATTAACCATTATATGACAGAGGATGTGATATGATACACGCTCTTTCGAACCAGAGCCTTAATCTGGCGCCTTCACGAAATTATTATGTCTGTATTCTTTAAGTAAGGATGATCGTTCCGATACTACTCGTACTTGTACTCGTACTTGTACTCGTACTCGTATTCGCACGCACCAGGAAAAAACCCGAGTATAAGTGTTTTCTTCTGACCCTGGAAACGTCCGCCGACCGACGCGAAAAGTTTCTCGATCACTACGATAGTTCCGTACCTCTAGAAATCATATACGGCACAGATACCAGGAAACTCGAAAACGCCAAAAAGTACCAAAAAATCATCGAACCGAACTATTACCGCGAGGCTTTGAAACTCCACTATAACGCGAACAAAACGCGTCCGGATATTACCTACTTCAATTTAGGGGCTATTGGGTGTTATATGGGCCACATGGACTTTTACCGAAGGTGTTTCGATCAAAACCTCAAGTACGCGGTTATTTTCGAAGATAACGTCATCATAAAAGATAAGCGCGTTTACCGAGAAATTCAAGATGTCATAAACAAAAAGGGCGACGATTTCGAAATGTGTTTCTTCCACTGCTTATCGAGGTACCCCGATGAAGAAAAACCCGATAAAAGTGGTCTCGAACGTGTTAAATGGATTTCGAGTACTAAGTGTTACCTCATACACGTCGATAACATGAAAAAGTACTACAAACACTTTTTTCCAATAGATAACCACGTCGACATGAAACACGAAGATATAATCGCACGGGGTGCGCGTGTTTACTACAAGGATCTCAGACACTGTTTACACATCGACCGTACCCATAACAGTACCATTGGACACAGTAATTGGGGGAACCGAAAGTTTTTCTCGAAACGGTACCCCACGGCAACTACAGATGTTCTAGAATACGGATGGTAGTGTACACTAGTTCCAAGGTATATCTTGAGGACGATAACGACACCCAATTTTTAAAAAGTCAACAAACTTTCTAAATTCTGGTTCCGGTGTTTCCATAGTTTCCATAGAATCGAGTATTTCACCCACGTACCTATTATACGCTTTGTGTCCGCCTCTGTGCGTGTGTCTGTTCGTTCGTAAATTACCAATAATGTCACGAGGCATCATGATTATGTTTTCACTCGCGTGAATATCGTAGTTTACCTTTTCCACGACCGGGTGGCTTTTGAACTGTGCTGGTATAACGTGATGGTCCTCGACGTTACGTACGTTCCATCGAACCTTAAACGCGCGTCGAAGAAGTGACCCGTACCGCATGTTACTATCGTCATACAAATTTATACCGTACCGCATCATCGAGTCTTCGAGTTCGTCAACCTCATCCCATGCCGTAAAACACTCGTCCGTCGATTTCTCCGCACACGTATCGTGGGCGTACTCTATAGCCTCCTTAAACCGTAACCGAAGACGCGCATTATCGCGACGTTTAAACCCGAGGTTTGGTTTCTTAGAGTACGTACCTTCGAGAACGTTCTTACGGATCTGATCGCGTTTATACTCTGGAGTGTGTGCACAAGACCAACACTTCATATAGTATATATGGATGTATTTTTTAAGCGTGTGTAACTTAAAGAATAAGTGTGTATACTATATAGGTTCCCGTAGTGAAATGGTCATCACATAGTCCTTATACTTTTTAAAGTATGTCAAGTTATGATTTAGTTCATAAGTTCGGAGTTAAGACTATATCCCGGGATCGATACCCGGCGGGAATATCACTTTTTACATATGTGTCCCATATGTAAAAAGTTAAACCTGTTCTTCCGAGTTGTACGATTTTAATTCTACCGAAGGCCTCGATGATATAGGTGTACCCGGTCGCTTTTTGAGTAGCCAGTTTTTGAGTACCGCGTTCCTGTGGCTACTCGTATCTTCACCATAATTAATAACGCTCAAACCGTTACACACGTCGGGTTTGTTCTCCTTATTGGGAAACGCTTCGTTAAACGCATCGATACTCTCGGAAGGTATATCAGGCGCCTCGTCGAGTAATCGATCGTACTCGACGCGGATTTTGTTCACGAAATCCAAAACGTCCTCGCGGTGTTGCGTTTCCAATGAAAGTTCCATGTCTATGTTCCTATACAGTTTAGAGTACTGCACAGACATGACCGAGTGCATTTCCATAAACCGCGCGGAATTGTTAAACTTAGATATAGATGTAAGTATACCCGCAATAACGTTCATGAACGCAAAAAAGTATTGGAAAATAATGATCTTTTGTTTTTGATCGTTCGACATACTATTCGTATCGGGACTCAAAACCGCAAAACCACCAACACCCGTAATGCTCGATATAATTATAGACGGGTACGATAACCAATCGTGCTGACGTTTATATAAAACGCGGGCGTGATTGTGTAACCACCTGTAACCGGCAGCCTTTTCGGCCCAACGTTTAAGAAGGTTTTCCTGGTTTGGACACCATTGGTGTTGTTCCGGTTTATCCATACATTTTCTTAGAAAATAAGTACGCATACTCACGCGCCAAGTTATCGACACGTTCGTTCTTCTCGTTTCCGTTGTGTGCCTTAACCCATCTCACGTCGACCGTTTCGAAAGTACGCATGAGTTCCAACATACGTATCCATAAATCCTTATTCTTTACCTCACCACCCGAAGCTGTTGTCCAACCGTTCCGTTCCCAGTTCTTAGACCATTCGAGTAATCCCATTTTTACATAGTTACTGTCCGTATACACGCGGACCCTATCGTGTTTGAGTTCCAAACACTTCTCGAGCGCTTTTATAACCGCCGTCATTTCCATTACATTATTCGTGGTAATATTAGCACCACCCGCGTTTTGTTCGTTTTCTAGTATATATGCCCAACCACCGGGTCCCGGGTTACCGAGACAACTTCCGTCCGTATAGACTTCTATCATATTTACTTACTATAATCTCGTTTATATTCTTTATGTTTCATTGTCTTTGTTTTCGTCTTCGTAATATGATTTTGGAATACACCAATACATCATTCTATCGAAATTCATATATAAAACACCAAACGCGGAAAATGCTATTATTATTTCGTAAATAGTCTCCATATGTATTTATATAAGTAACTTAAAATTTTATTTCCTTATATACTAAATAAAATGAACCATTACCAAGATTGGGACCCTGTCATTATTCGTGGTAAAGTTAACAAGGAAAAGGAAAAGGAAAAGTATGTTAAGTTCATGGGTCAAGAAATAAAGTTACCCAAACGGAGTCAATATTCGGGTAAAACGAGGGAACAAAAACTCGATGAAACCGAGTTAGGAACACACAAAAAAGTCAGTAAAGAAACGGCATTAACGATTCAAAAAGCGCGTGTCGCAAAACAGTATACGCAAAAGGATCTCGCGTGTCTCATAAACGTATCAACAGATATCATCTCTTCATACGAATCGGGTAAAGCTATACCGGATCCTAAAATCATGCAAAAATTACGCCGGGTTTTGGGGGTTAAACTGTAGTTCTTCTACTCTCAGCACGTTTATCGTCTGCATCTAAACGTTTTAAACGTTTCATAACATCCGGTGTTTGTGGTTCACTTAACAATTTTTCGCGTTCCTCGCGACGTTTTTTAGCACTTTCTTCGCGACGATACTCATTGTATCTTTCACGCGTATCCCTTGATGCTTTATATATGAAATGAGGGTTATTTTGTATATACATATCAAGTATTTTGTGACTTTCTTTCAATTCGGGTATAAGTTCGGGTACATTCCCCGTGGTTATACCATGAATTAAATTATATTCTTCACGTTTAGTTTTTATTTCTCTTTCGGCTTCTTCTTTATCAACGAAAGTCTTTTTCCACCAATACGTATCGTTGTGTCCTATACACGCAATCCATCTTTTACTCGTTTTACACCAATACACACCTCGTGTTCCAGAATTATTATTGATATTCGCGTTTGGTCTATGTGCGACGTTTTGCGCTTGTGTAATTACACGAAGATTACATCTTCTATTATCGAGAGTATCACCGTTAATATGATCTACAACTATGTTTGGATCATCACATAACCCTACCATTAATAATCGGTGAAGACGTGGACGTCTTTTACCAACCGGAGAATTTTTCCAATCACACTGAAGATATTTATTGTTTGCTCCAGCCATTGACCAACTCGGCATATTTTTAACAAATTTTTCATGGTCTTCTTCGTCTATAGCAAAATGCGCTCCTGGTCGCGATGAAATTGGTACAAGTTTGTAAGTCATTTTTATTAAATATAGCCCACAATCTTTAAGTCCATTTACGCTCATCCCCGCTCTACATCTTAATACCGGGGATTTACCCGTATATAGGATGTATGTCTATTTTAAACTTAAAATTTTTCCTAAACCCTAATTGCTAAACGCTAATCCGCCCATCCCCGATTGTATGCGCAACACGTTGTAGTTGGTCGCGAACATGTGGAGAGTATCGTTTCTGACGCCCGACTTTGGTTTGATAGAAACTTGCGCGTTGTCGATTCTGGAGAAGTTGCAGGTACCCGTTGGTTGGTGTTCTTCTGGCTTAAGCGCGAAGGAGTACGAGTAGATACCTGGCATTGGGGAACCAGAGTGGTGGTTGAATGGTTGGACTTGGTTGAAGTACTTACCGCCTTGCTCCTTGAATCTGTCTTGGCCGTTAAGAACCAACTTGAAGGTATCGAGTGGACCCGAAGTTTCTTCGTCGAATTGAGTACCTTCTTGCAAGAGCATTGGCGCACCCGCGGAGGATGGCAAGGCAAAGCAGTTGGAGTCGAAGACGGCTTGGTCAATGTTCGACGTCAAAGTGATGTCAGTGTTCGTGAAGTTCCACAAGTTCGCGTAGTCAGACCCCCCTTCATCCAAGCACCAGATCAATTCCTTGACTGGGTGGTTGTAGGACAATCTCTTTTGGTTTTCGGAGCCGACCGTGACCGAATCCGTACCAGTGTGTTGGACTTGTTCAATCAAGTATTCGTGGCCCTTTTGCGCGAATCGTCTGCGCTCTTCAGTGTCGAGGTAGATGTAGTTACCCCAGACCTTGAAGGTGGAACCGTCAGTGTAGTAATCGAATTCCGCAGACAAGTCAAAGTCCAATCGAACTTCGTGGTATTGCAAGGCAATCAATGGCAAGGCCAACCCTGGGTTTCTGTTGAAGAAGAAGAGCAATGGCAAAAAGATAGACTTGGCGGATACAACACCCGAAGTCATCTTACCGTAGTTCAACTTCTTGGATTCATCCAAATACAATTCAGAGTACAATCTCCACCACTTTTGGTAGTGCTTGTCGATTCTTTGACCACCGATGGACAATTCAACGTTCTTAATCGCACGTTCGGCGACCCAGGCATCACTGGATACACCGGCACCAGTGACCGTTTTCATTTCAACGTACATGTCCGCGATCAAATCACCGTTTCTGGCGATCGTGACGGAGACACGGCCGTTATCCGCGGCAGTACCGTTAACAGTTTGTTCGATGTTTTCCATCGCGAAGTTGGTGTGGCGTTTGTAAACCGCCTGGAAGAAAGTGACTTTTGGGTTACCAGTCAAGTAGACGTCTTGGGCGCCATAGGCGACGAGTTGCATGAGACCTCCGGCCATAGTGTGTGTTTTTGTACTATATACCAAGATTTTTTTTTCGGATGAAAAATGCGAAAAAACCCACTTTGATTTTTCCTGGTATATAGAAATGACCGACCAAGAAGAAACACTTCTTGAACCAACTGAAGAAACTGAAAACTCGGAAATTGTTTCCGATGATGATGATCAAACCACTGTAGATGGTGATCTTCCTGTAATAGAAGATACTCTCGAATTATCAGAAGACGATGAAGATATGGAAATGTTAGAAGATGACGACGAAGGATACATGATGGATATGGGTGGCCTTTTAAGCTCCGTACTCGCGACAGAGGAAGGTGATACGGTATGTTCCGCGCTGGTAAATATTTCTAGAAATTTGGAAGTTCAGAACAAAATTTTGATTAAGATGTTAGCTCAGTTACAAAAAAATTAACTTAGAAAAATAATTACCATGTAATAGAAGAAATGGACGAAACGCATTATATCAGTTCGGATGCTAATCCGCGTGAATCGAATGCTATAATGTGGACGAACCAAATTCAAACCCTTAATCCTGAAGAGTTTATGCATCTTCTATCCCAATTGGAAGACATGTGGGACATAAATACTACCGATAATAACATGATTTCTTTCCAACTTGGATACAAAAATTTCATAAACCCTCAAGATATTGATCCCGAAACGGGTTTACCTGTACGTTTTGACGTTGAACTTGTTTCTGGAAATCATAAACGTCTAAAAATGCAACTTGGACAAATGTACCACCGGGCTGAAATCTTGAAACTTTTAGATGTCGAAGACGATGAAGATATGAAAATATCTATGCGTATTAATCGTTTGATAGATCAAGTAGACGACGCCTGGCAGATCATTTTTAGGGCTGCTCGTATACACGATCGTATTAACAACCCAACGTACGTTCCTATAAATCCAGAAACTGATCCATCCATTTTTAGGTGTTCCACTATTGACAAAGTAGAAGAATTGGCACCTTATCAACAGGCTATTCTCGCCTGTTTACAAAATCTTTACGAAAACAATATCAAAAGGTACAAAGGATATTGTTCTATACAAATTAAGACTGAAGATGACCAAGATACACGAGCGTGGAAACAATTTGAGACTATTCAAGATTACGTTTATGGGGTTGCACAAAAAGAAACGAGATACGAACTTTGGAAAGCATTGTCAAGTAGAGGTTCTGCGTATAATGATGTTATACGACACTTAACAAATTGTAAAGATATGCAGTTTCCTGAAATTATTAAAAATCGACACGTTTGGTCATTTAGAAATGGTATTTTCATAGGTAAAGAATGGTCTGCAAAGACAGGTCTTTACGAATCTCGGTTTTACACGTATGAATCGCGTGAATTTAAAAACTTGGATCAAACTGTAGTAAGTTGTAAATATTTTGATAAGGAGTTTACGAATTATGAACATGTCGACGACTGGTACACTATTCCAACACCCATTTTTCAGTCCATACTTGACTACCAAAACTTTGATGAAGAAGTATGTAAATGGATGTATGTGATGGGTGGGCGTCTATGTTTTGATGTAAACGATATAGATGCGTGGCAAGTTATACCATTCTTAAAAGGTATAGCGCGATCAGGTAAATCGACACTTATTACAAAAGTGTTTCGTAAATTCTATAATGCCGATGATGTACGCACACTTTCAAATAACGTCGAAAAGAAATTTGGTTTATCTTCAATTTACGACGCATTCATGTTTATTGCACCAGAAGTAAAAGGGGATTTACAACTCGAACAGGCTGAATTTCAATCTTTGGTTTCCGGTGAAGATGTTTCCATTGCGGTAAAACACGAAAAAGCAAAATCATTTGAATGGAAAACGCCTGGTATACTCGGGGGTAACGAGGTTCCTAATTGGAAAGATAACTCGGGTAGTGTTTTACGACGTATTTTAACATGGAATTTTGGTAAACAGGTAAAAGAAGCTGATCCAACGTTAGAAAATAAACTCGATGAAGAATTACCAGTTATATTGCAAAAGTGTATCCGTGCGTATTTGGAATATGCACAAAAGTACGCAGACAAAGATATATGGAACGTCGTACCCGAATATTTCAAGACGGTTCAGAAACAGGTCGCGACAGTAGCGAGTACGCTCGAAAATTTCTTACAGTCCACGGGTGTAAAATACGGTAAGGATCTGTACTGCCCCCAGAAAGATTTTGTCGCGTTGTTCAATGCACACTGCCAAGCAAATAATCTCGGTAAACCGAGATTTACACAGGACTTCTACGTAGGACCGTTTAGTCAAAGAGAGATAGAGGTGCGTAATGAAGCCTTAACATATAGAGGACGTATATATACAAAACAAGCTTTTATTTTTGGTGTTGATATAGTCAACGATGAGATGCAATTCAGCAACGATCATTAAAATGTTAGAGTATAATAAGACATGGATCCCAGACAATTCGTGAAAAATTCCAATGTGAACATTCAGAGATCCGAGCCATCTACTAGCGATGGTCTTAAAATCGGTAAGTTTCACCCAGGTATGTATAACGTCCTCGTGAACAAAAAATATGAAGAGAAGGAAAAACGCGTGGATTTACAGTACATTTTAAAACAAAAACCAATAGGACGCGCTCAAATAGCGCCTAATTTATCCATAGATCTTAACGAGACAAAAGGTTATTACGGTAGATTTCAAACCGGTGCTGTACATACTGTTAATTTTGGTTTAAAAGGTGATTTGTCAAAAAACTTTTTTTCAGTACAGTTAAGTGGATACATAACAGATGGCGTAGAACGAAAAAATTTTACGTTTGTTATTTATGCGAACGGCAAAATTCGTTTTTCTAGTGGGTTTTTAGGGTCCAGAAATCTTAAACAACAACCAGAAGCCTTGCGTAAATATATTATAGATACGTATACACAAAAACAACTCTTTTTATATAACGATATAGAGTACAATAATATCGCGGGATTTTTTAATACAAATGTTAATTTTAAATTACAGAAAATCGCAAGTGAAAACCCTCTAAAAGCCGAGTATGTATCGTATGAAGGTGAACTTTCACCATTTCTTTATATCACGTATAAGGAACATAAATTTGTATTATCATCTAAAACAAATTCACTTGGTTCAGGTATAGTGCAATTACAAGGTGAAAATGATCCATCCGATCTTGAAAATGCCTATAATATCGGTGTCGAAATGATAAAACAAATACACGGTTTAGGATACACTATGGGTTTAGTAAATCGTAACGTTAATGCACCAAAACTCCCCGTTGTAAAACGTGTAAAAGCATCGACGTGCCCAAAACCACGTCGACCACCGTGTAAGGAGGGTTACGAAGTACGAAAAAATCCACAAGGTTCAGATTGTTGTTTTAAAATCCCAAAGAAAAAGGGTAAAACAAAAACGAAAAATGTATCCATTTCTTATGATAAAAATGGTATTATGAAAATAGGAGGGCGTAAATGCGATAGACTAACAAAACCAGTATTACTTGAAGTGGCTAAAAAATTAGGTGTTGTAGGTGTAAAACAAAAAAACACAAAGCAAACAATATGTGCAGCTCTCGATGCTATAGAAAAAGGTACATCTAATCACAAGATAAATGGTAAATTGTGTAGAAGTATGAAAAAAGACCAACTCATCACACTCGCACTTTCTAAAGGTATAGCCGTAAATGATGGAGATACAATTAAAGTATTATGCGACAAACTTCAAAATAAGCCAAATACACCAAATACACCAAACTCACTCGCGAATGAAATGGAACAAGTACTCGTAAAACGAAATCGGAATATTAAAAATAAAAAAAGACGTCTTAACGATGCGAGTATTAAAAACGATATCATTAAATTGTACGGTAAGAAATGGATGTCTAAATACGGCTCCGTTATGGATTTAAATAAAAACGTTCGCGAAGTAAAGGCTGAAATAAACAAGGCTGAAAAAAATAAATCACTCAACGTGACAACTCGCAACGGTATCATAAAAAAGATGGTTGCTAACGATATTAAAAAAGCGATGGTTAAAAATTGGATGTTCAACCAAGAAAAAAATCTCAAAAGGAAACTCATAGAAAAAGAGGCAAATAAATTATACGGTAAGTTTGGTAAGAATATAGTAAACAATGTAGTAAAATACGTGTCGAATTTACCAAAAACACCACCTCTTAATAGCAACAAGGTAAAGAATTATATTAAGATAAAACGCGAACTTCAACAAAAGCCACCATTAGCTTTAAAGAATAAACGCAAAAATAAATAAATGGACGATCCACGAGAACTTTTACGAAACCGTGTTCGACAAAATAGAGATGGGTTTATTGTAGATTACAATACCCGTTGGAATAAACATATTTTGTCGAGCATTATAGACGCTATGTTTTATACTTTAGCAGATTATATACGTTATGAAAGGGAAAATAATGAAAAAGGCATGGGAATATTAGAAATAAATTATTATTGTACTGATGAATTTATAAACACTGAAAATCCTACAGAGTATCTAGAAACACATAGAGATGTAGATGATGTTAAACTAATGATATACATTTACGATAATATGTTGCGTATGGAACCCGGACCACACAGGCGTACACTTTTGTACCTCACGAACATACTATACTTCGATTTATGAGTTTATGAGGTTCAGATATTTGTTTAAGGTGTTTCGTATGATACGAGAAATCGTATCCAAGAAACTGTTCCTTGATCTGTTTAGAAAGACCAAAAGCCTCAATTTTACGAGACGTTTGTGTACACACAGATAAACGTTCTAAATTTAAAAACCTGTCTTCCATCATTATAAACTCTTTAAGTGATTCTTCGGGTATGCCATCTTTACGCATCTGTTCAAACATCTTTTTAGATTCGCCGTGTGACATGTAAAAATACTTTGTTGAGTACCCAAGTACAGTAACACGTTCACCTGTGATATCAACACCACTCAAAAGGAACAAAGCTATTATGAATATTACGATCCATATAATCATAATACTATATATTTCTCCAACATAATAAATACATCTTTTATTTTATGAATGATATTGAACAAGGTATCTTTATCTTCGACATTTTGAGGTTTCATAATCTCAAATTCAATCTGATACGTACACGAATCTTCTGAATCCATGTCTTGAACATTACCAGAAACTTCCGTCAAGTCTATGGATAAATTTTTACGAATAAATGAAATTCGCGATTTACCCTTTTTACAATCCATCTCACTATCGTAATCGTGTTCGACTGGAATTTCTTTAGATACACAGAATCTTACATCTAAAGGTGTTCCTTGAAGTTGTTTAAAATCTTCAGTGTGAACACGTTCTTTACGCACTATAGTTTCTTCATTGGTCGTTTCATCGATAGTTATACGAAGATTATCCTTTTCACGGTAAAAAACTTCGGTTTTTGATGCTTGTATACGTTCCCACCCTTGATATTTTTTCAATCCTTCCATTACATTCTTGAACGTTTCAAAACCAACATTAGTATCAAAGAATTCACCGTTATATTTACCAAGTCGGAATTCCATTTCAATGTGTTCTTCATTCTTGTTCTTTTCAAGAATGGGTTCAATAGTATCGCATATTTTGTGAACGTTCATGTTTACTTACATTTATATAACGCGTCTTCTTCTTAAGCCTTTTTTGTCCACTTTTTTTAGATGCACGGTTTTACAAATCTTGGAAATACGTGTTATTTTAATTCGGCTATACAAACACTTTTGCATATACACGATGTATCTATACACGTTTTAAAAAATAAATACGAAGGTGAATGTATATTTACAAAAATATATGAACACGTCGTTCACGTTTACTTTTCTACTCGAGAAGTAAAAGTATTTACACTCACACCACTATTAAACGAATTCGTAAAAATGTTCCCAAGGTTTAAGATTGGCGAACCTCATGATGCACAGGACGCTTTGTTATGTATAATAGATATACTCGAAAAAGATTACCCTATACTTAAAGAACTTCTTTACGGAGAAACGACACAAATTACTATATCACCGGTAAGCAAAAATGTTTCAAAGACGCCTTTTTGTATTCATTTTTTAAACATGGGAAACGAAATAAAAAGTATAAACGAAATGATTGAAGAAGGATACAAATGGAATACCATCGAAGGATACGTAGATAATAACGGTAACAAACATCACGTAGCTACTACGCGTCGTTTAATTTCCAAAAAACCAAAAATACTACTCATTTCTTTCGATAAAAAAAGTCGTGTAAAGATCGATACGCGTTTAGATTTAGGGTACGAATTACAAGGATCTATAATTCACAGAGGTATACAATGGGGTGGACATTACATGTCTATGTGTAAATTGGGTAACGAATGGTTTATACAAGATGATGACACATTAGGTAAATTTTCAGAATTACCTAAAGAAGACAGTCATTATGTTTTGGTATACAATCTAAAAACTCCTTCATCTGAATGTCCTCCTTGATGTTCACGAGAGTTCTGTAAAAAGTTCGTCGATTATTAGGAAACGTCTTATCGGTTCTCTTTTTTATAGGTTTCCACCAAAATGGCCCAGTTTCCCACGTCACGTACATACACTCGACGATATCATTCTGTTTTAACCATTTATACTCTTGCATGCGATCAATAGGAATTTGTGATTCGTGTATGAGTTTACCCTTTTCTTGGATATAGAGTCTCCATACAGGTGGTCCGGGTATACACCCAGGCGTTTCTACCGTGGGTGCTTTTTTCACTTTGAAATCGATCGTATTTTTGTTTCGTGGTTTCCATTTGAACATGGTTTCGTGTGTTCCTATACGAACAGGTTCGTTTACAGGCGTAAAAATAAGACCATCAATCTCTTGTTTCACATTTGGAAGGTAATCATCCATAAACTTTTTAAAATCTTGGTGTAGATGAAACGTTTTCACTTTTAAAAAAATGGGATCCGTTTTCAGAACCATCATTTTTTTAATTGTTTGTTTACAGTGCTCTAGTCGTTCTAAAAAATTTTGTTTTCCAACAACTTCACCACACGTTATCAAACAATCATAAATCATAAAATCGTTTTCGTAAAGTTCACCTTCAAGAATAGTACCGTCATATACGGGTTTTCTAAAATTGAGTGGACACGTAAACATTTCAAGCGCACGATTTAAAAACACACACACTTTTCGTGTTTCATACATAAATGCGAGCATCATATACCTCGTACCATCCGTTTTTTCACACACGACGTAATCATTTTTTTCTAATACACCAAAATGCTTACGTTCGATGGATATAGGTTGACACCCGGGAAAAATACCCTTTGTGCCCCAGTATGTTTCCATAAAGGAAATCGCATATGTGTAAAGCGGATCATCCGACTTTACAGATACACGAGACATTCTACTCTATATGTATAGACTAATCTTTAATTTGTTTTAACTCCCGCGGCGTTTAATATATTACTTACACACTCATGACTATACGTCATGACTAACTTAGATGCTGTATATGCATGAATTTTGATACCAGCTTCTTGAAATTTTGTAAACATAGTTTTCATTCTCGGATGAATTTTGAATGCACCATTTTTCTTATCCTTTAAATTTTTCATGACGTTTTTATTCATCATAACCCATGCTTTAGCTGACGTCTCTTTTACGGTGTATACATCCTGAGAAACTTTGTTTCCAACTTCTGTATCAAAGTGTAACCCCATTTGTTCCACAGGTTCAGTTGATCCACTCTTTACCTTATGTTTAAACATGTTCCAATCAATACCCTCAGTTACACCTGGAAAAACAAAGCAACCAATACCATCATGTTTATCAAAAACTTTATCTAACGAACCGTCATCTACACTAATACCAAAGTCTATGAAAAATATACGATCGTGTGATTTTAAGTACTTATAAATCATTTCAGACTTTTCAAAAGGTTCATCGTCCACAAAAACAACTTCATTTTCAGTGTTTCCTCTCTGCATACACCTTAAATTAAAACGAAGAATAGTGTGAAGTGTTTTAACGTGACACGACTTACCACGTGTTACAAGTATGGTTGCTATTTTCATGTTTTAAAATGAATACGTTTCTAAACCTTAAGCCTATCATTGAGACAGCCACTAAATGGTAAATTACCAACGTGACCTAATGTTGTATTACAATCGGCATATATCTTACCACCTATTTGTTGCCATCTTCTACAAAAAGCGTAATCTTCCGAAAGGTATCTTCTATTATCGGGATCAATCATACAATCAAATAAGGCACAATAATCATCGAAATCCCTATTTTGGTGATCGTTTTTACAATCCAGGTCTTTGTAGTGTTCGTGCATTTTTTCGAGTGCTTTTCTGGTAATTACCATAAACCCTGTCGGTCCATCTAATACTTCGACGAAACCATTCTCAACCGTTCGGTGTATAGCACCTATATTCGCAACTAAACTCGACGAAAGCATAGACAGGTCACGTTCATCACCAGATTCTATGGCGTGTTTAGCTTGTTCCCACATAACAACTTTCTTAGGATAAATAGAAACAGATACGTCGTGTCCAGACTTTACGAGACGAACAACTGATCTCGGGTCAAAATCTATATCAGCGTCTATAAACATAAAATACTCTGCATCCGTTTTTTGCATAAACCGACCTATAGCTACGTTACGTGCGCGGTGTACAAGACTTTCATTTTCTGTCGTATCGATCATGAGCTGAATACCTTCTTGTATGAGAAGAAGTTGAAGTTTGATTATCCCAATCATATATTTTTCCAAACAAAGACCACCATAACACGGTGTACTCAGAAATAGTTTGATCATAATACAAAACTATATGTTTATTCCTCTAAGTGCTTTTTAATTATAGTTTCTATCTTGTTCACCGTAGGTACAGAAACACTACATTTATCACATACATCCGTTTTTGTAAACACACCCTTAAGAACTATGTATATGATAGTAGATGCAACACTATTTGGCGTTTTACTCATGAGTTCAGAACATGTTTCGAGTTTTGAACACATCTGGTTACATGCGTATCTTTGTTCGCGCGTAACACCGAACGAATTGAGTAATCTTTGCATTACATCAAAAGGCCGCGTCACGTAATTCTTCTCCGTTTTTCCAAGTAATGTTTCGGTAAATAACTGTGTCGTTCGACTAATATCTTTACTTTGTATACGGAACATGTCCGCGATTTCTTTCGTTGTTCTCGGAATTTTAGATATACGACACGCGTATAAAACGCAGTTTCCTTTAATACCAGAACGAACAGCACCTCTTGTTAATTTTTCTAAATTGAATTTTCTATACATCATCTTAGCGTCTTTTAGAACAGAGTCAGGTAGCATGTGACACGCTTCATCGATATCCTTGTACGCATGAAATAACGCACGATCTTTATGATTCATTGATTGATGAAAATTAATCTTAGCCATGCGTTTATTTTCATACGTAGACGAACTTTGCGTAGATATAATCGTACCCTTACCCCATTCTTGTGAAAAAAGTTCAGGGTTTGCATTTGGACCACTACACCTAGACGGGTCGTTTACTTTACCGTCGTCCGTTGCTCCACTGGTCCATTCAGCACTTTCATCTATAAACGTATTATCCACAAGACCACAATCGGAACATGTAGGTATACCTTCTTTTGAAAAAATCTTTATTCCTTTGCATTCTTTACACGTGTATGAATTATCAATCGGCTTTTTGATAGTTGGTTTATTTAATAGTCTGTCCACGTCGGACCATATAGCAGCCAATTCTTCCATATAGTACAAAATTAAAATTTATAAAAAAATATGTCGCACTTAGGTGTAAAAATTCAATTCGTCGGCATGTATCTTTGCTTGACTTTCTAATGTATCTACTACATTTTTAAAACGTTTAGAACCTGGACTTCGTGGTTCCCATTCGTTCCATTCTTTATCTATAGTGACACGATTAGAAGGTGGTATTACAATACCATCAACTTGGTCGTCTGGAACAATAAAATCTTCGAGATCACTTCCACTATCATCCGATTCGTCTATTATTTCACTATCTTCATCAGATACTATTTCATCTATCATAGCGTATAAATTATCTTTAACGTTGACGAAAAAATCAGGGGTCTGGTGGTGTTCACAAAGATTTTCAACTTGAACGAGTTCGTCTTTATCCTCTTCAAAATCGTATATTCGCGCACCTTTATACACCATGGAAGTTTCGGAATAATAAGAAACAACGAGATAATCTTCATTGTTTTCTTTTACTTTAGCATACATTTCATCTTCTATATCATCTTCTAAATTTACAAGAACCCGAACTAAATCTCCAGGCTGTATTTCAGAAAAATTAATCATATCTAAAGTTTTGCTACAAAAATATTTACAGATATTAGCACAGATGGGAGTTGAAATTTTATCCAAAGATGGATGTACGTATTGCGAACACGCAGTTAACTTATGCAAGGACTATAAATTGGAATACAAACAAACAAAAGTTGATAAGAACGAATTGAAATCAAGATGTGGTGTACAAGCATCAACTTTTCCACAAATAATCGTAAACGATGTCCTGATAGGTGATTTTTTTGAGTTTCAGGAGTATTTGGAAGAATCCGAACCAATGCTCTTACCAACACTCAGTAGGTTTACTGTGTTTCCAATAGAACATGAAAACTTATGGTCTCTGTACAAAAAAGCACAGATGTCAAATTGGACAGCCGAAGAAATCGATTTTTCGAAAGATATGGATGACTGGGCTAATTTAAGCGATAACGAAAAACATTTCATTAAATATATATTAGCTTTTTTTGCTGGATCGGATGGTATAGTATTTGAAAATATCAATAATAACTTTGCTGATGAAATTCAACTCACAGAGGCTCGTTCGTTTTACGCGTACCAAGCACACAACGAAATGGTACACGGGGAAACGTACAGCAAACTCATAGATAAATATATAAAAAGTTCTTCGGAAAAGAAAACATTGTTTGAAGCGATTCAAACAATTCCGTGTATAGAAAAGAAGGCAAAGTGGGCCATGAAATGGTTCGATAACAAAAGACCCTTTGCGGAACGTTTATTGGCCTTCGCGTGCGTCGAGGGTATTTTCTTTTCGGGGAGTTTTTGTGCTATTTTTTGGTTAAAGAAAAGAGGGTTACTCCCGGGTTTATGTTTTAGTAATGAACTCATAAGTCGCGATGAGGGATTGCATTTAGAGTTTGCAGTGGAACTGTTTAACATGTTAAAAAACAAACCTTCAATGTCCACTATTGAAGAAATAGTGCGCGACGCAGTTTCTATCGAAAAAGAATTCATATTGGACGCGTTACCGTGTAGTCTCATAGGTATGAATTCCGATAAAATGTCCGAATACATAGAATACGTTGCAGATAGACTACTCAAACAAGTTGGTCACGATAAAATCTGGAACACGAAAAATCCCTTTGATTTTATGGAGAATATATCACTCGACGGCAAAACAAACTTTTTTGAAAAACGCGTCGGTGATTACGGAAAAATGGACGAAGATTCGACCGAAATTGAGTTCGACGAAGAATTTTAATATTATTAAGGGGTAATAACCACATTTCTACCATCGGAACAACCACACGTTATAGCATCACCGTCCGATTTTACAACGTCAAGTGGCTCCAAACGCATACCAGAATCAAACATAGAATATTGATCTTCAGACATACCCGGTAATGGTGAAGGCATGTCAACCATTTTTGGTGGTGGTGATGGCCCTGGTGCTGGTGCTGGTCCTGGGGATGGACCAACGGTTTCTTCCAAAGGCGCTTCTATTAAAGCGTATTCTTCACGCTTTATATTCATCATACCCCACGTGACGAGCATGAAAACGAGCGTGTGAAAGGCGAGACCGCGTATAGTTGGACACCCAGTTGGGCTGGAAACCCATGATCCAAATATTTTTCGCACTAAGCGGAACGTCTCTGGATTAGCAACAATAAAAAAAACTAGTGCAGACATTACGGAAATCAAAAATTTTTGTTCTTGTTTTTTACCGTTGCATCCACAACCACAATCTTTAAAAAGACCCATTGGTATATTTTATATATTTTATAGAGAAAAAAAAACTGACTTAAAGTTTGCGTGTGTATATGATATATAAATACAATGTCAAACATCATCCAAGTTTCTGAGCAATTCGAACCGTCTTCTGTGTCCTTCACTAAATTGAAGAAAAACAAGAACGGCGGTAAAACTGTGTATATTAACGCACAAGATGGTAAAAAGAAACTCTACTTACAACTTCCTTTTATGCGGTCTCCATACGGACTCAGTGCGTTTACTGACGAAGCAACGAATAGAACCTCGTATTCACTTGACTTATCCTTTGATAAGGATAACGAAGAAGTCAGTTCGTTGTGTGACAAACTGAAAGAACTCGACGAGATCATTATTAAAACCGTCGCTGAAAACTCCAAAGAATGGCTTGGTAAAGCTTACGATATTAACGTTATCAGAGAAGCCCTATATAAACCACTCGTTCGTCAGGGTAAAGATGATTACCCGGACACTCTGAAACTTAAGGTCATGACGAAACCAACTGGTGAATTCTTAGCCGAGGCGTATAATTCTGCGCGCGAAATGATCACGGTCGACCAAATCGAAAAGGGTCAGCGATGTATGTGTATCGCAGACTTTAATCAAATTTGGTTTATCGATAACAAATTTGGTGTAAGTGTTCGTCTTTCACAAGTTCTTTGCGAACAATCGTCTAAACTCCCATCTTTCGCATTTCAGGGGTTGGACAATACTGTAGAAGATGATCTCGAAGAAGAATATACCGAAGAAGAAATCGATGAATAAAATATTATACTATATCAGTATGGAACGCGAACGTCACTTTGAAGATTTAAAAAAAATAGCATCACTTTCAAAAAATAAAAAAAATATAAAAACACAAAAACAAAGGAACCTTTTAGGAAAAAATGTCATAAAAGCTATAGAAGGTATCGGGTGTAAACCACAAAACGTGTTTTATAAACCCGATTCCCTTTTTAGCGTTAACGGCTCTTTAAGTACTAAAAAAGGAATACGTAAAGTTGGTAAAGGAGAATACGGGGAAGTATTCGTAGGGTGTATAGATAAAGAATGTGAAAAACCAGTTGCTATAAAAATTTCAACCGAACCGAACCAATTTGAATACAAAATAGGTAAACGCATCGAAAAGTTGAGTGGTACGAGAATGTATGCGTACCAAAAATGCGATAAATATTCCATAATTTATACGGAATACGCGAACAGCGGAAATTTATCGAGTTTTATAAAGGATAATATAAAATCACTCCGTCCCATACATTTAAGAACTATAGTGACACACGTATTATATAATTTATATAGAATACAAAAAAAGTTCCCGACGTTTAGACACCACGATCTACACACCGATAACATTTTGGTAAACACAAACATAAAATCTTCTGGTATTAGACGTTATAAGGTTAACGACACGATACTAAAAGTACACGATATCGGAATAGAAGCTTTAATAAACGATTACGGATTTTCGTGTATACGAGGCATACCAAACCCGACGATCGATTCCAATAACTATAAAAGTAAATACGGTATATACAGGGAATCAAATCCCATGTACGATGTTCACTTTTTTCTAAATTCACTGAGAAACTTCTTAAAAAACGAAAAAGTGTACGTGGGTGCAGAAACCATTCAATTTATCGATCGCATTTTACCATCTGAATATTTAGGTCCAACTACGTATAAAGTGAACGAATTCAGGTTACGATCTTCGCCTATAGGTCACGGGAATTTACCAACGTTTAAACGTATATTTAACGATAAATACTTTTCACCTTACAAGGAAAAGCAACCAGGTTTCGATATCACGAGTATAATAGGTAAAATGCCTTCTAAACCCAAAAATATAGTGGTCAAACACGGTGGTCCTTTACCTTTACCCAAAGTGTCTTTAGCCAAAAAAGGTTATGTAAAAATAGGTACACGTAAGTGTTCTTCGTATAAAAAAAGTGAACTCGTTAAAATCGCAAATACTCTGAACGTTCCAACAAAAAACAAAACGATCGCAAAAATATGTAACGACCTAAAAATAAAATATATCAAATAAGTATATAAATGATACCATTTATAATTTTAACCGCGATAAATACATACATTTTTTTGAATACCGGTAAACCCAAACCCCAGGAACAAAAAGAAGGTTCATGGACCGTTTTCGGAACTTCTTGGTGTGGATGGACTACAAAACAACTCGACTATTTAAAAAAGAAAGGTATTAAACACAAATTCGTCGATTGCGAAAAAGGCAAATGCGACGGAATTGATGCGTTTCCGCAAATGGTTCACACTAACGGTGAAAAAGTTGTTGGATACAAGGAAGTTTAATTAAACACCTCGGACAATCGCTATGGCGAGTGAAAGGATAAACGCGTCCAAGAACGTGTTAATTGGTTTAAGAACCGTGATGTGTTTAACGAGTGATCTATTCCACGCAAATCTAAGTACAAATGTACTAATAAGAATAGCAAGAATAAAAATAAGAATTTCAGTCAATACATCGTTCATTTTTTTAGCATTCGCAAGATCTCTGAGCATTTTACTTATTACTAATATTTTTTTTCTACTCTATTAGTAATGAAGAAAACACTCCTTCCCCTGAGTGGTTCTGAACCAAAATTTACAGAAAAGTTATGGGGGCGAACAGTAGGTATAGGAAACAACAACTGTTATGCCTATGCGATGGGTGATTACGAAAAAATGCGCTTACAAAAAAGTGTACCAGGTGAACGTGCTGGTATTCGTAACCTTTCTCATACATACACGCACTGTAAAAACTTACCCCAACGCGTCGTCGCGGATAACCCACGAAAAGTATATATGGTAAAGGCGAGTGAAAAGTGTCGCCCAAATCACTATAAGGTCATGATGTTCGTGGCACCTGGTAACAAAAGAAACTATTTTAGACAAGGTGATTTTCACTTTTATAAACAACACGGTGTTGTTGAATATAAAGTTAAAAAAGGTAATACGTACGAGAATATAGCAAAATTTTTCAAAGTTCCCATCAGTCGCGTAAAAAAAGCGGGTAAACTCGTACCCGGAAAACTTTTAACTTTTAAAGCGAACGTTTTTAGTCATAAAAGAGGGTGGGCGACCGGTCCTTTATTAGTAGACGCGAAGGGTAAGAGCATACAAGATCCAAGAAAAGCGTCGCGTAACTACCCTGGACTAAATTATAGCAAATATTGTAGTTCATTCTGTGTTAAGAACAGAGGGATCAAAGTCGGACACACTCACACCAAAGTCGCTCAAAAGGTTAGATAAATCCATTTCATTTTCTATATCAAACAATATATCGAGTGCATCGAAAATAAAGTCATCGTTCAACGATACAGTATTAGATGTAGTTTCGAGTAAATTGTGTACTGTAATTTGTACTCTGAAGTTTCCACCATCAAATATTTTTCTACACACGGGACACGTTTGTTTTCCCCTATTTTTCCAATTTTGTAGACAATGCGAATGAAATAAGTGTCCACACCGTATTGGTGTATTTGACCTTGTTTGCCTTACCTCGTTGAGACATATGGCACACTGTGTCATTCTCTACAGAACTTAAAGAAGTTTAAATTTGAAATTTACCGTACCTGTATTAGTAAATGTTTGGTACTTTAAGAAGTGCTTTATCACACGACCCACACTTTTCCGTACCCTGTAAATCTTGAACTGGTTTCAAGAGTTCGGGTCCTTTCTCTTGAAGAAGTTTACGAAAGGAGTAATTGTCTTCAAAAGTTATACCATTTTTTTCCATGAGATAGTTATTAAGTAATTGGTTAGACGTACTTATAGTGAAACATCGACCATCGGCCATACCAAGTCTCTGAGACATTTTATATATTATTATTACATTAGAAATTAATTTGTCTATTTTTAATTGTATCTAACCACGATCTCTGACCAATTTGTTTAGCCATGTTTATAATATCATTTACGCCGTACCCTGATGCTACGTCGAATATTTCTTTTTTACCTGGGTCAATATCTGTAGTGAGTAAAACACTTTTGTGTTCGAGTATATGCGATATTATAATGTTATAAGCAAATGCAATTTCTTTCAACGTTTCTGCACCTGTAATTATAATTTTTCCCGTACTGAATATGCTCGTCGTGATTTCTTTCATATCTTCAGCTGGTTTAAACTTCACTTTTACTGCGGAATACCTATCGGGTTCGAAAGACACTTTAAATACATCTTCAAACTTTTGTGCCGTCTGTATGAGATTTATATTTTTATTCAAACTGAAATTCGAATTTATCATAACAACGCGAAACGTATCTTCTGGTATAACATACTCTTTACCAAGAATGTTACTAAACATAAAAGACAATTGTTTTATCACACGCTTACAATCAAATAAATCTGCACAACCAGCAACTTGAACACTCCCATTCGGAAATATCTTTGCCGATTTTGTACTATGGTGATCTTCATATACGAGTGTTATTTGGTTATAAAAAGTAGTATCTTTACGTGTCCAATCGAACGTTCTCGACTTTTTATTTCCATTTGTTAGCTTTATCGTATCTTCCCCAAAAAAACTTTTCAGTTTTTGTATGTCTATACTCTTCTTAAACTGTGAAATCATCGTGATCGTGGTAAGTTTAATCCACGAAGGTTCGATATCGGGGTGTTCCTGAGTTATTCTTTTTCTAAACTCATCGAGTGTTAGAAAATACGAAAACGTATTATTCGCTATAGACGAATACATTTCAACTTAAAAAAAACAAATATAAAGCTAACTTAGGTTATTTACGTATGCCGTGTTTGAAATGTAAAAAAAAGGGGATTCCCATCGAGTGTAAATATTGTAAATTAGGGTTTTGTTCTCGGTGTATCGTTCTCGAAATACACGAATGTAAAGGTTCTGATATAAAAAAAGAAGAACAAATAAAAGATCTTGAAAAGAAACTCGAATTCAAACCAGATAAAAAATTCGGAATGGTTTAAAGATTTTAAAACATTCCTTATATATGACCGCATTTTTAAAACATTGTCACCAACTTTATGATATAGACAAAAATCGTATGGTTACCGAAATACACTATTCTAAGTATACAGAAGGTAAAGGTTACGAAGACATGGTAGACACTTTTGATACGACATCAAAGTGTGAATTTAATCATACTAAAGGTTCTGTTCGTTACGAGAGGTTTCTCGATACCATGGTTATTAAAACAATCGAAACAACGCGTAAAATGGTTTTGATTGCTTTGGATAGCGCTTTATGTGAAAATAAAAATATACATTCACTAATACGAATTATGCGTTCTATACAAATAATTGATCCTACATTCATACCCCCAAACATAAATAAATCGTGTTCTTGGCAGAAAAAATTGGTAAGAAACATATGCACGGATGTATTTCCCGAAGTTATAAAAACGAGTACAAACAAATTTAATCTCGAAAAACTGTTTAGAACATTACAATTAATAGAATCAGACATGTCAGACTGAGTAAATTCATAACAAAATTGTTCGTGTTACCAGCTTCGATTGCTTTTTCAATTTTAAAACTATGCCCCGGGTTAGTAAACCCTTTATCTATATTTCTTCCTGGAATAAGTGGTCTAGATAAAGTACACTCTTCTTCTCTGTATCCAGGTCGACCGACGTTTTTGGAAATAATATCACACGCTGGACTTTTATATATCTCGTCTTCTGGTTCATCTTCTGATGGTGTATGCTTACCAAATTCGTGTGGTTGGCGACTCGTACCAGGCATAAAGTTCACGAATGGATTAATATCATCCATCGTATTTTTATCATCGAGCATTAATTCACTCATATTTATATTATCGTAAGATATATTTTTTATGTTTCATTTTCATACCGTGCTGTTCCCACATTTCATCGAGGTCTACGTCTAACATATGTGCTAATTGAAACAGATAACTAAACACGTCACCCATCTCCATCATAATATCCGTACCCCTACTTTTTTTTAGATTTGTTTTCTTGAACGTTTTCTTATACTGACGAATAGCAGATGCGAGTTCACCAAACTCTTCAGTTAAAAGTAACCAGACTGTATCTACACCAGCCCTATCCCAACCCTTCTCTTTACATATTTTTTCCGTTTCACATTTATAAAAATTCAAACCCATTTCTCACTTAACCAATAATAAAATCTAAACTTTATATAAGAAACATGGAAAAAAACGCTATCATAGCAGCTTTAGTAGTATCAATCTTATTAGGATTTATATTATGGTTTACCATTTTTAGAAAAACTGAACCAGAACCTGAACCAGAACCAGAACCAGAAGTTACAGGACCAACACCCAAAACTACACCAAGTGAAACTGTAGACGCCACCGACGAGGCTATGATGGGTGGTGACGACGAACCAGTTCCAGACGAAGACGAAACTAAACTCGACACTGCACCAGCCGAAGACGAAGTTGAAGAAGAAACTACGGGTGAAGTTTCACCTTATATGATAAAAAAATAATGAGTATATATAAAGCATGACAAATAAAAACCAACAATTTAAAATTGCGGTCGTTGCAGTTCTCATTGTCTGTTTGATTTCGTCTATAATAGCAGCGGTAAGATCGAGTACATCTTCGCCTTCAGAACCAGCTCCAGCTCCAGCTCCAGCTTCCAAAACCGAAGATGAAGCCGCTGTAAAAGAACTACAAAAAGCAGTCGAAGATCTCGAAACCATCAAAGATCGTATTAAAAATGCGGAAGAAGGGTACCGCGAAAAGTATAGATCCGAAACGAATAATGGGCTTACAGTTGTTGGTACGTTAATGGAACAAATGGTCGACGTTATGGTCGCCGTTTTGAAACAACCACTCGTCGCCGAAGCGATATCTAAACGTATCGTTAATAAACAGGACGCCGACGAAATTGCGGAATACATTGAAATGTTAGGTAAGGAAGTTGTTAAGGAAATTGAACAAACACAACTTTTAAGATGTGGTAAACCATTAGTTCGAAAAACAAAGATGGAAAATGGAGGTATATCTTCTTGGTATGAAGAAGCTGAAGGGGAAGTACCAGAAAATAATTGTGAGGTTTATAGATTTAATCAAGATAAAGTAGAAGAAGGCACGAAACGTGCAGCCGCGAATTTATACAATAAAGTTCTTTCGGTCGTTGAAAAGGCTGAGGAGAGAGATAAAATGTACAGAATAACTAAAAATATTACTATTGATAATTATAAACAGTATTCAATATCGTCTGGTAGAGAGATTAGTTCGGCGTATATAGATTCTTTTCCCGAACAGGATAAACTCGAAACTATTGCATTGGCGCATTATAAGTATTTGGGTCACGAACTGAAAAGGGAATTAGGTGAATCTATTAATATTAGAGAACTTACAAGTGAAGAAGAAGATGCGGTTAAATATTTAAAATGAAATCTCAAAACGAGGGTGGAGTAAATAATCAATTATAGTACAAAAACTTGTAGTATAATTAATGGTATGTATACGTTAATTATATTATAACCCAATTTGTTCGTTTTTACCGAACTTGTTACCGTACGTTGTTGTACTTACCGGTCTATCGATAGGAACACTAAGTGTATCGACATCGTGGACGTATCCCATATATTGAGAAACACCCGTCTGGATTTGACCAATAGCCGTTTTAATCACGATACCGTTCATGTACTTGACCTGTTCCTGAACGTTCGCGTTTGGATCACCGGAGTTGTTTATGAAAACAACGCGCATGATACTGTATAAATCGTTTGCGTTTTGGTAATCTATTGCAACGCCAGTTTGGTCTCTAAAACTCTGGCGAATACCACGCTGGAGCAAATTCATATTAAACTCGGAAAAGAACAGGGTATTCAAGGGTGTTGGACACTGCTTGAGCGAATTTATGTGAAGAGCGTCACACATTTTAATATAGTCCGGGAAAAAAAGTATCAGTAAATATAAATGTTAATCCTTGCTGATTTCGATAAAGCGTACTCGACCAAACCATGTAATTACGAGAGACCAATCTGTAAAGCCCCAGAGTGTTTCGTCGCCTCGTACCCACCTGTTGCCAAAGTTGGTGATGCCGAGGGTAAATTTTATGTGAACACTTCCCTTCTCCAGCCCAATCGTTTAGCTGAGACTTTAGGTCCCGTGACGATAAGAAGTGCTGATTTTAGACACTCGTGCTCCAAGTAAGTTAAAAAATAGATTCGTAGTAATTATATAATGAGAGTCACAAAACGTTCCGGTCGTGTTGAAGACGTAAAGTTTGATAACGTCACCAACAGGATATCAAAACTCAATTATGGTCTCTCTAACTCAGTCGATGTTACGAAAGTTGCGCAACAAGTTTTTTCATCTATCTACGATGGTATCAAAACCCACGAAATTGATACACTCTCGGCTGAAATATGTATTGGAATGATTACATCCGATCCCGATTACGAAATTTTGGCAACTCGTATTACCGCAAGTAACATTCAAAAACGGGCACCCAATAATTTTAACATTGCCATGCGTAAACTTCACAAAGCGGGTATTGTAACCCACGAAGTTCTCGAAGTTTCGGCAAAGGTTAAGGACGATATTCAACCCGAACGCGATTACGATTTTGGGTACTTCGGTCTTAAAACGCTCGAAAAGGGGTACCTCCAAAAGATTGATGGTGAAATTATCGAAACGCCTCAGTACATGTACATGCGTGTTGCCATTGGTATCCACGGTCACGATACCGAACGTGTCCTGGAAACGTACGATGCACTTTCCAAAGGTTTGTTTATACACGCCACACCAACTTTGTTTAATGCAGGAACACCCAGGCCACAAATGTCGAGCTGCTTCCTTATCGCAAATAAGGAAGATAGTATTGACGGAATATACGATACTGTAAAAGAGTGTGCGCAAATCAGTAAATGGGCGGGTGGTATTGGTTTACATGTTCACGACGTTCGTGCGAACAAATCACACATTCGCGGTACGAACGGGACCTCAGATGGAATCATCCCCATGCTTAGAGTGTATAACTCGACCGCAAGGTACGTTAACCAGGCGGGTCGGCGAAAAGGGTCCATTGCCGTATACTTGGAACCATGGCACGCCGATATCCTCGATTTCCTTGAAATTCGTTTGAACCAAGGTGACGAGGAAGCGCGGTGTCGTGATCTGTTTTCAGCAATGTGGATTCCGGATCTGTTCATGAAACGCGTCGAATCCGGTGGTAACTGGTCTCTGTTCTGTCCAGACGTCGCACGTGGATTATCGGATGTTTACGGTAAAGAGTTCGAGGACTTATACGAGAAATACGAAGCCGAAGGACTTGCGAAGAAAGTTGTACCTGCATCAGAAGTTTGGAAAGCGATCATTAAATCACAAAGCGAAACAGGAACACCGTACATGCTCTATAAGGACGCGTGTAACGAAAAGTCGAACCATAAACATATTGGTACGATTAAATCGTCTAACTTGTGTACGGAAATTTTAGAGTACACAGACAAAGACGAAACGGCTGTATGTAATCTTGCATCCATCGCGTTACCGAAATACGTTGACGTCGAAAAGAAAGAGTTCAATCACGAGGAGTTACACCGCGTCACGAAAATGGTTACGCGAAACCTGAATAAGGTTATCGATAAAAACTTTTACCCGACCGAAAACGGAAAACGGTCGAACATGCGCCACCGACCCATTGGTATAGGTGTTCAGGGTCTTGCTGATGTATTCATCATGCTCCGTATGAGTTTTGGTTCCGAGGAATCGCGAAAACTTAACCGCGACATATTTGAAACCATATACCACGCGGCACTTGAATCGTCGTGTGAACTTGCCGAAATGTACGGAACGTACGAAACGTTTAAGGGGTCACCGTTCAGTCAAGGTATTCTCCAATTTGATATGTGGGATCGTGACCCGAAATTTAGTGGTCGGTATGATTGGAACGCCATGCGTGAACTCGTCAAAAAGGGTACGCGGAACAGTTTGTTACTTGCACCCATGCCTACCGCCTCGACGTCCCAGATTTTGGGGAACAACGAGTGTTTTGAACCATACACGACCAATATCTATTTAAGACGAACACTCGCGGGTGAATTTGTTGTCGTAAACAAACACTTAGTAAACGATTTGAAAGAACGGGGACTTTGGTCGAAGGAAATGAAAGACCTTATGGTGAAGGCGAATGGGTCTGTCCAAAACATTATCGATATTCCCGACGATCTTAAGGAACTGTATAAGACCGTATGGGAAATGAGTCAAAAAACAATCATCGATATGGCGGCGGATAGAGGTGTATACATAGACCAAAGTCAAAGTATGAACTTGTTCGTCGAGAGTCCGACCTTATCGAAACTTTCGTCTATGCACATGTACGCGTGGAAAACGGGTTTGAAAACGGGTATGTATTACCTTCGAAGTAAAGCAAAGGCGCGACCGATCCAGTTCAGTTTAGAGGCGGAATGTGCTATGTGTTCCGCCTAAACAGTTTGTATTTCGTAAACATGTACCAAACGCGCATCTCTATAATTTTGATATACAGATAGTTCATACTATATTGGGTTAATAATAAAAATATTAGTTTATATAAATGAAACGTTCACGAAGAGGTGATAATACACCTAATATACACAAAAACATACTAGAGGAAGAACTTAGAATATTAAGAAAAAACTATATAAAATTAACACGCGAATATAGTAAAATAATGGAAAGTGATAAAACGTACCAAAAAACTAAAGAGTTGGAAAACCTGTCTAAAAAACTAAAGATTTTGGAAAATATTATGAAAACCCGTGTGAAAGAAATTAGTAAAGCTTAAAGTTTACGTAACATATACATTTATAAAGCATGGCAAAATTTACAAACGCACTCGAAAACTTAAAAATTGCCAACTACGATGGTCGTAAGATTTCACTGTGTACGATCGAAGACGGGCTCATGAAATTCCAAATTCCGCGCATGTACATGCCTTTTGGTATTTCTGGGTTTACACCCGAAGTTGGTCCGACCAAATATAATATCGATTTCGCTATGAAAGGTTACGACGAGGAAGGAAACTATGTAAAAAAGTTTTACGAAATATTAACTCAACTCGAAAACAAAGTCATAGAAGCCGTCTCCGAACAAAGTGAAGACATTTTCGGTAAAAAAATGAGCACCGATGAACTCAAACCAATGTTTAACTCTAACATTAAAGAGACCCCCGATCGCGAACCAAAGTTTAGAGTCAAAGTTGATTCTACTATAGACGGTAAGGTAAAATCACACGTATACGACGAAAACAAAAAAGGATTAATTGACGATATAGAAAATGGTTTATATGCGCGACAGTCGGGTACAGCGGTCGTTGAGATGAACAGTGTGTATTTTCTAAACAAAAAGTTTGGTATTTCATGGAAACTTAACTCGCTCGTGGTATATGAGCCACAGAGACTTAAGGGGTTCCAGTTTATTGGCGTTTAGAATCATTTAAAATAAGTATTTGGTAAATAGCCTGAGCTTCTTTTAAAAGTTTACCTTTGAGTTCCATGTACGAAGATGGGTTTAACCCGTGTTTAATCTTGGCTAATCGAACGGATTCGTTCCATTTAGACAAAGTCATTGTTACTATTATACTATTACAACATTTTCTTTACCTTTTTCTTGTACTCTTTTGTACCCTCTTTTGGTTGGAGTTTGAAACCAGTTTTCTTTGGCTTGAACACTTTTACCAAATGCTTGGACCCTTCCTCTTTCATTCTCGCCAACGCCGCTTTACGCGCAGCTTTAGACACGATTCTCCCGTACTTATCTTGAATGAGATCCGATTTTGTGAGACCCCCTGTTGTTTTCATAGCCGTTCCGTGGAACACTTCAGCTCTTGATCCGAATGTTTGCATTTTGTATATACCTTAAGCGCGGAAAATATTTCTAATAGCGGTTATAGAAATCGTATCACTCGTTTTGTTTCCAGTTGGTATTTGGTATTTTAGGCGATCGTCTTTTAAAACCTCGGCAGATAAAAGTGATTTGTGTCCCTGTAAAGCAATCATAGCCTGTTCGACCGAAGGGTACCCGGGTGTATCTTTGTATACAAGTTTCTTTACGTGTACAGTTCGTTTTTGTCCTGATCTGTGCGCACGCCCAATCGCCTGTAACTCGGTTGCTGGGTTCCAACACGGTGCAGTAAAATACACGCGACTCGCACACTGAATATTCAAACCTTGACCACCAGCTTTTACCTGAATAAGAAAAACGCTATTTTTAGGCGCTTCATTAAACAGTTTCAGTTGCGTTTCTCTATCTTCTTTTGAAACTGAACCGTCTATACGAAAAACGGGACACGATAAGTTTTCGCGTATATAGTCCATTTCTTGTTTAAATTGACAAAACACGAGCGTCTTTTCATCGGGGTGTTCCGAAATCAGTTTGAACAAGGTTTCCATTTTTTTGGAACGACCTTCCCAAAACTCGGGTATATCACCTTGTTTCTTTGCTATACCATTGATATACATTTGTGGGTAAATCATAGTTTGGCGTGCTCGTAACAAACACTCGAATATTTCCATGTTATACATGTGCACGTTTATAGCCGACCTAAAAATATCTTTGATAGTTTCTTGTGATTCGATAAAAGCGTGTTTGTATAATTCGCGCTCTTCCGGATACATTTCGAGTTCGACATTTTCAAATTTACACTCGGGTATTTCGAGTGTGGGAATATCCTCTTTTGTGCGTCGCAGTATATATAAGTTTTTGACTTTAGATGTCATAGCTTGTACAAGTTTTCGATCAACACCAATAAATGTACACAATGTGACGAAATCTTTCATTGAATTAAATACAGGTGTACCCGACAAAATCCATCGTATATCGGCATGGAGTTGACATACCGCTTTAAATTTAGACGAACTCGGGTTACGTATTTCGTGACCTTCGTCTAACACGACACGCCCCCATTTTATTTTGTGTAGCATCATAGTATCTTCCGTTAACAAAGAGTATGGTGCAATAACCACATCTGATTCGAGTAAGTCATTGGGGTTTCGGGTTCGATCCGGACCATCGTATATAAACACGTTTAGGGAAGGTGCAAAATTAGTAATTTCATTCTTCCACTGTGTGACTATAGACTTTGGTACAATAATAAGTGTATTCTTTTTCCGATTTCCAAGAATGGTCGAAATAATTTGTATTGATTTACCTAAACCCATTTCATCGCATAAGAAACCACCTTTTGGACCTTTCGATAAATTTTCCATAGAGAGTAACCATGATACACCTTCTTTTTGGTGTTGGTGCAGTTGACCATTAAGTAAAGACACGGCACGTATATATTGTTCTTCCATTTTTAGTCTAGTTTTGTGTTTGGTTTGTATTACTTAGGTTATACTTTTCAAGTGTTTTACACTTGGGTACATACCCTTTACTCATTCTATATAATAATTTCTTCTGTGCCTGTTCCTTTAAAAAATTTGATTTTTGTTTATTTTTTTCGTATCGCTCTTTACGTGTCAAACGTGTGACATTTAAACACGTTTTGAGTGTGTACGGACTCCGCAGTTTAGATGATTTTTCATTAGGGTTACCCCAATTCTTTTTTAGATCATCGTATACACTACGCGTGACATTTTCAGGTACATTTATGACATATATTGTTGAATATGGTGTAGTTTCGTGTTCGTACCAACCAGCAGTTAAAAGTTCCTCGATATATTTATATTTTTCTGGTTCGCGTTTAATTTTTTTTTCTAAATTTGATAACCATCGTTCTATACCATAACACACGCGCCATTTTTCATTTAAAAATATTAAGTGTACATACGGATTATCATATTCTGTATATTTTTTGTATAATTTATCATTCAATTGATCGTGTGTTAAACTTCTATATACTGGCCAAGTATCTAACCCCCTTTTCATTTTAAGCTTACCCACGTACCATGAACCAATAGTATCATTTTCTAAAATAAATAATGTATCCATACTATACCCTGATAAAATGTCTGTCAAGAAAAGTCCCGACCACTTGAAAAAAATAATTATATATTCGAATTCCAAAAAGTGAAAAGTGAATAAAATAAAATTATTTTTTGTAAGTAGTTGGTACTTTTATTGACAGACATTTTTTAAAAATCCTATATGTTTTAGGTATACTTTTATTTTTTAAACATTTTATACACAAATTAAACAGTAAAAAAATAAAATGTCTGTCAAGAAAAGTCCCGACCACTTGAAAAAAATAATTATATATTCGAATTCCAAAAAGTGAAAAGTGAATAAAATAAAATTATTTTTTGTAAGTAGTTGGTACTTTTATTGACAGACATTTTTTAAAAATCCTATATGTTTTAGGTATACTTTTATTTTTGATATTTGATTTAACGTTTACCTTTAGTGTTATATACAATGGTAGCAATTTGAACTGCAAGTGTTATAGCTTCAGCTTTTGCTATAGTGTCTAAATAATATTCTATATGTTGTGTACTAAAATCGTGTGAATTAATTAGATCGACACAATAAGGTATGAATCTTGTCGATGCCGTTCGAAATTTATTTGTTCTTAATTTTATAGTTCGTTTGCTTACTATGTATGAAACGCGTGTAATGCGACTCAATTTCATTCAACTTATATAATATACACCAAAAATCTTTATCCTTCTTCGACGTAATCGTCGTCTGAGTCTGTTAATATGGTACACTCGGGTCGAACAAGTTCTTTTTTCTTACGTGTTTTCTTTACTGGTTCTTCTATACCGTATTCCCTATGGTACAGTACCTTTTGCCAAAAATCTTCCATGACGGGTAAATATTTTGCAAACCATTCGCGATCACGTTTTACGTTAACGACAACAAACTCTTCTGGTTTAGGCCAATTAAAATCGGCGGGTTTATACTGAATAAAATCAGCCTCTTCGAGATCAAGAATTTCCATACACAATTGAAGTTGAGGCATGTAGTGTTCGGGTACCTCGGGTTTAATTTCACGCATCATGGGACACTTGATTTCGACGAGTTTGCCACTTTCAGAAACGCCATCAGGGCTCCCACCGAGAAACGAATATTTTGGGTGTGGGCATAAACCGAGTTCGTGTACGACTTCACCGTGGCGCTGTTCATATAAAATACGAGCTTCGTCTTCGTACTTTTCACCGTGACGCGTTGCTTCGTTACCTTCAAATTTTGGGCCTTTACCACACTTTCTTAATAAAAGTTGGTGTGGTGTTTCGTATTTGTTTACACCAATAGCTGATGCCGCATCTGATGCCGTGAGCATACCCATTCGAAGATCTAACCATTCCTGTGATTTTTGGGGTGCGTACTCGAAATCTAACCACTTTTGTACATTTGGGTGCATGTTACATAAACATGTCGTAAAATGTTTAAGCTTCTTCTTCACGCGCTTTACGTAACCGTTCGCGTAAAACACGGACGGTTCCTATACACGCGATGTTGCGACGCACACACTCGTCTATGAGTTCTTCTTTTTTCATATGAGACAATTTTGGTCTTGAAATTGTTTCTTTTTTATCATACGTGTTACCTCTGGATGTAAGTGTTCTTTTTACAGTAATGAACTCTTCGGACGACGAGTCATCGGGGTATTCGAGTGGTGGTAAATCTGAAAAATCATCGGGTGGTGGGCGCCTTATAAATAATATTTTGATTAATAAAAATGTACTTACAAAGCCACTTGCAAAATATAAATATTTTCTCATTGGTATACCTATTAGAAGGGTCTATTGTTTAAGTAAGGTATAACTGGGGGTGGACCCGGTGGTGGAGGTGGTGGGTAAAAGAAACGTTTCGCCGCTTGTTGTTCGGCTTGTTTTTTGTTTTTGGCGTGTCCGCGTCCTAAAAATGTATTATCTACAAAAACGTCTATGTAAAAAATACCGTTTTCATGGTTTATGACGCGGTATTCGGGTAAAGGTAAATTATTGGTTTGACAATATCGCATGAGATGATCTTTGAAATTATCATCGACCATGATACAATTCAAGTTTACCATTTCGGGGTTCGTGTATATGTTCAATATGAATTGTTTGGCGTGTAATAAACCGAGATCCATGTATATGGCACCAACCAAAGCTTCAAAAACGTCTTCGAGAATTTTAGGATTTTTATTCCATTCGTTACGCATACCCTTTTCATCCATTTGAACCCAATTATACAAACCGAGTTTAGTTGCGATACCCGCTAAGGTTTCACCGCGGACGAGTTTTGTACGCGCTTTAGTAAGGAACCCTTCCTGTTTATTTTCATAACGATCAAATAAAAATTTTGTAATGACAAAACCTAACACGGAATCACCGATAAATTCAAGAGTTTCAAAAGAACCGTCTAAAGATTCATCTTCTTTTAATGCTGATTTGTGTCTAAATGCTTTTTGGTACAAATCTATCTTAGATATTTTTGTACCAACAAGGGTTTCTACCGAGACCTTGTCGATTAACATGGTTTAGTTATAATACGTATATATTTTTTAAGCCTTTTCTTCTGGTTTGCTGTAGTGTGGGGACAAAAACTTTTGTAAGTTCAAAAACGTAACTTGAGTATCAGCTGGTGGTTCAAGCAAATCACGCAATTTATCGTCGAGGACCAAAACGCGACCGTTATCCGGATGCTTCAAGCCCTTATCGTTGACGTACTTGTTAATCGCGCGCGTGACGGTGCTTCTCGAGACGAGTTCACCTTCTGGGAGTTCCAAAAACGCACGAAGTTTTTCGGAAACGGCTTGTTTGCGGTTGAACCCGTTGTTTTCAGCGCGCTTCGCAGCCTTTTCACCGTTTGGATCGTCTTGTTTAGCCTTTACTTTTCTAATGAGTTTAGAGAGGGTTTTAATATCGTTTCTGAGAGCAGAGATTTCTTCGAGGACGGTTTCAAGAGACATTTTATATATTACTTAGGTTCTCTATCTTTAAGTCTATTTTTTAAACGATGTATATGTACTGAAAATAAGTAGAACAATAACTATGAATGTTAAAAATTTAAAAAGGTTGTCTATACGCATAGGGTACAGGTATCCAAACGCATACGGTTGACGTGGATATACATCTTTATCCTGACCCGGGCATCCACCAGCACAACACTCCTTCTTACACGGTATAATATACCCCTTTTTCCGTATACCGCATACTTGTTCCTTGTGTGGATAAGGCGTGTCGTAATCGGCGTAGCATCGACATGTATCCTGGCACTCCATATTTATTATATAGGTAATATAATAATGGTAAAAACCGTGAAGAGTTTACCTAAATCATATTATCTTGTACTGAGTGGGTACTCATACAAGAATTCGAAAGCATTCATAGATAAATATTTCTTCTTCAATGACCCGGTTCTCAAGAAACATTACGAAAATAATGATATAACCAAATTTAGAAATAGAGTATCGCGAGTACACGGAGATAAAACGTTCGATTCCATGGTACACGTTCTCGTAACAGAGAGTATTCGACCCATAATATACAACATTCTCGAAGATTTAACAAAATTTTTGGATCCCATGGGCGATTTAATATTAAGTGGTGGTGAAGCGCACAATCACTATATCGAAGACGACGAAAGAATAATAACTTCGGATATAGACACGAAATTTGTTCCTCGTATAAAACCAGACCAAAAATTTTTCGGAAAACTCCAAGCCATAAAACTATTGTTATGGAATAAGCTCGGAGAATTGGCGAAACAAAACTTAAAAAAAATTAAAAAATCCGTATTCGACGAACTCGGTAAAGATTATTCGAAAGAACAAATTGATATACGAAAAATATCCAAATTCATAGGTATATTACCATCGAATACAAGTTTGGGTAAAGAAGTAACGAGAAGGTATACACTCATACCAAAAAGAAAGTTCAACAGAAAAAATATTGTTGATACGCTCATAGACGTCGAGGTTTTTACACTTGACTTTAAATTGAGATATTACGACGTAAAAGCGAAATCCATAAAAGAGAAAAATTTTGGTGGTATACTTGATATTGCTTTTATGCGCCCTAAACAACTCGGGTACGATATAGTAAGGCGCACGAAAAAGGTAAGAGGGTACAGAACTCTTGTCATGCGTTATGGCAACTATACACAAAAGTATAAGAACATAAAATTACCTACAAAAGAATACCTTTTAGAAGATTTATATGTCATGTCAAAAATGGGTTTACGACCAGAGAAAGTAGATAAGGATCGAAAACGCATGGTACTACTCGCTAAACAAATGACAAAAACGAAAATTTCGAATACAGATTCTATGGACACTATACTAAAAAAAGCACAAATAAAAAAAGTTCGAAAAATAAAAACGTTCAAAAGTTTAGGAAATACAACTTTACACAAAGCTTCCGAAATAAAACCAGAAAGGTACGAGAAATATACGACGGAACCAGATAAATCAAAATTGAGTAGACAAATCGTACACGGTATAAAAACTTCGAATAAAAATTTCAAAACGCCACCGGGTTACATAAGAACACAATCTAATCATATATTTAACATAGAACGCGCTAAATGGGTACCCAATCCAAACACTAACTATGTAAAAAATGAATTCAATTTCAGACCAATCAAACCTTTAGAAATAAACAAAAATGTAAAAATGGAAGAAACGCTTTATGGTTTTAAACCTATACGAGACCATTGGGTACCTAAACCTATACTCGAAAAATCAGCCATGATTCCGTTTATTGGGTTAAAGAAATGAAACCAATGTAATATACAAAATGATTTACGATACTCTCTCTAAAGGTGAAGACGGTTTGTATCATACGAAAGCTTCAAACGATGATAAGAAACGATATTTTATCCAGTTAAACGGTGTAAAGGTCACGGACGTTGATCAGGAAACGGGCGAAGTTTCATTCGAGGTTACAGGAGACGATAATCAAGCAAAGATTGAAACTGTACACGTTACAAATATCCAATCTGCCGTTGAAAACAGTAAGACTTGGTTTGGTAAAGAACTTTCAGAAAAAACCGTTACAAGTGCTTATACCAGGGGCGACCAGCTTACGGTAGACAGAATTTCAGCAACACGTGTTTTTGATCATAACAAGGAAACCGTTGATTTTGAAACAGTTGTTCCAGGTGCGACGTGTACTGCACTCATTGAATTTTCCGGGATTTGGTTCGCCAAGAAGGCATTCGGTCCTTCTTGGAATATCGTTCAATTGAAAATCCACGAAGAAAAAATGTCGGAACCCGAACCCGAACCAAATTCTGAAGAAACATATCCAGACCAGTACATTATTGAAGACGCAGAATAAAAAAAATTGTTGATAGTATATAAAGATGAAGATGAAGTTGAACAAAGTCACTCCAAGACAGGTCTTGATTGCCCTCGCTATCGCGGTTGTGATCTACCTCATGTTCTTAAACAACACAAAATCCACTTATTCTATTGAAGAACGCATGTACGCACCATCTGGCTACGGTGATATTGGTCCATCTGAACCAGGGTCTGGTTGTGAAATGAAGGCGGGTACCGGTCTCGCCTCTTCTCTTCTCCCAAGAGAAGTTGCCTCGCAAGAAGATTTCGGTGAATTTGCCCCAGAAGATATCCTCGCGGGCCAAAACTTTCTCGAACCACGAGCCCAAATTGGTTTCCCAGAAACGGTCAGTGGTGCTCTCAGAAACGCGAACCAACAAATCCGCGCCGACCCACCAAACCCAAAAGAACCATTCGTATGGAATAACTCCACTATCGCTTCCGATACTATGCGTAGACCATTGTGCTAAATAATTATTTAAAGAATACAGGTATAGTTTATATATAAATGTCTCAGGTTACACCTACAGATGAACTCTCGAACAGCGTCTCTAAATTGGTTGAATTAAACAAGCAAATTACAGAAGCCCGTGAAGATATTAAAGTACTCGTTCAGGCGGAAAAATCGCTCAAGTTACAAGTTAAGAAACTCATGACCGATAACGGTCTCGATGTTATTAACCTTAAAAAGGGTAAAATTTCCGTCAGGAAAAATGCTAGAAAATCAGGTTTAAACAAAACCTCAGTCAAGGAAGGTCTTACCACTTTTTTTGAAGGAAACGAACAACAAGCTGAAAGTGCCTTAAAGGTTATACTCGATAACTTACCAGTAAAAGAATCTACTTCACTCTCACTCACTGGTTTAAAAGATAAAAAACAGGAATAATGGTTTGGAATCAGTACGTATATGAAGCCATGAATGGAAACGATGCCGAAAACAGTGATTACGACGAAGAAATCAATATTGATGAACCTTTACATATAAACGACTGGGAATTGCATTACCAGGACGATCTCCGATATATGTGGGGGATACTACAACAGTACCTATACGATGCTGCTATTTCGCATCATATATTAAACTTTGCAAATTATGACGATTTCGTCGAGTTTTGCTTTTACAACTCTAGATACGGTTCTTAGATTAATATGTAATGAATATATATACAAACATGCTCCCAGATATCACGTCTCAAAAAGTCGCTATTCCAGCCTCGCTTTTTTTAGCGCTCAGTCCAGGTATTCTTCTCAGAACAGACGGTTCCAAAATCGCTTTCAGAGACGGTCTTACCGGCAGGACGGCAGTCATGTTCCACGCCCTCGTCTTCTTTCTCACGTTCTCTCTCATTGCCAAGGCGATGGGTCTCGTTCTTACCAAAACCGATCTTCTCGTCACCACGTCTCTCTTCCTCGCACTCAGCCCAGGCATGCTTTTGACCATTCCACCAGGATCCAAGGGTCTCTTTACTTCCGGTCAAACCAGCGTTCCAGCAGCATTGACACACGCGGTCGTCTTTGCGGTTGTCTTCGCTCTTTTGAGAAAGCAATTTCCTCAGTTCTATTAAGTGATGATATGGATTATCTTATAATAGGCCCAGGTGCCATGGGTATATTTTCCATGTTAGGGTACCTTAAAACTATTGAACACAAAATTCAAAACGTCAAGGAATATTCGGGTGCATCTGCGGGTGCCATACTCTGCACCTTTTTTGCCCTTGGGTTTTCAGTAGACGAAACTTTAGATAAATTACTCGAAATTAACTCAAATAAACTCGTTAAATTAAATTTGAAGTGTTTCATAAATTCGTACGGTTTAGTTGATTTAAAACCTATCAGGGACCAATTTGTTAACGTATTAGGTTCAGATCCCACATTTAACGAAATAGATAAGGCGCTATATATATCCGCATTTTGCGTAAACTCTTCTAAAACAGAATACTTTTCGAAATATACACACCCCGATATGAAAGTCATAGACGCTTTGTGTATGAGTATAGCAATACCCTTTATATTTTCATCGTATACGTATAATGGTTTAATTTACGTCGATGGAGGTACTTTGGAAACCTTACCATCGGCACCATTTTTAGACAAAAAACCCGATAAAATACTTTGTATACGAATGAAAATGGAATCGCAGTTTATAGAAGAAATAAAGAACCCTAAACAGTTTGCAGAAGCGCTCATTGCTTCGACCCTTAATAATAGAAAAAATAACGTCATAAAAAATAGTACAATTATTGATATAGACATAGGTCAAGTCGACGTGTTTAACTTTAACATGTCGTACGAAGACAAGTTTCAATTATACGTAAAAGGCATATCGCTATAACTTTTTTGTTGAGTTATATCAATATGGATGCGTGTGATCCAGGAGTAGACTTAAATAATCTCAGAACACTCGTAAAACAAAATACAGGAAATGAACTGCGACTCTCTAGAAAAGAGGTATGCGATGTATATGCGTCTATCCAGGGCGGGAAATTGCCGTTACCTCCACTCATTTTAAGCAAAGATGGTTCATATATGATAGATAGAAAATCGCCTCTATCACAAAAAGAATATAAAAAACTGTTTAGTGCGTCGACTAAAGTTTCGTCAATTAGACATATAGCGAATAAAGTGGGTGTAGCGCGTTACGCCGACAAAAAACTTACGAAGGCTCAACTCATTGACATAATAGGACGACGCCTTCATTCAATGAATGTCCACGAACCAATTAAATTACGATCCGTTCAAATAAAACATATCGAAAAATACGGCATGAACGAAAACGTGAATGTGAATGTGAACCGTATGAATGAAAACGTGAACGTGAACCGTATGAACGAAAACGTGAACGTGAACGTGAATCGAAAAAACATAAACGAAAGCGTAAACGTGAATCGAAAAAATGTAAACGAAAGCGTAAACGTGAATCGAAAAAACGTAAACGAAAGTGTAAACGTGAACCGAAAAAACGTAAATGTGAACGTGAAACGAAGAAACGTAAACGAAAGTGTAAACGTGAATCGAAGAAATATAAGAAATTATAACAAACCAGCACCCAGAACATTTTCAAAACCAAAAAAACCAACGTTTTTGAATAGAAGTTTTATCCCAACAAATAAAATAAAACCAATGCCCGGGTACGTTTTTAAAAGGAATATCAGGGGTTTAGGTATGTATAAAAATAAAAAACCAAATGTCGTGACGGGTGGTATTATTCAAGGACCCGCGCGAGGTCCAGTTGAAGGTCCAAAAGCACTTGAAACGCGTAATAGAGAAATAAAAGAAAACGAAATTCTTTTACGATCGTACCTTAACCGTGAAAATGTAAGTAAATATATAAATAATAGTCAAAAAACGAACGCGTTTAATAGAGTAAAACGAGGTACAAAGTTCAATAACGTAAAAACATACATTAATGGTATAATATCTACCAAAATAACAAACGAACAGCGTCTCCAAAATCAAAAGATAAAATTGGAACAGAATAGGAACGAGTTACAAAAAATTTTAAGTGAACTCACGAACTTGACAAACACAAATAAAAACGAAATCTTGCGTAAGTTTAATTCGAACGGAAAATTGAATAATGCGAAGACTTTAGCGATTCAAAAGGATAGAGATATTAAGAAAAGTAAACTCGAAAACCTTAAAACAAATCTTACAACGTTTTTGGGAAACAAAAACGTGAATAATAAAGGTACGTACATAAATAGACTGAACGCGGGTGAAGATATATCCAATTTGAAAAGAGAAATCATGGATGTGATTAACAAGAAAGAAGCTGAACGTAAAAATTATGATTTGAAACTCAAAGAATTGAGCGTTTTATTGAACAGTTCTAAAAACCTAAACAATTCCATGAAAGCTAAATTCTTACGAAACTTTGAAAAGACTAAAAATTTCAATAAAGTAAGAAAAAACGTCGAAGACGAATTCAAAAAAATAAATAATGCGCGCAAAGAAGGTGAAATAACATTCAGAAACGCGGATCAAAAGAAATTGTTACAAAAAATTATTAAGAACTTTTCGAACGACGATAAGCGCATGTTCATGCAACGTCTCGAGGCGGGTAACAATTTTAATACGTTAAAGGATAATGCTATTCAAGCAGCTCGTAACCTCAAAAAGGAACGTAAAAATAGAGAACTCGAACAGAAAATGAAAGCCGAGGCTGAATATAAAGAAAAACAAAGGCGACAACAGAAAGAACTTTTGAATAAATTCATGAACAATTCCAATTATTTAAATAATGCGGAAAGGAATGTGTTTAGACAGAGGTTCAATAGCGGTGAAAATTTCAATACTTTAAAAAAAAATATAAACAAACGCACAAAAAATCTGGAAGCGGAAAGTGTTCGAAAAGAAAAGGAGAGGTTAGAAAAACAAGAAAAGAAACGTATTCGAAACGAACAAAGAAAACTTTTAATTGAAATGTTAAACAATTCGAAAAACATGACAAAAGAAAACAAAGCACAATTTTTAGAGCGTTTTAATAAAGGTGAAAAATTTAATATCATAAAAGGTAATGCGTCTCGTAAAGCACAAAATTTGGAAAGGAACAGACTCCAAAAGGAGAAAAATGAAGCTAACCGTTTAGCGAAGGAAAAGAATAGTATAAGGAGTATTTTGAAAGAAACTAACGCTCTCAATAGTAGAGAAGTATCAGAATTTGAAAATCGCATTCAAAAATCAAATACACTTAATAATTTAAAAAATATAAGGTCAAATGTCTTGAAAAGTATATCTTCGTCTAAAATAAAAGCGGAAAGTGAAAAAAGTGTTAAAAGAGCAATTTTAAATTCAGGAAATATTTTTACAAACGAAAATAAGAATGAATTTCTTAGAAGAGTGCGTGAAAATGGAAACCTTCAAAACATATTAAAAAATATTGAAAGACGAAAGGAAGAAGCTATTAGAAAGGCTAAGGAAGAGGAAAATAGAAAGGCTAAGGAAGAGGAAAATAGAAAAGCTGAAGCTAGCCGTTTGGCTAAGGAAGAGGAAAATAGAAAAGCTGAAGCTAACCGTTTAGCGAAGGAAGAAGCGATCCGTTTAGCGAAGGAAAAGAAACTGAAAGAAAAGTATCAAAAATCCTTGAGTAAACTTTTAAATAGTTCTAAAAACCTTACAAATGCGAATAAAGTAAATTATCTTAAACGTTTCGAAAAGGGTGAAAACTATAACGCGTTAAAGAAAAATGTTGTTGGTAAAATTCGAAATCTTGCAAATCAAAGAAAGAAAAAAGAAGAGGAAGAGAGAAAAGCTAAGGAAGAAGCAAACCGTTTAGCGAAGGAAAAAGCGGAAAAGAAACTGAAAGAAAAGTATCAAAAATCCTTGAGTAAACTTTTAAATAGTTCTAAAAACCTTACAAATGCGAATAAAGTAAATTATCTTAAACGTTTCGAAAAGGGTGAAAACTATAACGCGTTAAGGAAAAATGTGGTGAATAAAATTCGAAACCTCGCGAAACAGCGAAAATTGAAAGAAGAGGAGCAAAGAAAAGCTAAAGAAAAAGAAGAAATGATCGAGAAGAAAAAAGCGGAGGCACTTGCAAAAAAGAAAAAGGAAGAGGAGGAAAAGAAGAAAAGGGAAGAGGAAAATAAAAAGAAAGCTGCAAAAAACCAAGAAATGCGCGAATCCTTGACTAATAAAGTTAAATCGACACAAATGAACCAAAAAGTTAAAAACAAATTACTCAATCAACTCAAAAATTACAGTGTTCAGATTCAGAACATTGCACCGAGTATAGAAAAAGTCATAGAATCCGAAAAACTAAACGGTAATTATAACGAAGCTGCAAATAAAAAGAAACGCCAGGAAGTTAAGAAACAACTCGCGGAATACATATCCAAAACGTACCCAAACATGTCGAATGCTGATCGTAAGAAATACATAAATAGTGCAAACCTTACGCACTGGAGAAAAGGTATCTTTACTGGAAGTCAGGGTATGGAAGCAAATCGGGCGTTTAATAGAATTAAGGGTAATATAAAACGAAACATGGATGAAAAGAAAAGAAAAAATGTTCAAGCTAAATTGATAAAAACTATGCAAAATAAACCTCCTCCACCACCCAAAAATAAGAAGGCGAACCTTAAGAAACTCGTTAACAATACTATGAAAGGACGTGCGGCTAAAAATGTAAGCAGACTCAAAAAGAACATTAACGAAGGTATTTCTGAAATGGCGGTAAAAACACGACTCGCACAATTAAATAAACAAACAAAGTACCAGAAATAAGTAATATAAAAAATAAACACAAATCGTTAATAAAAGATGTACACTGGACTTATTCGATACTTCACTTTTATTAAGGGTGCGAAAGATGCAAAAACCGTTGTTAAGGGTAACAAGATGGGAAAAGTTACTGGAAGTAGAGAAGATATGGAAAACCGGGTTAAGTATAAGTGTGGCTTAAAAAGACGCGAGGTTTGGGATGCTAATTCAAAGTCGTGGTATACTAAGGTATACTATGCCGATGGAACGTATTATAATCCGGTTGTATTCCACGAAGGTAAACTCGAAAAAAATCCCAAGTTTAAATAAATGAAAATTCCAATAAGTAACACAGGATACCTTTCAAAACATGGGTACGTCGACGTTAAAGAAAAAACGGAACTTGCGAGACACAGGGCACTTTCCAAAGTTATACGCGCAGGTGAACCACCACTCGGTCTTTTTAGAAGATTGAACGTACTCATGATTTTATTTAAACGTAAAGATCCAAAACTTTCTAAAATTTTTAAGAAGGATCGTGATTGGGTCAAAGAAAAATTTATGCGTAAACAATAAATGAATCCACATTTTGAAGCGTTTTTGAGAACACTTGGTATTTTTATTTCGGTATTTTTTACAGTACGGTGGTCCGAAAAATCGATCGTACCCACTTATGATGTACCCCTCAATGTAGTAACTATTATAACCGCAATTCTATTAAATTACTATGGACCACTGAAGATATAAAATAATTAAAGAAAAGTGTAAATAATATAGTAAGTATGAGTACGTGCTCAGTTTGCTGCGCCACGTATAATAAATCGAATCACAAAAAGGTATCGTGTCCTTCTTGTGATTACGAATCGTGTAGAACGTGTATACAAACGTATTTGCTATCGAGCGTGGAAGATCCACACTGTATGGAATGTAAAATAAAATTTTCGCGCGAATATGTCGATTCGTTTTGTACCAAAAAGTTTCGTAACGTCGATTATAGAAATCACCGCGAACGGGTTTTGTACGATCGTGAAATGGCGCGCATGCCTGAAACGCAACCATACGCCGAACGTAGAATAAAAATGGATACCCTGCGACATAAATATTACGATCTCATGGATACACTCGTACTAGTGCGTGCAACCCGTAACGACGCACGAAGGTTAAATCATGAAACGGGAATGTACGATATTGTCATAGATGAATTGCGCAGACAACTCACTTCCGTTGTTAACGAAGCAAACGATATAGAAAATTCAGATATAGATACAGGTATACTCGCGTTCACGCGTAAGTGTCCCAGTGAAACGTGTCGAGGGTTTCTAAACTCGGAGTGGATGTGTGGTTTATGCGATAAAACATTTTGTGATAAATGTTGCGAAGAACGTTTACAGAACCACGAGTGTGACGAAAAAACGGTCGAAACTATGAAACTCATAAACAAAGATACGAAACCGTGTCCCAAATGCGGTACGATGATACACAAAATAGATGGGTGTGCGCAAATGTGGTGTACAGATTGTCACACCGCTTTCGATTGGCGTTCCGGACATATCGAAACTGGGCGCGTACATAATCCGCACTATTTTGAATTCAAAACGAGGTCTAGGGAACACGGTGATATACCGTGTGGAGGTAGACCCACGTATAACGAACTCATACAAAATGGTGCAAATGAATACCTCATAGATCTAAGTTATAAATTATCACACATAGATAGGGAAATCATATATAAGTACGGTGGTATTTACGACGACGATAATCTACACTTACGCGTATCGTACCTTTTGAAACACATAAATGATGAATCGTTTAAAAAAGAATTACAAAGACGCGATAAAGAAAAGTCTAAACTAAAGGATATACGAAACGTATACGAAATGTTTACCGATACGTGTGGTGATTTACTTCGACAATGGATACTCGATACATCTAGAACATGGGATATATTACACATCGTACACGAATTAGCTAACTATTCAAACTGGGTAATATCTCAGATACGTAAAAGATACAATTCTAGTTTACCACATTATATATTTTTAAAAACATTAAAGAAATCCGATGTAGACTTATAAATGGATTTATTAACTTACGGTTTAACACTCCGTTTCGATAAAAGTTACGCGAGCGCAGGATTACTTTTACCGATACCGGCTAAAATAGTCTACGAATTAACAAAATTTTTTAAAGAAGAAACCGAAGAAATATACAAGTATTATCTAATACTCGTACAGTGTGGTTTACTCATGATCAGGTACGAATGGGAAAGGTACATAGACTTGTTTGATATTTTGTTTAGTGCATGGTCTATACTATTTATCGCACAGAGTAAAAACTTAGAGAACGAGGTAATACAGTTTAATATTCTCGTGAGTACCCTAAAAAGTACGTATTACATGTTCTTAGTGAATAAGTTTCTGTATTTCATGGGAATGTATTTCTCACTCATTAGTATGCTCGTGTACATTAGAAATTCACACGAAAAATACACTTTACCCGTATCAAAGATACTTATGATACCAGCCTATTACGGACTTCTTTTAGCAGTCGAAAGAAATTCTTTATAGATATCAGGATGAATAGAGTGTTGTTACTTATTTCTATAACACTGCTTATACTATATTTTATACCCACGTACACTGATCCAAAAATTATAAAAACCGTTCTTACGAACGATGAGTGTGATCATATAAAACAAGTAGCGTCCAAAAAATTACATGCATCGACCGTTTCAAAATCTCGTAATATCGACGAAACTATACGTAAAAGCGAGACGGCGTGGATAAAGGCATCCGAAGATCCTGTCGTTGATAAACTTATACGTAAATGCGTTTCGATGACGGATCGTCCTTTAAGTAACTGCGAGGATTTACAGGTTTTGAAATACGGACCAGATGGTTTCTATAAACCACATCAAGATGCGTTCCCCGACGATAAGAATAAACGAATGTACACATTCATAATTGCCTTGAATGACGAGTATGAAGGTGGTGAAACCGTGTTTCCAAACATAAACAAATCGTACCGTTTAGAAAAGGGTGACGCTTTGTTCTTTAATACGTTAAACAACTATGAGTGTATGACGAAGAAGGCATTACACGGCGGTGCATCTGTAAAATCCGGTGAAAAGTGGATATGTAATTTATGGATTAGAAAGTATACGTATTAATTTTTTTGTTGTTTAAAAGTAGTATGGCAGGCGGTTCAGAAAAAATTTTAATGCTTGTCTTCATGTTCGCATGTTGCGTATCTATATTAGTAGGATCACTCACTGGTCTATTTGTTTATGGTGATGGTACCACAACCACAACTACAGATGATGGTTCAGGAAGTGGTTCAGTTAAACTAGACGTGGACGTTTCATTAACAGGAGATGCCTTACCCAGCGGTATTAAGTGTTGGTATACCGGTACGTCTTTGGATGAAAGTGGTTTAATATGGAAAGATCGATCAGGTAAAGGTAACGATATAAAAAATGATAACGTAAAAGGTAAGCTAAAAATGGGATTAGATCCAGTATCGGGAAACTACGTTTACGGAAGTACAGAAGATGGTATAACCATACCCTTCGATTTTTCGGGAACGGCGTGGACACTTTTTACAGTTGCGCGGTATAACGGTGAAAATAAGAGAAGACTATTCGATGCTAAAGGTAAAAACTGGCTCGCGGGATGGCACGCAGAAAGAACGGGTGTTGCATACTATGGCGATAAGGGTTGGGTAACACCCATAGAAAATATACACGGTTCCGGGCGAACGTGGATTCAAACTACCGCATATAAAACCCAATTCTTTACGAACGGTGATGTACGCACTACCAAGTACGTTGGAGATGAACCCGGTACGATAACGATAAATATGGGTGATCACGCCAATACCGAATCGAGTGATTGGGCCGTTCACGAAATTATAGTATACGATAAAGCTTTATCACAAAAGGACCGGAAAAAAGTTGAAAAGTACTTAATCGATACGTATATTTCACCGGAACTCCAAAGTGGTATAGACTTTACAAAAGGGTACGAACAAAGTGTAACGCCGGTAGGAAAAGATGGGTTAGGTGGTACCGCCGAAAAGTGTCGTTTATACGCCCTGAAATTGGGGTATAAAATGTGGGGTCACCGAACGGAAAAACACGAAGATGCTATAAAAAACGTATGTTTCTTTTACCCTAACACGGACGGTGTATCGTACGAAGGTGATACTTCGGACGATAAAAACACGGTTGGGTGTACGGAAAAAAGTGCAAAACTTAAAGACGGGTGTATTTTACCACAAGAAGAGGAAGAAGAAAACTGATACATTTACTTTGACACCTCACCAACCACAAGTTTTCGTGAACCATCACCTTGAACCGCCCAGATTTGGTCTAATTTGGCAGCTGGACAATCAATATCATTTTGATTATCTCCCCACGAACCCCAAGTATTTTTATTTTTACTACCTACATTACTTGGGTCAGAACAGATACGCCCGCACCCTGGTACGTCTTGGTGGACCGCTTCACCGTGAATACACCAACCATCATCACCAGATGGGATTTGATGAGGAATTTGCGTTAGCTGTTCACCGTCATCACCTTCGTCGTCTTCGTCTTCGTCTTCGTCTTCGTCTTCGTCGCCGTCGTCGTCGTCGCCGTCGTCTTCGTCGTCACCTTCGTCACCGTCCTCTTCTTTTTTAGTAAGTAGTAGACCACCTGTAATTAAAAAAGAACTCGATGAGCAGCAACAACACACAACCAATACAAGTAACGCTAAAAGAACAGTGGTATCGTCATTACCTGGTGTAGCCATTTTAATAGTAGTATACATTTTAAATAATAGTTTATATAAATGGTAAATAACAATACAGCTAAAAACAGAAAAAATTTAATAAACTATATAAACTCGAAAAACAAAATATGCAACGGTCTTAATAAAATGCAATTCGTTAATCAGTTGGGTAAAAAAACACTGAATGAAATTAGAGAAAATATAGATAAAGAATTTCGAAAACAACAACTCCGTTTTTTAGGTAGAGGGTGTGGTAACGGTATAAATCTTCGAAAAACTCAGGGAAAAAAAGGTTTATTTAGTAAATTTAAGCGTGTTCGGTAACGATACCTTTTTCGGCTAACATTTTTCTGTTTGCCATGTGTTGTGCTTGAACATCGTCCTTGTTTTGACCGTGGTACGGAACGGCGTGTCCGTTTTCACACATCCACCTGTTTACGTTGGTCCAGTTCCCGTCTTCCGAAACCCATATTTCACCGAGAACGCGTCCGAACTTACCGCGACTATCCATTTCCGGACATCTTAATTCGATCTCAATATCGTCCTTTTCAGATGCAACCGCTTTCATACACCATTCCGCGAGGTTTTTCTTTGCGAGATTCCCATAGACCTTTTCAACTTCATCTGACGTTCGTGATTCAGGGGTATCGATACCGAGAAGTCGTACGCGTTGGCGCGTCATGACGTCAAACCCCAAATCTATGAGTACGTCCATTGTATCACCGTCGACGACCTTTTCGATCGCGGCAATCTTAAACTTGAAATTACATGGGGCTTGGTTATATGTAGTCATTATATATAGTTTAGTAGTTTATTCTTTAACTATAATTAAAAAATAAAAATGACATAGAAAGCCTAAGTAGATCTAAATAGATCTAAAATTATATTAAAAACTTTGATCTAAAGATCGATAAACACAAAATATGCTTACACTCATGGAACGCCAACACTTCCCACTTTTCGGTGAAGAAAAGGACGAATTCGAAGACGACCGCGAAATCCTTAAAAGACAGATCACTAAAAAACACCGTTCGGGTGTTTCTCCAATCTACGATAGTCAAAGACAGTTTGCAAAGACTGTATGTGATCTATTTGACGATAAAAAAGTTTTATTCGTGACTTCTATATTATCCACACAGGCGGGTAAAACAGGAACTATGATTTCTATTATTGAGCAATACGTAGAAAGAAATTGCATACCTTTTGAAAATATATACATCATAACGGGTTTGAGTTCAAAATCATGGAAGAAGCAGGTTAAAGATAGGTTTCCTAATCTTTTAGAAACCCAAATTTACCATCGTAACGATTTGAAAGATAGAGTCTCTTTTGAATTGACCTTTAAAAACGATGCGTTGATAATCATGGACGAGATGCACATTGCAGCTCGTAAAAAGCAAACCATGGATATTATGTTCGAGGAATTATCGTTCGCGAAACGCGAAAACATGTACGAAAAAAATATAAAAGTCGTTGAATTTTCCGCGACACCCGACGGTGTGTTGAAAGATCGATTACAATGGGGTGAATCGTCAAAAGTAGTATTCGGCGAACCGGGTCCCGGATACAAAGGAATTCGCGAATTTTTCAGCGAAAATCGTATTTTTCAATGTAAAGAGTTATGTGGGTTTCATAACGATCCTAAAAAGGATACACAAGAGGAAGCCAAGGGTAACATTCGTGATCTTGGAAACTTCATTATTAACAGGTATGGTATTGGTAACCCAAAATATCATATTATTCGTACCCCTACCGGTGAAGCCAGTCGAGTGATGATGAATAATTTTAAGGAAATTTACGGTTATAATGTGGATTATAAGGAGCATAACGGAATTACAGAAGAAGAAAATATAAACGATATCCTCGATATCGAACCAAAAAAACATACGTGCGTTTTTATAATGGAACTGTGTAGGTGTGCAGATACCATTAACAAAAAGTACGTCGGTGTTTTGTACGAACGAAATGTGAAAATTTTCAACGATTCTGCTCAGGTACAGGGGTTATCTGGTCGCATGTGTGGTTACGACGACACAGGTGAAACGGTTGTTTTTGCGAATGTACCGAGTCTTAAATTATATTTACAGCATTATGATTCTGGGTTTACGCGAACCGATTTACCTTGGAATTGTAACACGAAAAACGGTACATATGCACGCGAAGATACAGATTCCGAATGCGATTCTGAAAATGATGCATTGGAGTATGGGTACAGGGTTTTTGAAAACGAAGAAAGATACAACGAACTCGAGATTTTTACGAGATCGCACCTCGGTGGGTGGGTACCCCGTAAAAATGCTGGTAAAAGTATTAACGAACTCAAAAACCATACCTCGAATGATCTCATTGTTCGACACTGGGGTTTATCCACTAAAAATCCAAAACGCATGGCCCTAGGAAGTGATGGAAAATGGGTCGTTTGGTGGTTGAAAAGTAAATTTCCGATTGATTAATAATTTGTTATAACAATGTGTGTAGTATTAATATTATCACCTACGCGATTTGAATGTATCTTAAACGCATATTTTTTAAAGTATTCATGTTTAATATAACCTCTATATAGTTCCTCTATAAAAGGTGTTTTACCTATAACCATCATACACCTCGCCTTTGATTTTTTAAAACATTCGGATAATTTTATGTGTTCGTCTTTACCAAATGAACAATACCCGTAATCTGTAAATTCAGAATCATAAGGTGGATCGAGAAATATGAAATCTTTTGGATCGTTACACTTTTCGAAAATTTTTTCAAAACTTTCGTTTAAAATCTCAGCGTTTTGAAAAATAGTCTGGTACGCCTTATCTTTTAACTCTTCGAAATTGTATGTTTTATATCTTCCATATGGTATGTTAAATTTTCCATTTTTGTTGTATCTAAGCATACCCCTAAAACAAGTTTTACGTAAATAAAAAAAACGTTTTGCGTTATCTAATTGCGTCTTTACATCAAATTGGTCTCTAACTTTATAATACGTTTCTTCAGTATTTGTATTATTACACAAAAAATTATAAATGTCGTTGCCTTGACCAGATTTCAAAGCGGTGTAAAAATCAATTAATTCTTTATGGACATCGGATACGACAGCCTTTTCGGGTTGTAAATGGAAAAAAACAGCGCCACCACCAAAAAAAGGTTCTGCGTATGTTGATATATCTTTTGGTATAAATTCTATGAAATGTTTAATTTCGTCTTTCTTACCACCCGACCATTTAACTATAGGTTTCATATATACAGTTTATATAGTATTCTTTAAACGATTTATACTATTACCCAAATGTATCAATTTTAGTACTTTTTTTTTCGTTTCGTCGTCGGTATCAATGTCGTTGGATAGAAGATAAGACGCTACGTGATTCAACCAACTCACGTATTCTTCGGCGTTTTCAAACGGACATTTTATATTTAAAACATCGTTAAAATAAGAACTTATAGATATGACCTCTATACCGGAATCTCTATAGTAATTGATATGTTTCGAAACTCTCATCTCAGATTCATCGAAGTAACGCAATGCCAGCAGACGGGGTTTGGTATTTTCTTGATTAGCTACACATAATATTTTTTTCTTCGTTTCTCGTCGCTTCTCAGAATCTAACTGTATATTCGATTTCAACTCAACATAAATTTTTTCACCCTCTTCATTCGTAAAGAGATGGTCTCTCTCTTTCTCGTTTTGTTTTGGTTTTATGCGAACGTCTTTCCATACACCCGACGATTGAATATACGCCCTTAGAATATTCTCGACTGCGTTGCCTAGTTTTATACTTTGTTGTTGATTTATGTCACACTTTAATAGGCTTTTTAACGACTCGGAGTGTCTACACGTTTTTTTGCTTGGTTTTTTTGAGAAAAACTCATACGTGAGGTCATAAATAGACATTATTTTCTATAAACACCTCAATTGTTTAAGCTTCTCACAGATTTGCAAATAGTCACCTTCCGGTATATTCGTAGAATTTTTGTCTATAAGCTCCATGACGGATCTCGAAACGCGTCGTAGTGTTACTTCTCTATCATACACGGGTTCAGGGTTAAGTGGTGGTCGACACAACCAATCCGTTCCCGTTATTGCTCCATCATAATTATATATTTCGCGAATGTGCATTAAGAAGTCTCTTAGAGAATCATAATACACGCTCGGTGACCATACACTATCGTGTCTGAATAAATGGTCTTTATCTATGTGTACATTTTGAGTATCACTCCATACACCTGTGTTATAATTAAACATGGATA
>Ga0181575_10000083_pt1 | contig 68775 bp, 110 predicted proteins | sample 101ome_23_FD_145599 | JGI IMG/M metagenome (GOLD analysis project Ga0181575, IMG submission 145599) | Coastal salt marsh microbial communities from the Groves Creek Marsh, Skidaway Island, Georgia - 101411CT metaG (spades assembly) | ecosystem: Environmental > Aquatic > Marine > Intertidal... | reverse complement strand
CAGGAACATTACCAGATGCAACAGCAGGAAGAGTAATTCCAAAGAATCGTAGTCAAGTCAGTATTCTTTCACTTGCAAAGCCAAATGTACACGAAGGCGCATTCCTACAACCACTGATTTTCTTTTATGCTAAAGCGTATGGAAGAAATGAACCAACAGGGAATTATTGGAAAGTCAATGCATCGTATAGGCTACAATCATTACAGGAATCTGAATTTGGTGTTTGTTATCTTGTTCCTGTTAATCCTCTTACTGGTGGGGCTCTTGCTCCGGGTATTCCAGTAGTGCGCGTTAGGGGAACGGCTAGTGATGCTATACTGTATGCTCGCAAGTACTATCCGCATGTTATGTCAATCACCGAGGGTGAAAATCCAAATCTCCACCCAGAATTGCTAAAACAATTCGGGGGTAGTGGTGCTACCAATTTCAAACAAGATTGGGAGGTTGCACCAAGCGACTTCCGTACCAGCCAACGGTTTGCAGTTGTTGTACGCTCAACATGGGCATGGCCAGATACTACACTGTTCCGTGACCCACATTGGGAAGTATTCAGTCCTAATCACATAGCAAGCGGATTGAATAGCGAGCAAATGCGAATGCTACAAGTAGCCAGACTACAAGCAGAAGTATCTGCAACCGAATCTCCCGGCAAAATCCCAAGGCGCACTTCTTCTATTGCAACATCATTACTTGATGGAAACCCAGTTCCATCAAATTCACACAGTACAAGTCTAGCCGAGGTATACATCGTCGACCAATCTGCTGAAATTTTCATGAAGAATGCAGTACGTGAAATTCAGAAGTATATGTTGAATGCGGCTAGAAATCTTGAAAAAATTCATCCCGAGGAAAGAAAGTTCCACATGAAACAATTCAATCATGCGCAAAACGTAGCACTATGCGCGTTTGGTATGCTAAATTCGTCGCTATGGATTCAAACCGGTTCTTTAACAGGGCCATCAGCAATCCCAGAAGTGGAATCAACTTACGGAGTATACGGTGGCTTTACCAAGGAACAAGCCGCAGACGCTCACCGCCTTCTATCACCTGTTATGTCCGGAGTCCAGACAAGATTAGCACTGAAAGTACCGATTACCGACATAGAAGACATTGGTATTGTCATGAAGCAGTTCACCGGGCAATACGGTACAATGCCTGAATTGAAGATTCCAGACATGACACCTTACAAAATCGTGGACAAGACTGGTAGGTCTTGGAAACCTACTTCCGTGGGTGCTACTTTGATTACAGACCTACCGGGCAAAACCGGAGATGCAGATTTCTTCAATGTAAAAATGAAAGCGATTCGCCCATGCCATCCATACCATGTGTATTCACCCGGCATGACAGTTCCCGGAGAACAGGGCAATTTAGTCCAAATGAACAATGTATGGTCTACTAACGTATCACGAAGATTACCATTACAGGCAAGGGGATTATCAGGAAAAATGTACGGCAAAAAGCGAACAACTGCTAATACATTTGAATTCGTGGATGCAAACCTTGGCGGTTTCGGTAATGTAAGCCCCGCCGAAGGCTTTGAAACAGATAACAGCATCGGACTATCAAAGGCCAGCGTAGTTGCCGCTGTGGTAGGGATGCTTGCACTAAGGAATTGATACCATGCACAATACTTCTTCTCAAAACCAATCCATGGTAATGCGTAGGCGAATGGGAAGCCATCTTAACGGTAGTATGCCCCCTTACCATCCATCATTGGGTAAAGCATTCAGTGGTTCTGCAAACAGATTTAACTTAGGTAATATTGTAAATGAGTTCTATGCTGATGGCGTAGTCGAACCAATTGTACCTGCACCCGGCAAGTCGGGTTATCTTCGACAACCACATCTTGAAGACAATTACAATTTCATTGATTACACCGATATGCGTGCAAGTGATTTCGAAGGACTACTCCCTTCTTTTGAAAAAGCAAACCTACCCGTATTAATCGGAGCCGGATTAATCTATGTCGGTTCTGGTGCGCCCGGTTACAAAGCGGTAGTAAAACAAGCAAAGAAGATTATTAACAAACCAGAAAAGTATGTACGAACTGCGGCTATGGCGTCCGGCCTTGCAATTCTAGTAGCATACGGACAATTATACAGGTGATAATATGGTAACGCCACAACAAAGAGGACAAGTAGTCGTCAAGTCTATTGGCGACATTCAACGAGAAACAACTGTACATGCCCGTAAGGCACGACCCGCTTCTGCGCCAAAAAGCAATCTTGGCCATAGTGCATATGTTCCTCCAATGATTGCAGGTCTTGGCTTACTCAACAAGTATTGGAAACTTGCACAACATCCAGCACATACAGCGCTTGCAGGTATGTTTGTAGTAAATAGTAGTCCTGTTTCACTTAGTAAAGTAAGAACCTTTGGCGGTAAAACTGGCGCAGTAACTAAAATGGTTCTATACACACATCTTGGAGTTACCGCTGTTTCAACCGTTTGGAGTACATATAGAAGTTTGAGGAAGTGATATCGTGCGTCCAATGGCTCCTTCAACTAGCGAATTCCGTCAACTTCCTATGCGCCGTGAACCTACGGACATGGAAAAGACAATGCGCATTGGGCGCCGTAAGCGCAAGATGGCTTTAGACCGACTTGCTAACAAACAACCTGTTCCTACCTATGCTACCGATAGTTCGGAGCGAGTTAACAAAGTACAGATTGCTAAATTGCAAGGACTAGGTAGCACTTGGCCCTCCGCTAGCACAGTTGATAGTACACCCGGCGATGACCCTGCATTCCGTATTAAAGATGGCAAAACCGTTGAAACTTGGGCACGGCCAGAACCATCGCCCCAATACCAAGCAAACTACTTTGCATTGATGACAGAAATCGATAACAAATCAGCAGAAGCCGCGTTGCTTGAACAGAAACTTCATCAAATCAACGGCGATATTATCGCTCTAGAAAACCAAGGACAACCAGTTCCTCCGGCTTTGAAAAGTGAAGGAATTAGTACATTCAACCAACTAGATACTATTCGCAAACAACTAGATTCATTGGCTAGACAAATTGATGACAAAGGATATGCACTTCGTAATCGCACCACATGGGGAAGTCGAATTGGTTACAGTAGCGGAGGCTTTGTCCTCGGCGCCGCCGCATTCTATGGACTATACCTTCTATACAACCGTCGTCTATCTGGTGGACGTCGAAGGTCCGGACGTGGTGCAGGAACAACTGACCCACTTGCCGCCTTCGGCAGAATCAACGGCTAGTTTATGACCTACTTATACGGACGGATAAAACATGGTACGCGCTATTGATATGAAATATTACGCCCTTGAACCCCTGAACGAAATCCTTGGTAACAAGAAGATTACCCGAGGCCAAGCAATGAAGAAAGTGTGGGCGCACATTGACAAGTACAATCTGAAGGGCGTTGAAGGCGACACGGCCAAGTACAAGGGGAAGACATACAAAGGCGGTCAAGTCATTTTCGTCGGAGATGACCCAATTCTAAAGGAAATCTGCAAAGGCAAAAAGAAAATTGTCATGTTTGAATTAACCGCTTACATGAACAACTACCTTGAAAGCGCTGAATGAGGGAACAACATGGCTAGGGTGAATACAGGCAAGGTAATGCACTTGCATGTACTCACGGGTGCTGAAAGAGATGCCCTTACTCCAACCAAAGGAATGATAATTTACAACAGTACTACTAACAAGTTGAACTTTTACAACGGCTCGAATTGGAGAGCCGTTGATGATAGTGCTGTCTGAGGAAAGTTCATAACCAGTAGCATTATCCGAGAATTGCCCTAAGTACTATGCACCGGGGCGAGGGTTAGCATCAAGTACGAAGGGTACGGGTTTTCGGTTGCTCGTGGACACCTCCTTTCTTCCAGTCCAAGCATTTCTCCCCCTCGCCCCACCTATTCTTTATGACCGACCTGAAGGTACCGTAAGGTTGGCCTTATAGTGTAATTTGGATATCACTCCGGCTTGCGGAGCCGGTAATCGGGGTTCAAATCCCCGTAGGGCCGCCATATTCAACATGTAATTTGATAAACTAGTTTAACGAATAACAAATTGCCCGGAAGCCTCCCGGGCCGGCGCGTACTTCCGGGTAGGTCATCTTTCAGCCTCTCTCACCTTGCGTGCCGGTCCACCTAATTCAAGAACACAGCGATAGCGCCGTTCACTACAAACCCGACTACTAACAGATATTGCGTTATTTTCCAGCGGTATTCGATTTTTCGAATTGAATCCTGAACTAGGGGATTCAAATTATTTCTAAATTCTAAAAACCGCTTTTCTGTTATGGAATCTAGATTCTGTAAGATATTTTCCAAGTCTTCGCGCATCTCATCGGTCAAGGACACGTTCAGTGTAACTTCGGGTTTGAATGGCCCTGCGCCCTTCGTTGCACCTTTGGCGAACTCGCCCAGCAAGTCTTTCATGTCCATACTTATCTTTCCTCCTGATTCAGAATATGGAAGGCAACGAATCCGATAATCGCAAGTCCAAACAAGAAGTACCAAAATTCTTCAGAAGTGATTATTCATTCCCCCATTGCATATCTTTTGGGAAGTACTTGAGCATCTTATCCCCATCCAATTCATCCTCATATACAGCATGTGTTACAATACGCTTCACCTGTTGAGGATACCAACTACCACCAGACCTAGTAGTATAACCACGAGCATTAAGATAAGTAGCAACACCAGCATAAGAAGGATTCCTAGCATACTCGCGTAGTATTTCTAATACGATTTCTAGTTCTTGTTGATGGTAATGTAATTTACCTTTCTCGGCGTCATCTTCTTTTCTAGCGGCATACATACCATAGGGTGTTCTTCCTACCCATTCGTGTTCTTGCTCTTGAAGCCGTTCCATCGCAGTCTTGACTTTGATGATAACCTGCTTGCGTTCCATGTCATCCATCATGGACTTCATACGGAACATGGCTTCTTGCGTAGGGTCGTCAAGGTCGAGGTCCGGCATAGTGACAAAATGCACATTGATGCCCAATGGCCCACGGATATGTTCCTCAACGAAATTGATAGCATCCACGAGGTTACGGCTTAGACGGCTTGGGTCATAGAAGATGACGTCCTTCACATCTGGGTTCTCCTTGAGGTAGGCCATCATTGCCTTGAACATAGGCCGTTCAAGGTTTTTGCCTGAAACGCCAAAATCACACCACATTGTCGGATATTGAATTGCCTTGTCAAATTCCTTTTTCGGAATAGCGTGGATTTCGGAAAACCCCTCTTTGTCAAATGGAGGAGGAATCAATTCGATTCCGTGCGTTTCGCATAACCTAGTAATTCCGAAAACTTGGGTGTCCAGTCCTTCTTCTTGCTTTTTTGTCGAAACCCTACCATATCCGATAGCGCGTGTGGGCCATGTCTTTGCCATACTATGGGCTTAACACAAGTAGGAAATAAAGAAAGGGGTCTTTGTGTTAAGGGTATACGGGGTCAGATATACCTACAATCCTTGATTTGGGATTGTTATAAAGAAGGGACATACCTAGAAGCGCGTTCTAGGGCTTTCAGCGCATAAAGTGGGATAGTTACCCCCCAGACCCCCTACAAGGCCGTACAGGGCGTTTCTCGCAGTTTTTCCTGATTTACCCCTTCAAGTAGGGGGTATTTGGGGTATTTTTGCCAAAAGGAGCCGTTTCTTTGGTACGAAGAACCAATCGTCATCGAGCCAAGAGGATTTTCCTATCTAGTTTTCTAGAATCTTCTTTCCATATTGAAATCCTAGGTTTTTGAAAAAACCGTTGTCGTAGTATGGTCGTAGTTCCATACTGTTGCTAAATGAGGGGTTTTCGGAAATGACTAAATACTAGGGCCATCACAGGTCATTTTACCAAAGGGAGGATTACGAAAATGTATACTATCGAATGCTATCTAGAAAGAATAGGGGATTGGATTCCCTATGCAAAAGCAAAAACAGAACAAGAGGCAAGACAAAAGGCGGCAAATGCATTCCTTAAAACGCGTCATCTTTGTGTTAGAATCGTGGAGGCTTCACAATGAGCGAGGAAATGAACCGCCTAAAGGCGGCAGACCGAACACTGAACGACATTTACAAAATGTGCGAAGCAGACGTAGGACTTCCACCGTGGGTCAAGAAATTCATTGACGACCGCTACAAGTGGTATTCCATCAGTTGCCGTGAGTCTATGGACTCGTCGCATCCATGGACTGGCACTTCATACTCCGAGGAGGCTTCACAATGACGACATGGATGGTTCGGGTATGGTATAACGCCTATGACGATGAGGATTTCATTGATGAAATGCCCAGCACCGAGTATCATTTTCAAACAAAAGAAGAAGCCCTCGCTTTCAAGAAAGCCTTCAATGAGAAGTTTTGGAACCACGGTGGATGGGAACCCCGCTTGAGGGGAGGCGTCATTGTCGGGCACCAATACGTTGCCAGTTCACCTGCCGAGGGACCTTACGAATACATAATTCCAACGTTTTCTGTCGAAGAAACGCTCAACGCGGCATATGTAGGCGCAGAAATTTGGGGTATGGAGGAAGAGGAATGAATAACTGGATAATAATTGCTCAATCTTATAGTGATAGCCCCCCGGTTTCTTGGCTGGTGTTGCACTCAATCACTAAGCGCACTCACACCTGCGAAACACTTGAAGAAGCAGAAGTGATTGCTAAAGCCCTAAATGAAATGGAGGAAGAATAATGGCGATTTACGTATTTGAAGTAGGAGAATATGTCAAAGTAGGATTTACTGCAAGGGACAACATCTGGAAAAGAATCAACGAAATTTGCTATGGCCCAAAGCCAATTGGGAAGGACCTCAAAGGTACAGAACCGGAAGACTGTACTCCCTTATTGTGGATTCCAGCCGGTACGATAGAAGAAGAACAGCATTTTCATTCTCTTTTCAAGCGCAACGTCAAGATGGGCCGAGAATGGTATCCTGAATCAATGGCCGGTACTATTCTGTACATCCTTACATCGTGCTTTGGTCTTAATGGTTGTATGGTTGATTATGAAATCGAATCATGGATTGATTACTGCGTGCGAATGGAAAGAGAACGGTTTGCTAAAGAAGTGGAATCCAATTATGCCGATATACCGGAGGCTTTACAATGAAAAAAGAAAATAAAGAATATACAGAAGAAGACATTGGACAAACAGTATCGATTGTAAGTGAATTTGGGACCTATCATGAAGAACGCATCGTCATGACTTATTGCGATGTTTGCTCGGCTCGGTTCATCGGTCCTATTCGTGAAGCCGGTGGCTTCCTCGGTGGACACGCTATGTTCCACCAATGGCAGGCAAACCAAGAAGCGATGATTGCAGGGGGCTACGGAGCATGAACCTAAAGCGAGCGATATATCACTTCAAACATCCAACTGCTGATTACATTACGGCATGGTGGGCCTTTGCGGCTTTTATCCAGAAGGGCGGTGGCCCCGAAAATACTAAAGGCCTAACTGAATTCATTGAAGATACGGTCCGTGTAATGACTGATGCAGAAGGTAATTCGCTTCTGGTCATGACTACGCAAATAGACCAAAATACCGACGTTTCCAAACTTTCATTGAAGGTATTGGGGGATTGATTATGAGCAAACATCATTGTAAAGGAATAGACGGACAACGAGTACGAAACGGTAGTGTACGAATATACAATCGTGCATACGAGTATTTGCAGAAGAATGGCGAAGGAACGATTCCAGAAATTATGGACTTCATCAACAACTACGTTGGCCACAGGGGACGCATTACACAAACCAGTACTACAACACAAGAACTAGCAAACATTCTGGCAAAGTACCCTGCGTTTTATCAAGTAGGTACTACATATCGTTCCGCCATGAACAGTGGACGATACAAAATTGCACTATGGGCCTTGACTAATCCAGTAATGGAGGAAGAGTAATGGCACCTTGGGTTATTGTGTATATTATTGCTATTCTTGCGATTGCAGTATGGCTATATGCTGTTGCTACGATTAGCAATTACAATCCCCACGTCCCCAAACAGGACGAATGGAGAATTTATCGAAAACGCACATTGCGTGGGGAAGAAGAATAGAACCTTCGTTTCGGAAAACTAGGTTTGGAGAAATACTATAAACCCAACCCGATTATCACGGTTTACACGAAGGAATTGCTATGGAGGAATTGATTTGACTATACGTTGCCCGGAATGCTCTCAAAAGACGTTCACCTTAGAACGAATTGTAACCGCGAAGTGTTATTCTCGCGGTATTGACAGGGGAATTTACCATTGTACCAACCCAGACTGTGATTATAAGGAGGTAATTGGATGAGCGATAACAGATTAGAAGAACTGAAAAAAGAAAGACAACTGATTGGACACCGTATGTCGAACGGAATCGCTGACAAATACGATATCCGAAGGCTACCGTATGTCCTTGAAGAAATTGCAGAATTGGAGGCTGAGGAAGAATGAACAACTACCCAGATAACATGGATTGGGGTGCATACGACGACTACCACGACCCTAAATTGCTTTGCGGTCATCATTCAAGTGATGGTTGCGGTTGTTGGTGCGAATCATACGCAGGCGACGGTAATCAACATACGATTGATGAATGTAATCCCGATAACTGCCTTGACTACCGGTGTAAGGAATGTCAAGATGTTCCTGTCGATTACGACACCGACTTATGCCCAGAATGTCAAGAATATATGGACGAGGTGAGCGCATGAAGGAATGTCGTAAGTGCAATGCCGTATTGCCTCCCGAAGACTTCTATGCAAACGGTCGTGTTAGCGATGGACTGTCTTCCTATTGTAAGGAATGCACCAAAGCCGTCGCACGACACCATTACCAACAACAATGGTACAATGGTAACAACAAATGGTATCAAGAAAGTCTTCGCAACAAAGAGGCTCGCGCTCGGCGTACTGCCGAACGAAAGGGTCTGATGAAGAAGTGTTCTAAGTGTGGTGAAGAAAAACCGGCTACCCGTGAGCATTTCTATACAGGTGCATCAAAGCACGGCCTCAAGTCGTATTGTAAGCCCTGCGACAATGCATTGAAGTCGGAGCGCCGACGAGCAAAGAAGGAGGCGAAGAAGCAATGACGGTCCGAAGAATCACAATAGAATACGAAGATGGAACCTCGGAGGTTCTTACACCGGCTGAATGGATGGGCGTTATGCTCGGTTCCCGAACACCTGCGTCGTCGGACAACACCACGAACTCATATTCAGCACTCCCACAAGAAACGTTCCAATCTGCACGGAATCTTGTTTCCGCAGTAGAAGAAGAGGAAATTGCGGTTCAAATCGAACCACTACCAGTTCCACCGCCCATAAGTGCCGAGGATACTGAAATGGTCAGCCCAGACGCCCCGGTTCACGCTTCCCCAGTAAGGGAAATCGAAGAACCTGTTAGTCGTCCTGTGGACGACCATGACAAAGCGTATCGCCAAGCAACGGTGCTACGCTTCCCATTCGGTAAATACAAGGGTCGTACCATCCTTGAATTGGTTTTAGAGGATAGTGATTTTGCCCATAAATGCTTGAAACAATTAGGCAACAACGGCAAACATAGTGAATTGGCTAACGCCATCAAAATCGTTCTTGAGAAGAACCCCGGAATCTAGATAAACGACTTGAAAGGAGGAAATATTGCATGAAGAAATACGTACTGATAGAGAAGAAATTGAAAGCGGGTAAAGAAACCTTGACACTGTCCAACATTGAAGTGTCAGTCCTTGGCTCGTTTAACCATGAGAACGAATTGCGCGCTCAATTGAAGGTGATGAAGAACCTTCAAGACGCTGGTCGCCTAGACCCAAAAATGAGCATGGAAGTACTTGAGGTGGACTTCGATGGAGAAGCCTGAAATTGTAACAGGTGTTTATCTTCCTCACGAAGTAAGTCAAAGCAGAATCAAGCGCTACTTGACCTGCCCAAAGTTGTATGAATACAACGACGTACTTCGTGTCCGTCATGGTCGCGATTCCTGCGGGGCTTCGCTTCCTATGGGAACTACGTTTCACGCGGCGGCAGAAGTGTTCCATGAAACAATTCGTAAAGGGTTTGAACCTGATATGGACGTGTTGATGAATCTGATTGACAAAACATTTCGTGAAGAGTACGAAAAAATCATCACTCCAAAGAATCTAGACCATGCTCGTGGAGTACACTGTGATTCTAGTCTGGGATATGACTGGCGTCAAGTCCGTAGTGGTACGCTTATGTCTGAAGTCGAAGGGTCTGTTGAACGGGCAATCAAAAACGTTCAGTGGTGGTTTGAATGCTATACTGATGCTTACGAACGCGGAGAATTAGATATATTCAACAACATTGAAGTTGGCTGTGAAGTCGATTACCGTCGAGAAATCCCTCATATTGGTCTTGCACTTCGAGGTAAAATTGACGTAGCATTGAACCCAACGTTGTTAGCAGACTGGAAAACCGCTAATCCTAACAAGAAATGGAACTGGAGTCAAAACCGCGCAGACGGCGAATTACAGGCATCCTTTTACGCCGCTTTGATGAATGAAGAGGAAATAGAATTTGCTTACGTAGTAATCGATAAGCAGGTTCACCCAGACTTCGCTAAGACACCAAAGAAATGCGATGTGAAAGTAATCACAACTAAGCGTACACAGTCAGATATCAAAGAAGTAATTGCTATGGTTGAATGGTTTGCAATTAGTAGTGATATTCGTAACAATCATCAAGAAGGATTCTTTCACCGTAAAACTGACCCCATAGGTGAGGAATACTGTGACAATTTCTGTGATTTCAAAACACGATGCTATACTGATTTGCAAAAGGAGCGTAATGGAGAATGACGACAGTTATGGGAAGGGATTCCCGAGATAAAAGCGAGCGTTTGTCTTTGCTCGCACGTATTCGGAGGTGGCTTTCCCGTGTGGGATGATTATTTTGGATTTGACTGGTATCCTGTACAACAAGCGGCTATCTTTGGTACGCTTGGAATGATTTTTCTTGGACTAATTGGTATGACCGAAGGATGGGGATTCTTTTGGATGTTTGAACGCATTGGAACTTTCGTTTCAGCACATGAGGAAGCCGTAATCATTGGTGTTCTGGTTATTGCCATGGGAGTCTATCAATTCATTCGCTACAAAGGGGGTTATTGAATGGCTGATGAAGCCACACAAAACCTAGAACGCTGTGAAATCTGCGGCGTATTCCGTTGGGATGAAGACATTGGCGGAGTCCTAATCAAGAAGGGCCGGTTCTTAGAAGAACACCATTGGTCATACGAACCAGAATTAACAATCATGTTGTGTGAAGTATGCCATTGGCGTGTACATAATGAAGATGGATTTCACGACCATTTGAAACCCGAACAGACTCGAATGAATTGGATGATGAAGAAGCGTAGTAAACCGGGCTTCTTTGAAATCCGTAAGAAAATGGGGGAATTAGGAATTTACGACGACGACGACAATGTAGTCCGTATTATTCATTCCACCGCAGACCCATATCACACGCTAGCACGATTAGCGAATGAATTTCAAGGATTGATTGAACTAGAACATGTCTTTGAAATATTATACCCAAGTGAGGTGTCAGAATGAAAGCAGTATACATTTACGCAAACCCTAGCAAGAACGCAAAAATTGAACCATATGTTGAGGTCATTAGCGAACGTTGTAATGACTTAGGCTGGGAAAGTCCAACGGTATTTGCCGATGGATTCCCCAGTGTAAAACAAGGCGGTATTGATGAACTGATGAAAAAGGTGGAGAATGATGTCGTCGATGGTGTGATGCTATTCTCGCTTGAAGCGTGGGCGCATGAACGACATAAGTTTGTTCCCGTAGTCGGTAAAATGCTTCAGAAGGTAAATGTCCTTGTTGTAGCATGTGCGCCAACGCTTGGGCAATTGAAAGGTATGAAAGACCTAGCAAAACTCGAAGGCCTATTCCTTAGTGGAGAATATTTTTCTAACCTCAATAGCGTTGCTGTCAAGGTCGGTATGTCAAAGTCCACGAAAAAGAAAGGGCGTCCATCGCTGATGGATACTGACCGTGAATTCGTACGTCAAGTTGCAGTTCTGTACAATCAAAATCTAAGTACAAAGGGTATTGCACAAAGACTTGGTGCATCATACCATAAGGTGTATCGAGCCTTGAAGCATTTGCAAAAGGACGGTGGAGAAAGTGAAGCGTGACTTTGTCGATGAAGTCTGGGACGCACTGAATACACCGATTGATGTTGGTGGTCCTGTTCAGAAAGCGCTTATCCTTACGTTCTGTTTTGTTGGTGGTGCAATTATGGGGGCTAATCTAGTATGAAGTATCCTGCTAAAGTACAACAGGTGTTGAATGACTGGTGGCGTCAGCATGGCCACGATATGCACCGTCCTGATTGGGGCGTAATCAAACTATCCGCAGGAAACACCTATGAACATAATATGCGAGTTGCTGAAATTTGCATTTATCTGCTTCATAATGGTATTCCATTTGCAACCGAAGCAATTCTTCGATACGATGTTCGCCCCGACATTGTCTGCCCAACACATGTGCTTCCTATCATTGAAGTCCTTTGGAGTGAGTCAAAAGAAGATTTCATAGAAAAGAAAGCAGGAAAATATCCAGACGCGCTAAACAAAAAGTGGATATTAAACGATGCTTCTTTGGAATTTGACCCGATAATGTTGGAGTAATAGTATGAGTTTGAATCGCGACATGGTCAACCACCGCTTAGACCATTGGGAAAAGGTGGCCGAGGAATTTGCCCGTGCTAAGTTTCGTGGTGAAAACCCAGAACACATATCCATTCTTCTAGAATTGCTATCAGATGGTAGTTATCCTTACTTACGTACTTTGGCGTCGCTAGGCGACCGTGATTTAATCAAACAACAAATAGACCTTGATTTAGCCTCCATGCAAAGAGCAATTGAAATCATTCGTAATGTAGCGTACTTGTGCGCCCAAAAGGAATGGAAAGAGAAGGACTTTGCACATGCAATGATGTTGTTATTTGGTGGTAGTCCTATCATAGAAGAATTGTTTGATGCTGAATTGTACAAAGACAAAGAAATAAGCAATGCCGATACGCAAAATAGGGTCGAACAAGTCAGATATGTTGGCCAATATATTCAAGACCTAGATATACCGAGGGATGGTCATGAGTGATTTACACTTTACTTACGATGGCCGGCCTTGCGGAATGTTGCGAAAGATTGCATCCGAGGTTGTTAGTATTGAAGAAGAATGGATTTCATCCTGCGAAAAAGGACTTGCTACTGTTAGTTATCAAGCCTTTTTGAAACCCGTAAAAGAAGAAGTATTGCGGCTTCATGCTATCGAAATTACAGATTCTCAAGCATGGATGGTTGTTTCACAAATTTTTTCTAAAGCGGTTCCAGACTATCTTCGTGATGAAAAGAACGATGAAGATACAGAACGTAAAGGAATCGTACAGAAAGGGATTCGAGGAATTGCCGGCGTTCTTGACACAACTGTTGGTGTCGTAACGGCCCCTGTAAAAACTGTCGCGGGGGCAGTTAAATCCACTGAAAAGGCTTCATCTAGCGAAGACCAATAGATAAAGACCGTCGAAATATATAAGAACCCCTTTCAACTAGATTCGCTTCGTGAAATGGGGAGTGCCTATTCCGCTTTATGCGGATTTGATTGACGGCTTGGGAAACCAAGATTCTATGCAACTGTACAACCTTCCTATTCGGGAAGGCAAAGTGTGGTTCTATGGTCCGGGCGGTCGTAAGAAACTCAGTGCGATTCTCGACTACTACAACCACGGGAAGATTCCTCCCGGTAGTATGCTTCAAACTTTTACTGTAAAGGTCGGAGCGTTTAGTGTAGCCGACATTGAACGCACTGTGCAGAACCTTCGCGGTCCCAATGATGATGGGTATTACCACGGGCGTTGTCCTTCCTGTGAGGCTCGCGGTGGCGACACGGGCAAAGACCATTTCTATGCTAATCCAGAAACCGGTCACATTGGTTGCTTCGCGGGTTGCAAGAAGAACGAACTGACTACCGCTGTAACCAAGATTCCAGAAGAAGAACCTGCTGTTGTATTACCGAACACCAGTGGGGTTTCACAGGTATCGGAACACCCTGTATTATTGGCCGCAGAAGTTCGTGCTAGAATCAGTGGAAACTACGTTCTGTGCGAATCCATGAACAAAGAAGGTGAAACTGCGGCGCACTTCAAGGTGCCTGTTTCTGAAGTCCAACATTTTGCTCGTGCTATTGTAGCAATGTCCGTAAAGCGATTCACAATTCGTGAATTGGCCGAATCTATGGGATTCAATTGGACAGAAATCCAAGGTAATAGAAGTGTTACCAAACTAATCCATCCCCCTGTTAAGGCTTTATACGGACTCGGGGAAATCAATTACTATAAGGATGGACAAATAGAATTAAGGTGAACAACATGAAAGAAGAAACAATTGTAAAATGTACAGACTGCGCATCGAGGGACTTACTGCACGACAATAAACGAGGAGAAATCGTTTGCAATGACTGTGGGCTAGTATTAGAAGAAAACATCATTGACCAAGGTGCTGAGTGGAGCGTATTTGCTCCAGAAGATGAAAACAGGGCTCGTGCTGGTGCGCCAGTTAACTTGATGCTACACGACAAAGGACTGTCGACAGACATTGATTGGCAGAACCGCGATTTTTCCGGTAAAGCAATCTCTCCATCAACCCGTAGTCAACTACATCGTATGCGTAAATGGCAAGCACGCGCTCGTTCTAGCAATTCACGGGAACGTAACTTGCAAAATGCAATGCAAGAAATGAATACTATGGGCGGACGACTAGAATTGCCTAGAAGTATTCAATCAGAAGCCGCACTTATCTATCGTCGTGCATTGGAAGCAAACATTATCCGTGGCCGTAGTATTCCCGGTGTCGCCGCCGCCTGTCTTTACATTGCGTGTGAATTAGCCGGCGTTCCTCGCCCAATTGCTGACGTAAGTCACAAACTCCGTATGGGCAAAAAAGAATTGGGCCGTACTATTCGTCAAGTAAAACTCAAACTTCGTATTCGTACTGCACCTAAAGAAGCGAGCCAATTCATCGGACAATTCTGCTCAAAACTTGACCTCAAGCCTGAAATTGAGAACGCGGCAAAAGAGATGTTTGCTAAAATCAAAGAATTGGAATTAGATAGTGGTCGTGGCCCAACAGGGCTAGCCGCCGCATTGATTTACATTGCGGCACTAAAAGGTGGTCAGCGCCGTACTCAGCGTGATATTGCTGATATCTCGGGTGTTACTGAAGTAACTATCCGTAACAGATACAAAGAATTGGCAAACGCATTAGAAATCAATATGGAGGAATTGATGTGAAGGTTTTACCTGAAAAGCAACCAGAATGGTGGTATAACAAAATGCGGGAAACCGCACGATATTTAGCCATGCGAATCGAAGAAATGGTTGAAGCAATGGAGAACGACGATAAAGAATATCAGGAATTTTTCCAAAACCATTTTAGAGCGACTTTGCCCGACTTTTGGACAACGATTAGTCGTGAATGATGAGGTGGAAAAATGGCCGTAATTACTCCTTCAAAGACTTCCTCATATCGCATTGGCGATAGGGCTATCAAGACGGACAATTCTCGTGTTGTCGTCAAGGATAGGGATGAAGAAGGCGATGCGGTCTATTTGCAACCGGATGGGTCTTGGGCCTATTCTCCGGCTGAAGTGATTGTTCAGCAGGCGATTTGGTTTGACCCGAAAAACATCAATGAACGTGTTTACGACGAATACGAAGGCGGTTGGTCGCTAGAAAGCCATCCTATTACTACTGATGATTTACTACATGTGTGTAGTAAGTACATGGAACATCCACAATTCGTATATGATGGAGAAGGGCCAGATGGGCAAAAATTAGTTCGTATTGATGTACCTAACCAATATGTCATGGGTCGTCTGATGAACAGAATTACACCTACTTACAATGGTGATGTAAAACTAGCACAACGATTTTGTATTGATAGTCCATTTTCTGTTTCGGAAACCATGCCGCGTATTTGTTATCTCGATATTGAAGCATGTAGGGCAAACGAATTCTCGAACAACAAGGGTTTCCGTGAACAAGAAATTACATTGATTGTTTGCATGGATTCGTATACTGGTGTTATGCACGCATTCGGTCAACATTCGTCATTTGTTGATAATACGACTGACACCTATGGTATGATGAAGGATATTGATTCTGAGGTGCAATTGCATCACTTTTCAACTGAACGGGCTATGCTTGATGCTTGGCTTACTCACATGGATTCTATGAATTACGACATTATTACAGCATGGAACAGTCATGGATACGACTTTCCTCAACTTTACTTTCGTATTGAAAGTAATGGTCTTGATGTATCACGCTTAAGTCCTGTTGGCGGTGTGCGCGCACCAAGTAGCCGTAATCAAGATGGCGAAGGTATTGGCGATTACAATTTCTATCTCATCAAGGGCCGTGAACGTCAGCCATATATGCATACGCAACCTTGGGATGGAATCAACGTTATCGACTTGATGTGGGCCGCTGAGAAGAAGCACCATGCTACTACTAGCAACAACCTTCCTTCTCGCGCACTGGACAAAGTTACCAAAGATGAGTTTGGCGATGAGGGCGGTAAAGCAGAATGGAAACCCGACTTCTTCGATACGGAGTATCATTTAGAATGGGACAAGTACGTGTACTACTGTCTTCGTGACGTTGAACTGATGAAGATGCTCGACGAGCGTTGGGGTATTATCGAAGGATTCCACCGTCTTCAGGTTCAAATGTGTGTACCTTGGTCTGACATCTTCTATACCTCCAAACTGTTTTCTGTCATGGGCCAACGTAAGGCCGACTTCGTTCAACGGTCTGGGCCATCCAAGGCCGAGCGTAAGAACATGGAGGATATGGAGAAAATTCCCGGCGCATGGGTGCTAAACCCAGAAACAGGTATCTGGGACTGGGTCTATCTGATTGACTTCAAGTCGCTATATCCAACCGCTGTCATGGCCGCAGACATTGGCTACGAAAACATGCAGTGGGAAGAACCCGAAGGCGATTACTTTGAAGGCGAATATCCACCAGAAAAAGAAGACGAGGATGCAATCCCTGTATATTTCCGTAAGGGCGAGAAAAACACACTGCGAGAAATTGTAGGCGAATTACTAGACGCTCGCGCTGAATATAAGCGTCTTCAGAAAGAAGCAATTGCCGCAGGTGATGAAGCCCTTGCCAAGCGATACGGTATGGACGAACTAAACACCAAGATTATTGTCAACTCGGTCTATGGTGCTACGGCATCCAAGGTCAATGGATGGGGTAATCGTGCTGTTGGTGGTTCGATTACTAAGTTTGGCCGCGAGGCACTAGAGTTTGCCCGAAAATACGCAGAAGATGAAGGGTTTACTGTATTGTACGGGGATACTGATTCTATTTACGTCAAGGGTCCAGAAGGCCTTACCCCCGAGCAACACCTTGAAACTGCTACCAAACTTGCTGATGAAATTACCATGCTATTGCAACTTGAGCATAACTCTGATTACATCGTTGCTGAATTAGAAATGATTCTTGACCGTATGATGTTTGCTGATGTAAAGAAGCGATATGCAGGCCGTAAGAAATGGACTGATAAGCATGGTTGGTATGACGATGATGTGCCTTTTGCCAAGCGTCAGAAGATTATGGGTTATGAATACCGTCGTGGTAACTCCGCGCCAATTACTAAAGAACTACAACTGAAATTCTTTGATATGATTTTCGTTGAAAACAAGACTGAGGAAGAAGTTTGTCAGTATTATGCTACTATTGTTGATGATGCCCGTAATGGTCGTATTCCTGCTGAGAAGTTCTATCGTCGTACTCGCCTGAATCGTGCTTTGGAGGACTACGCTGTTCTTGCTTCTGACAAGAAGGGTGTTGTTTGGTTCAATGAACATGTGGCTGGTGATGGGAAGGAACCCCCCATTGCCGTTGGTGAATACTACCACTACGCACAGGTAAGGGGTGGCCCAACCACTATCCCCGAAGGTGGCTATGTTGTATTCCGCGACCCGTCACATATTGCAGATTATGAACTAGATTGGGATTTGATGACTGAGGTTAGCATCGTGGGTCCGATGTCAAATCTGTTCAAGCCGCTCAAGTGGGACACGAGCGTTCTGAAAGAGCCGAAACGTAAGTTCTATCGACTTGAGGACTTCCTAGTTGTTTGATTACCTCATTATGGGAATCCAGTACCCGATAACGCCTCTCCTAATCGCGGAGTAGTTTGGAAGAGTCTATCGTAATCGAACCCGAAAAGAACATTGATTTTTTTCTAGAACTTAGATTCCATAATATTTAGCCCCGAGTTTTAACAGTAACGTTTATTCTAAAAATAAAGCGTACGCTAAGGCGCAGTGTCTTGGTTTACAATTGTCCCTTATACTAATTTTTAAGGGACTTGTTGAAACCATTATACTGCGTTAGATTTTTTGAAATTTTATAGAATTTTATTCGAGTGTAAAATCAGGACCAATTCTTGGGACTGTTCCCACTGTAACTGCCTCAACCATTCCTCGCAGTTGGTCTGTTTGTTCCATCATAGCACCTGCTGTAATTTTGTCAAAGATTGCTTCGCCTCCAGTGGCGTGCAAGAAACTTTGAGAATGCGCTCCACCCCATCCACGGTCAGGTGTAAGTGGTACTGGGTATCCTTTTTGTCCAATACGGTCAACCATAACTTGGATATACCTATGGTCATATTCGCCTAAGCCATTACCCCCTTGTTCATCATTCATTTGCATATCGATTTGTTCATACACACAATCAAGCATGGCTTCTAAACCAAGTTCCCTGTATACAACCCAATATTCTGAAGTCCATGTTAAAGAAGGTATAATGAAATCACCTAGTAGTTCATGTACATCTTTCCATAGTCCGCTAGATTTTGCAAGACGTGGTCCACGAATACGAACCCTCCAAAGTTCAAGTTCATCATCGAATTCAGCCATAGCAAATTCTGCACCATCAATACCGCTAATCCGAATTGCTAGTAGCATATCCCGCGCTACTAACAAATCTTGAGCCGAGGCTTCTGGTACTTTGATTATCAGTTCATCTCCGGTTTTCAATGACTTCTGTATTGGGAAATCCCTACCGAATACGCGGCGGATTTGACGTTCAGTAAATCCACGGTCGATACCCATTGCATCCATGTAAGTACCATCAACAACTACCGTTAAGAAGTCCTTTCCATAGTCAACGGAGTCGATGATGTTTTCCATGTACTCTTCACCGCAAAACCGAGCAATTGCTTCTGCATCTGTTTTACCAAATTCGGGTTTTAGATATATCAAAGTATACGCATCGGCATTATCTCCACCTGAAATCTGTACTACGCGTTTGATACCATCCACCGTACCACCTGTACTGAATTTACCGCCACCGTGGAATGAACGCAAACCTGCTTGGCCTGTTGGTTCACCAATATTAGCGGCCGCGTTAGCACCAATGGCTTCGCCCGGTACGCACTTGGATTCCTCAAACCATTCTAAGTAACGCTTACCAAGTTTCGTAGCCATCGGCTTTAGGATTTCCCTACCATCTAAGAATTCCATTAATTTGTCACATGATGTGCCCGTGTGTGCGACCATAGCGAATATGGTGTCAAGGTTCATTGTCTTCTCGCATTCGCCACAGGGTTGGGCCAGATTATTCCCGTGTTTGCAATTAAAGTCAAAGAGTAGCGGTTGCAAAACAATGTATTGGCCTTTTGGTGAAAGTTGTGCGTGGCCATCACCGCGAATGTGATGCGGACGAAGTCCATCCCCACCAAGATTGAAACTTACAATAGTACCATCACGTACATCAACAGCATTTTGGTTTTCATCAACTACTACGTCTTCTAAAGCACGCTTGAGTTGGTATTCCAAGTGTCCTGCGGTAGCAATTGCTCCTTGTGATGATTCGGCTAGGCTACGCCTACCTGCCGCAGATGCTAACCAAAACTGGTCGGGTTCCATACCAGTTCCATAGCAGGTATCGATGAATCCTTTGTTTCGAGGGTGTTCCGCAGGATATCCTTTGATTGGATAGTGTGGTAATACTCTATGGTTATTGATGCCGAAGATGGGCCGTTTACCGCCATATGCGACTTGTCCGTATGCGGCAGACATTTGTTGGATGTTTAGTGCTTTACCACGTGCTTTACTTCTTACTGCAATTTGAATCGGATTAGAAGGTCCTACTTTGTCAGATACTACATCGGTTACATGGCCTTCAAACTCAGATGCAATTGCCTTGATTTTATCTTCAACCCAATCTAATGGATTCTTACGAATTTCAGCACGGTCTTGTAATGTCAAATCTGGAAGTTTCTCAAGCCTACGTTCGTCGTATGCTAGTTGGTATTCCATCATTTTCTTACCGGCTAGTTCGTACTCCGATTTGATTTCATCTCTTACGTCGAAATCAACTAGTGAACAATCGCCGGTCGCAATCGAATACCCGACATGTAAGTGAGCGGCGAACGCCATACGGGTAAATTGCATGATGAATTTCTTCATTTGCTTGAAACCTTCTTCGTATCCAAACCGATAAAAGAATGCAGGTGCAATCGATGCTCCACCTTCACCGAAAGATGTTTTGTCAAGGGTCCCTTGAATAATCTGTCCATCCAAGATAATGACAGTTTCTTTGATTTCTTTTCCTTTGAATTCGCCATTGTACAACTGTTTTGAAGTCGCCTTTCGTTTGATAGTACCATCAGGGTTACGTTCTGGGTTATTTCCTTTGAATGTAGCATTGATACCATCAGGGATAAGCGTGGACAATAGTAGTCTGCCTGTCCAGTACATTTTACCGTCAGTATGTTTGTAATCTGGTTCTGGTATTTCTGTTGGATAGTTCATACTACCGTCGTCTTCTTTGTACCATGCAGATGCTAGTAATTCCATAGCACGCTTACGGGAAAAGAACGGAATTGCTTCATCCTCGGTATATCCTACTCCGTTTTGATACTCACCTGCTCGACTAATGATGGGCATTGTCATAAGTGCTAGTCCACTTGTTTGGTCTTGGTCAGTAGCAACAGTTAGTTTTCCATATCGGCCGTGAATGACGTTCTTGCCCAAGTGCATAATGTCCTCAGACTGTTCAATAGCCTCTAGTGACTGAACAAAATGTACCTTACCTGCATCTCCATCATAGTCTGCATTGAATGGAATACAAACTGTTGGATTGAATGCAACTGATTTGGTTTTCATTGGTACGACCTTGAATGCCATGATACTTTGACGGTGTAGCGAAGGTGCGCGATTGAATAGCCCCCAATCACCTTTGATTAAATGGCGTCCTACAATATCTCCAATTTCTAGAGTCATTTTTTCCCTACGCGCGCGGTTCCAGTCGTATAGGAAAGATTCCCGAATATGCTTTTCTTCTGTAAGGTCTAGTTTTTCTAGAATGATGTTGTTTTCTTCAAGATAATGGTCATAGTCCATTTTTGCAAGAACATTCTTCATTGATTGGTCTTGCAGGCTAAAGATGTTGCGAGTTGGGTCTTCATCCTTAGATAGTCCTCCGCGTACTAGGTATCCTGCACCGGGGTAATGCCTGAAGTCTTTCGTGTTTACAATTGCAGAATCTAAGTTTGGCGTACCGTTGGTCATAGCCTCTCGAAGTCGCTCGTAGTTTTCTTCGGTTACTGTTTCTTCGACTGTAACAGTCATACACGTTGAGTAAGATACACCAACTTCGTCAATATCAAGGTCTGGGCTTGGCGTAAGTACTGAGTACGAAACAGAATTGACCGGCTTTGTTTGTACAATTCGTCGCATACGGGATTTACCTCGACCAACCCCTGCAAGTCTATCCATTACACCCTTGTAGTTGACCATCTTCTTGCGACCTTTGTTATCTCGAATAGATTTGGAGCCTCCACTTCCTACTTGTGATGCTTGATTAGTAAGAACATGTGTACATGCACGATATAGTTCTCGTTGGAATCGTTGAATTACACCTACGTCGTAGTTGCGTTGCCTTGCTTTGATAATTTTGTTGTTTACAAATACCACTGTTGTATACAGTTTAGAAAGGTCTTCCAAATCTAGATTTCCGTCAAGTGTAAATGAGTTTGGTCGAATAGGAATGGGTGCTACTGGCATTATCGTCCAGTACATATGAGATGGTCGATTGCCATTACCAAATCCTAGGTATTTGTAATGCTCAGAAGGAATGTTTTCTAAGATTGTGTATACTGTACCCATGTCTAGTTTCTTTGGCCCATCGTAAACAGATTTACTTGGGCTTGCTTGCCATCCTTGATATGCGTGGCTCCATAGAAGTTCTGGAGAATACTCTTCACAACGCGGACATGGATATAGTTTGTTTTTCGTGTCTTCCTTGCTGTGATTTTGCTTTATCTGGTTGCGCGTCAAACTTGCGATACTTCCTGCGCCAAATTGGTTCTGTTCTTGCTCGAATAGATAATCAACATGATAGCCAATTTCTTCTAGTTGCTCATCTGTTGCTCGGATGTGAAAACAATGATGACAAACCATGTTTACTGTTCGTGATAGCGGATATTCTAGACTTCCGAAATACGAATTACCGCTTCGCAAGTACAAGTAGTTTGGAACTGGTGCGGCCAATTCAATGTGGCCGAAATGCCCGGGACAATTCATTGAACTGATGTTTGTATTTTTCGTCAATCCACAGGTATAGCATTCTTCGTTATCCTCAGCCGAACCCATTCTTGGGTCCATTACTCCGTGTTCAATAGGAAGGGGTGCTGTACGGGACTGTGTATACGCTTCGTGTTCAAATACTTCAACTACTGACATTTGTCGAATTTCTTCGGGTGATAGCATGGATACTTGAAGTGTCTTGATTTTGGGTCGCCATAGATGTAAAATTGAACTTCCGTCGAATGGCGCAATCTGAAGTTCATAGTTGAAATTAGATGGTAAAATGACACCTCGGAGGCCGTCCTTAGATTCTTCCGCTTCTCCAAGTATAGGTGTTTGGTCTTCAACGTACGGTGGGTCGTATGAGTTTTCGTCCTTTTCTGGTACTTCCTTTCCTTCGTCTATTCTGCCTTGTACAAACTCGTCCCATGTAGGGCTTAACTTGCATTTCACAATCACAAGGCGGTCTGCACCCTCTCGGAGTCCCGCGGCGTTTGGATGACGAAGCACCCACTTTTTCGCAGAAGTTTGTGTGGTTGGAACCCATCTAGCCGGCCCGAAATTAAGTTCTATGAAATTACGGCCATTTTCTGCGGTAAGGATTTGTTCTTCTCGAACAGGCCACCAGAAATATGAAACCCGTAGGTCGATTTCTTCTTCGATTTCATCCACCATACGATAACATCCTGATGGACATAGTCAGTCGGCGGGTTACTAGGTACTTGTCGTTTTCACAGCGATTGATTACGCTATTCAAAAGTGGGCCTATTTCTGTAACCTCTCCCGCCGGGATATTGGCTACTCCGTTGCTAATCTTCGACAACCGGCCGTCCATCAATAGGCGGTTACCGACGAATGCAGGTGTTTCGTTTAAGGCACCTTCTGTGATTGTAGTATAGTTGATTGCAAGTGGTACTGTTGAAAATACCGTAGGAAATCCTTGAAATTGAAACTTGTACTTTTCTTTTCCAATTTCTTTTGCAATTTGTTTTGGTGTAAGTGCAATATTCATATCTAGGTTGTAATGTCCTAGTCCTTTATCTGTCATTGATACGGTGTATAGGTCTTTATTGAAGTCGTTCCCTTCATAGTTCAGATTATAGTCGCCTTCGACCGACATTACTGCAAAAGGTACATCATCTCGGGTCATTGTGACTATCGTGCTAGTACAATCTGGATTATCTTCCCATGGAGGGATTGAATCGGTTTCGATTCCAAGTGTTCTCCCGAATAAGAATTCGTGGGGTTGAAGGTGCATTTGTTTAAGTTCCCCGATACCTACAAATGGCAAGGAATCGCCAAAATCGACGCCCCACAGGTCGCGGCTTGGCTTCGACATGCTTACCCCATACCGTGCTTGGAAATAAATCAACCTGCCATAGCCTTGACCGCTAGGAAGTCTGCAAGTTCGTTCATCTTGTTACCAACGTGGGCCCGAACCCAGATATATTCTGGTTCCGTTTTCAGTTTCATGTGTAGCCGTTCGATACGGCTTTTCAGTTGTACCAATTTAGGGGCTTGGATTTTGTGTTCGCCATTCATCCCCTTCACAAGTAGTTGTGAATCGCTTTTGATTGTAATATGTACCGCTTCGGGGTGTTCGATTCGTTCATAGATTTCTTCAAGCGCCCTAACCACTGCATAGAACTCGGCATAGTTGCTAGTTTCCCTACCAATATATTCACCAAGTAAGAAATCAATTCCATCATAGTCCCTGTTGACTACAACAACACCAATTCCAGCATCACCATGTTCGCCTTTCGACCCGTCTGTCCATACGTTGTATGTTACCATGAAATCACCGAATCCCCGGGATAACAATTCTAAAGTACGGTGTATCTTCTCCGCCAATTCTGCTCTTGCGCAGAATCTTGACTACGGAACCGATTTCTATTTCTTCGATTCCCTGCCGTTCTGCGGCCGCTTTGAGGGCTGGGTCAGTTACAAGAAGTCCGGGTAATCTAGACCGTAGTGGGCCTAGTTCTGCTTCTGCTTCCTTTGGTGTTAAGATAATGTGCATAGGCACGCGGCTGTGGTTAAGCGGGTCCATATTAACTCGGAGGGGTAACTACACTATAACGTCACCAGTCTTCGTCATCGTCATCATCTTCATCAGAAGATGCGCCAAAACTCTTCAAAAGGCTATCAAGGTCGTCTTCCTCGTCTTTTTCATCCGTTGATAGTGAATCTTCGGTGTTTTCGTCGTCTTCGTCCTCTTCGTCCTCGTCTTCGTCGTCGTCGTCTTCGTCCCACCAATCGTCATCGTCTTCGTCCTCGTCTTCATCTTCCTCGTCCTCGTCTTCCTCATCGAGTTCGTCCCAGTTGAGGTCATCAAAGTCTTCGTCCCAATCTTCGTCATATTCGGGTTCTTTCTTCTTTGATTTGCGCTTTGGTGCGGTTTTCTTTGTATCAGGTGCTTCGGCGCCTTCAGAATCCATTAGCCCAAGATGTTTTGCAGTAATGTCAGAATTCTTCTTCATGGCTAGGCTAGGTTCTAGCCAACCTTTCAATTTCTTCTTTGCGCTTCCTTCGTTCATTGCTTTAACAGATACCTGAAGACTGTATGTGAATCGCTTCATGAAACAAGGGAGGATACAAGTCGGTTATGAAGAATGCTGTCTAAACCTATAAGTTCATAACCTAGTTACTTATGAGTTATGATTGATGGTAGGGGCTTCGGAGTGGGAGCGAGAGGCCTACACTACTATTCAGGTACGTCGATTTGACAAAATACGCATCGGAAATCATTCGTTCCCGCGAGAACCTACATGGAAAACGGTTTCACGGTTACTTGATGTTATTGATATGATGGAAAAGTACGGTGGATGGACTACTATCAAACGCAAACTAGATTCGGAGGAAAGATAAATGGCGAAATACAAGCGAATTGTGAAGCATATCGAGGCTTCATTCAGAAGGGTAATGGAAAGAGAAGGGGTCGAGGAAGTAAATACTCGGCAAATTCAAGATGAATACAATCTGGCCAGTAACTACGGAATTACTACTCAGCGGCTTACTAACCTTTTACAGCGTCGTCCTCAATTCAGGCAAGTTCGTACTGAAAGCATTACAGGTACGAACAGACAAACTACCTACTGGAAGTTGGCAGAAATCAATGATTTGGCGAAAAATTGACCAATATGGTAGGGTATCGATACCCCCGATTACGCTACTATAATGGAGGGAGAAGACCCTCTTAGATGCAAACCAAATGGACGAACATCACATTTAAGACAAACGAAGACGGACAAGTTGTCGCGGTCTATGAGAATGACGAAATGACGTTTGAGGTAACGGAAGGAACATTGGCACCCGCTCCAGAAACTGGAGAATGCGAGCCACCCTCCCCGTATTTCCTTAGCGTACGCCATCTCTGGCTAGACGAGAACAAGAAGTCAACTGATGACTGGAACAAGGCAGAATTCTTGTTTATGGCAGGTGAATACTTGCGTATTAACAAGGGCAAAACTTGGAAGGAAATCATTGACGACATTGACCGCGAGTTTGGCTTCGAGTGATACCATGCATTGGACCCAAAACCCATACCACGGGCGGCGGGTCTTAGATAATATAGAATGATTGCCGACTAGTAGTATTCCCTATCTACGGATAGAATATTAGTGATGCTACAAATCGACAATCACCTTTACCGTGCCGTATCCTATCGGCCTCGGTAATATGAGGTTAATCAAGTGTGAGCGTAAATACCCGAGAGGGGGCCTCCATACGGTGGAAACACAGTAGGGGAAGCGCGTACAGTAATGATATTTGAAAAACAGAAACCGGGATACAATGAGAAGTATCGCGTTTAGGCTCCGCAAGGAGAAAGCCACCTTACAGGTCATGCTGATGGTGGTACTAAACGAGGAATTCCGGGTGCTTGACTAACCGTTGATTATTACTACAATGTACACAAATTGAGGCACGGCAAGAGTACATAGAAATTATCACAGAACTTGGCAGTAACAGACCAGTCGCTGCCGAAATCAGTTCCCAAAGGACTGTTAAAAGTCCGGCGGGAAACTTAGACCTTGGCGAAGGTAAACGCACAAAAATGGAGGAAAAAATATGAAAACCGAAATTGGAGGATATGCTGAAGAACTACCAGACAACAACGTTGCCATCAGAGGATTCTATGGTCGACGCATCGTCGTTCCAAAGGACGAACTAGATGCTCTCGTTGCGGAGTTCAATGCAGAAGACTGGAACACGAAAGGAAACGATGAAGACAACATCACCCTACGCCAAATCACTGGCAGTGGTGGCCCATCTGACCGATTGTGCATCTTCTACATGAAAAAGAACAACATCGAATACCGACCATTCTACATGGAGTAAAACGATTCAACGTTTATCTGAAGTAATACAGCCGTAATCTCTGACCATTTTAGGACCCAAAGCCGATAACCCGTCGGTGGCGGTCCTCAGTTTTGAGGAAAACCCCCGAAAGCAACGAACTACAAGGAAAGTAGTTTCCAGACGAGTAAGGCCAATGAGAAACACCGAGTAAAGGAAAACGGCTCGGTGGATTACGACGAAAAGAAGTTTCTAGCAATTATCGGCTAGGACTTTGATTCCGATACATCCTATCAAACCTAAACCAATCGTATTATGCAAGTCATTGCGGAAGCCTATGTAGGCCCGCGAGCCTTGGCACTTGCATAGCGGTCGAAAGCCGTTAATACGAATCGATAAGTCAAAGGCGGAGGTTGGGAGGGTAGACTATTCTGCGCATATGCATGTGCGCGGTTCAGTCAAAGCGAATATTGAAAGTTCGCATAGCAAAGGAGGAACTAACATGAAAATTGTATGTTTTAAACCAATGAGGACAGAAGACGGAAAGAAAGCCATTTGTGGTGCTGTGCAGATGACCGGGTTCAACCCCGGTAAGCACACCATTCGCGATGAGCGACCATGCGATGGTTGCGGCGAAGCAGGTCACTACGATGGCGTTGGAGATGACTGGAATTCAGTCAATGCTATCAACGGCGATGTAAAGCCTATTCGTGAACTTTGATTTCACGAAAGTACGTTATCATCTTTGTTGGCTACCTAGGGCCCAAAACCGATTTACCAGTCGGTGGCGGCCCTCAGTTGGTAACGTACCGATACCATACAGTACGCTACTATAATGAAGGGAGGAATACCAGCCTCCCTTCAAAATGAAGGGAGAGGACTAGGACAGTCTTATGCTAAATGCACTGGAACTTAAGCATTTTTTAGTAAGCATATACTCCCTTCCTATGAAACCGAAAGAACGAGCAATTACAATAAGGAGTAGGAGGGCCCCAATCCTCTGAGGATACCTGAGTATATCACATTCATTAGTGGCCGGGAAACACAAGTACCGGGCGAGCATAGAGGGGTGGTGCCTTCAGTAAATCGGTGGAGGAAACGACCCCAGATACTGTGAACAACTTGTTGTTTACTTTGTCCATTAGCACTTGTGTTAATGGTGATGGATTTATTCATCATAGTCGCCAACGATGGGCCGTCCAGCCCTAGGCAAAATCTTAACCCCACCAAACAATGGGGATAGCGAACTGCGGAAGTGAAAACGGGTTCATGTTATGAAGTGAAACTGGAACTGCTAAAGTGTACGGGTTTGGTACCCCGGAGAAAGGCGAGGAAGGTGAATCTGAGCATGAAACGTCGAAGTACTATACCAGCAAGCGGTACAAAGATTCCGAACTAATCTTCGGTATCCCGTGACGATGCACGCACTGGGAGAAAGAATAAGGTGAAGCATACAAGCAGACGAAGACGTGGAGGATTAGCAACCTATGAAGCGTCTGGGAGCGAATACCGCGGAGGTGAGATGCGGTTGCAAGGAATAAGGCGAATTCCCTAAGTAACTTGAGGACTGGAACAGTAATCAAGTAGTCGTTATTCTAGGCCCTACAAATGCAGTGGTTTGAGGACATCACACTGTAAGGGTTATTGGAAACCAAAAACGGCGAGCCACTTTTATATTCAAATATGGACTGACCATCCAAACTTAAACTAACAGGTCAACAGCAACACCGGGTACGCCCAGCCTAAAATGAGCGTTATAACGGCGGCCCACTGTTGCATAGACATGAGGATTCCAGCCATAATAGTAAGGGCCCAAGGCCAGTGCCTTGGGCCCTACTATGGCTAGAATCTGTGATATGGAAGAGTACCGATACTATCTGGTACGCTACTATAATGGAAGGAGGACAACACCCCCCTTCTCAGTAACGGGCATAAACCCCCGTACTCAGTTTGGCACTTGTGCCGAACCGACATCACTTGTGGTGTCGGTGGTGGGACTCCAATCCTATCATAGTAATCTAGCGACTGCCGTTAACCAGCAATGGGACCGGGGTAATACCCGACTTAGGCGACTGACTAGACGGACGCAGCAATGCGGGGCTTAGGCCCCCCCGCTGCGCGATTGTGTCCTGCCGGGGAGTAGCATAAGTACTCCTTGGTAAGGCAAGGAGGATTTCGTATACAAACGCGAAATAATGCCCTTCAACATAACTGAAAAGTGAGAATAGTAACAGGTAGTTTGCCGGTAACCAGCCCGGGGCCCTGATACCTTGTCCTTGTAAGAGGACTGAACCTGTGCCGGCGAATGAGAAAGTCGGCTGTCAAAGGATTTCGGCGGAACCGTACGTTCCGAGCATTAACCACTAGGTATAGGCCCGCAAGCCGTGAACTAGTTGGGGATGGGACAGGACGCTGAATGAAATTGAACCCCTATTCAGGGGATACGGAGAAGTGATGGACCAGTAGCAATACTGGAGTTGGCCTGCTTCTCTAAAGTACTGTGGCTCCCTATGCCATGGGCACCTTAACTGATTGCGAAAGCAAAAAGACAAGGCAGGTGAAATCGCGGTGGACTTTTGTTCATCGGACGGAGGGACTAACAATCCCAAAAGCACTAGAAAGGAAATGACGTAATGGAAGCGGAGTAAAATCCCGTGAATCATGCGCTCCTCGAAAGAGGGTTGAAGGTGAATACGTTTACTGGAAAAAAAGAAAGCCAGTATGATGTTTACTTGTGCTGAGGAGGCTCTTAGCGGGTGAGAATCCCGCTACCAAAGAAATAACTAATTATTTTGGGTCAACTTATAAGCAGTACAAGAAATGGAGTAAATGCCCAAGGACCGGTTTTATAGGTTGACCCCTAAACTGCCGGTTCCGTTAACTGGGCCTCCCCTTGCTACACCCCGGACGACACACAGGTAGAACGAGAATTGCCATACTACACAATCTTGGCGATACTCGTAATGCAACCGGTACTTCGGTACTGGGAAGGTGATTGGCGCAGACTTCGGTTTGCGCCATTTATTTTTTTGTTGAATTCAACACCAACATAGACAGTACAACGACCCCAAAGGGGGGACGACTACCGAGAAAGGAACAACGGAATGAAGTAACCGGTTTGAAAGCGATGACATGAAGGTTGAGAGTTCACGCACCGTCCCGGCCCGCCTATGAGATTGGCGGCTAAGATGCAGACTTCACGGAACATTCTAGGCCGGCGGCGCCATTAAATGCCGGCTGATGGTGAAGATATAATCCAACGTTCTGAAGTGTAGGTAGGTTCGTGTAAATCGGTGACCAGTATTATGGCCCGACGCACTGTTATGCTTTCTGCGACATTGAAAGCACGTAGTCCCGAACGCGAATGCAAGTAGGGACGTAGGCCCCGTAAGGGGTCAGGAGTTGAAAAATATGGAAACTACCAAACATAAATGGGAAGAAACAAAATACGAAAGAAAAGAACCTAGCGGTGAACCATTCAATAAAACTGGAGGGCAAACCGAAGGAATCAAGAATTTAGTCGCCTTTGGCGAACGAGTTCGCGAGGAAGAACAAAACAGCCGTGACCACGGGTATGAGTTGTACGTTCAGCATGAACTGAACGGAGGACGAGAACCCGAATACGATGGCTGTTGGCACTCTGAAATTATCCACGTCGCTGATGGCGACTTGAGGCGAATTTCAACTGGCCACACAAAGGTCTGGGCTTTTTGTCGAGATTGCGGAGAACTTGCAAACGATGAACACATTCAGTGTTATTGGACGCAATTCATCCGTACGACATTTGAACTAACATTTGCTAATCCACTAAAACCAGCAACTGAAAGAATCAAAGAAGTCAAAAAATGGAAAGAAGGACCTGAGTACGAAATCCCTCGCAATATTATCAAGTTTGAAAAGGCAAAACCAATTATCGAAGCAGTACTACATATCCGTCAAAACGGAATTCGGTATGTTGATGATTGGGATGATGATGATGAGGACTGGTGACAATTCACCAACCTGACTTTCAATTTGTTACAACCATAGGACCCGAACGCAAATACCAACTGCTAGTAGGTCCTTAGACATGTCATTGTACAAAAAGAAGACAAAGACAAAGAGGAAAAAGCAACAACGTGGACGCTGTAAGAATCCTGTTGGGTGTCATCGCCCAGCAAATGGAACAGACGGTCATGGTTGGTGTATGCATTGTGAAGACGATGCGAGCAACAATCAGCCGATGGAAGACGCATACCGGTACTATTCTGAATGGACACCATTCGGGCTAGTCTGGTACAACAAACAAACCCATCAGCCGTACGACCCAGCCGACCACCAGTGACTGATTCCTCTCGGGCCCAAAGCCAATACCAACGGCCGAGGTTCACAGATATGTCAGAAGAAAGAACTATCAAGGAACAAGTGAGATTTGCGAACGCACAACTAAATCGCCCTAATTTTTACAGGTGTGACATTGTGAGTCCCGATTTTTACATGGCAACAATTCATTACGGTTATTTCCGTAATGCTTTGATGTGCCAAACGGATTTTCGTATGTCCGACCTACGCAAAAGCGATTTCGCTTGGGCTCATATGGACGGATGCGATTTCCATGAAACCAACCTGTCGAAGGCAATCCTACCGAAAACAAAGGATAGGTTGCCGGAAGGTTGGTACGAGGCACTGAAAGCACATGGCCTTGTACCTTGATTAAAAGCGACATCAGGACCCGAAACCATACCAAGGTGGAGGTCCTTAGAATAATATCGACATTTGGGAAACGAACGTTGAGGTGAACCTCAGCGGGATGGGTTCGATGATACTGGGCTCCGGATTAGCCGGCCCGTGGTGACATGCCCACACCAAAAACAACAGACGAAAAAAGGCGTTAACACAGGTAAGTGTTATTCTGCGCTACAATGAGGTAAACTGTTCGGTTGTCAGACCGTTATTCTGACGCAGACCCCCTACGGGGGGGAGGTAAAACAAATGGAAAACCGAAAACAAGAAGAAAAGGAAACAGTGTTTCTGGGTCTGATTACGTTCGCAATGACAATTGCGCACTATGACCAGAAGCGAAAGAACGACGACAAGATGCCGTACGCTATCCATCCAATGATGGTTGCGTTCAATCCGGCAACTTTGCTGAACAAAGTGCTAACTAGCGGCGAACGCCTAATTGCACGTACAGCGGCATTGTTACACGACGTTGTTGAAGACTGTGATGAGGAAAACCTGCGACGTTCGTGGGACTACCTACAACAACATGCTGGAAGTCACGGCCTTTACGGGTCGAAACTAGACGAGCGTGTTACATGGGACAAAAGGTCGATGCTCGCAAGAATTATCGACTATTGTTGGGTAGTCAGTGGACTACCATCTCGTAAAGTGTTTGATGAAGGTCCAACCTTCGGATTCCGAACTGTTGGCGTTATTGAGGAATTAACCGTTCCTAAAGGCGCACATCCGGACGGACACTATGAGGAAGGCGACAAGCCTGCGCGTAAAGCGTGGGAACGTTCGCTTCAACGTATGGCTTCAATGTCAAAAATTGCCCTGTGTGTCACATTCAACGACAAGTTGTACAACATGCGTTCACCAATGCCCGGTCGCGACCCAACTGCGGCTTTGATGGGATACGGTGAATACTTGGACAACATCGTTTACGCTCTTTCGACTGAATATGGAATCGCCGTCCAAGGCGTACTTCCAAATGATGCTGAAGAAGCAATTCTGATGCACCGAACCAGAAACTCGTAATCACCTTACGCTTTAGGACCCAAAGTCACTACCAATGACGGCGGTCCTCAGTCCCCTATGGGGAAGGAGAATTTTACTTATGAACAAAGAAGAAACTCGCTTCCAGCGATGGAAGAATGCAACGGAACAACGAACCCGAAAACTGCACTTAACCAAGTCGGAACAAAAACAACTGAAAAACCTTGAGAATTGGTCTGTCAAAGACGAACGAAAAGAGAAGTTTGAAACATGGCGACGCTTTAATTCTAGCAATCGCCGCCGTTAAAATAATCAGTTGATTCGTTAACTACGTTAGGACCCAAAGTCGTACTACCAAGCGATGGAGGTCCTTAGAGGAGATACAATGAAAGAAGACAACGATGAATTCTTCTGGCTTACCAATAGCCTCACCAAAGGAACACCTAAACTAACACACAACAAATGCCCTGTCTGCCGTAAAATCCACGGTAAGAAAACCAAGGGCAATCGCAACACTGTTTGCGATGATTGCAAGAAAAACTGGGACTGGTTTAGTTGAGGTGGTTCGCGGTGGGTAATGGTAACCAGTCCCTCGGACCCGAAGTCAATACCAATGGCGGAGGGTCACAGTGCGCACACGGGAAGGAAACTCCCAACGGCTGGCCCAGAAGGAGCCACATAAGCCCGAAAGCAACCCCTGCGCGGTGGGTGAACCGCTAGAATGAGAAACCAAGTCCTCTTCGGGGGCCGGCCCTATGGGCCACATAAAAACGGAAGGAAACTCCACGACCACCGTCGACATTGTCGTCGGTAGTGCCGAAAGCAAGACCCTGTTGGGTGAACCGCAAGAATGAGAAAGCAAGTCCTCTTCGGGGGCAGGCCCTATGGGCCACAGGTGAAACGCTACATCTATACGAACACGGACCCACTGGCCCGCGAACGAGAGATTTTTGAAGAGAAGCGCAAACTGCTTGATAGACTCGGCTTTAATTTGGTTAAACTAACCGAAGAACAAATCGAAGAAAGAAGGCACAAGCAAATTGAAGCCGACTTACGCAAGCGAATTTGTTCGCTATTCAAGAAGGCCATGCCTTACGATATGGAAGAACATGGTCTTTTCGTAAGCGAAACAATGTCAGCATTCTGCGAGAATATCGCAGAACTGATTCAATACATTGTGCTTGCAGAAGAAAAGCAAGAAAGATACACGATGAAATGCCCAAGGGTATGGATTGACGTGTTGAAAGCATCTCGACTTGAATATCGATAAGTAACACCTTGCGGTAATCTATGATTGCCCTAGAAAAACCTGTGATACAGGCGAGTACCCTAAGATGGTGAAAGAATCGGTGGGTCCTTAGAGGTATGAAATATGACCGAGGAAGAATATGTAAAACTAGAAACCAATGTGGAATGGTACAATGCGAAGGATATCATTTATCTGACTTTGATTCAGGTGATTGTTTCCTTCCAAAAGAAGATGATGGAGAACTTGAAGAAGTGTCCAGACATCGTGTTCAAGCCAATGATGAAGAAAGCCGATGCTGATGCTATTGGTGCTACTTATATTATTGATGATGAAGACTACAAAGAGCAAACTGTGAAGAACCCGTTTAAGGGTGAAGAATTCTATACTTTGAGTTTTGATACAGATGGTGAACCTGTCTGGGGAGAAGCAAAGAAGTTTGAATCTGATTACATTACTCAACCTGCCGCGCTTGCGGAAGATGAAGTATTCATTGAACTTGCACCAACACTGAACACGCTAATGGAAGACTACCTAGTCGCAAAGGCTGATTATCGCCTAGATGACTGGTATGACAAAGCAATGCGCATCGTTCCGATGTTGTGGGACTAGTTAACAAATCATAGGACCAAGTAACCGGCTACCAACCGGTGAAACGTCCTCAGACATGAACATTATGAGATACATGGTAATCACGGTATGTGAAAAATGGAATGGAAAAGAGTGGAAAGAAATGGCTGAGTACCACGGTACTTATCTTACTCGCGAAGATGCAAGAAATAAACTATATCGAATGGCAGAAGAAAATAACTTGAAAGCCGACTGGTATGGCTACCACCCGTATGTAGACGTAAAGCATCCGCGTTTTGATGGAGTATTCAGTCAAGCGCGGGGTAAGGCCTTGGGTACTAAGTACCTATATGACCACTTTATCATCAAACCCGTGATTTGACATTAATCATTCATTCAGGACCAAGTAACCACCTACCAAGTGGTGAAACGTCCTTAGAAAAGAAATTGGAGTAGGTGTAAAGGTATCGATACTTTCACACACGCTACTATAATGGAAGGAGGATAACTAACACGCGCTTGATTGCGTGGGTTGGCTCCCTCCTCCACTGTGCGCGTTTGCGAGAACTTGCGGAAACTTGTTTCCGATAGATGTTCAACCGTAAACGCGCATTTTCTTTTTTGTATCCATTGTATACACCTGAACACACACGCGGTTCACTACCCCTAAGTGGTGATTAAACACTTAGGCAAGTCCCTTGTACGAGGGAAATTTGCTTGGGGGTCGTGAATACGATAGGTTAGGACTGCAAATCCTGACTGAAGCCCGTGGAATCTAATCCGGGCCGGAGCGTGTAGTTTAGCAGGGGCAACTTCGGTTGCTCTCAAGGGTGTTATTAATCCAAGACTGAAAGGGAGGTGTCGGAACCAAACTGAAAGTCGAAATGGAACAAAATGCAACGGGTGTCACCCAAACCATGAGCCTGACAACTTATGGGTATTGGACAAAGCGACGCCCCCAGACATGAAAGGCCATATAAATGGAATGCGAGTGCAAATGCCTACGGGTGTACGCATGGAACGTACTCGCAATAATGTCAAGGGGACAAGTACAAACAAGTCCCTCAAACGAATGCTAGCGAAGGCCCCAAAGGGGACAAGACTGGACCGCTAGTTCGGGGAGGGCCCGGGCATTTCGCCCGGGTCTGACCCATAGACCCCTAGCAAGCAAAGAAAGATGCGCTTTCAGTTATGCTAGAACATTGATTAACCGGAGTACGTCGTTAAGGCCAAGTTGACAAGGTAACGGCGCTCCCTAGAGCCCTAATGAGGGTGAAAACAAAGGAGTGAAAAACGTGAAGAAAGAAGAAACGAAGGACACTACTGGACAGGTCGCGAATGCGGCCATCCGGTCAGCAATGAACCGGAACGGCGGGGAATTCCCCGCGGACGTCGAAGACAAGACGTCCCAAGCGACTGACACCAAAGGTCGTGGACAAAAAAAGCACAACCGCGGTTACGCGGTTCCAACGCGCGTGCATGAAAGTGCGGCAGATGCCGTATCAAAAACAATGCGCGCCAAAAACGTGGACCCTGAGCCAAACGCACCAATTCGTGCTGATGGCGATGATGTGGTCGACGCATCTGGACGGGACTACCGTGAGGTAGTTGAAATCCGTCCTGAAACGGTGCCAAGGCGAGCGGCAGGGAAACCTTCTCGCTATGCTAAAAGAAAGCGAGGCGAAAGCCCCGGTTCGTACCGTGATGGAACAAACATGGCCGAATATCATGCCCACAAGGGTAAGGAAAAAGGCAAGGGCACGAAGACCGAAGAGTCTTCCGAGCCCGAATGGAAGAACTATCAAACCCAATGCCATGCGCTTCGTCGTGATGGTAAACAATGCGGGATTACATCTCGCAAGGGTTCCAAGTTCTGTCATTTGAAGGAACACCAGCCTGCGAAGCATGGTATTCCTGATTACGCAGATGACCCTGCGTACTCGAACAACGATGATGACCAAGAAGGCGCTGAAGAGTACACCGGCCCCCTGCCGGAAGCACTTCGAAAGCCTCTCCTGTGGGTTTGGGGTAATTTTTACACCCCGTTCTCATGGATGGTTGTCTGGGTCTTCGCTACTGCAATGTCCGCAAAGGGCAAAGCCGGAAGCGCTGTTTTGGCACCGTATCACCTGATGCGGTACTGTACTGACAGTGTGGCTTGCAAGTGGCGTTGGCGTCAAAGTGTTGCAATCCTCGCGCAAGCGATGGAACGTAACCAACCCCTGCTGGGAACGAATCAAGTGCTTCAAGTACTTGGTACTCACCGGCAGATTCGCAACACCAAGGTCGTTCGCGACCCACAACTTTTACAACGCGTGTCCGAAGGACTTGCAAACAAAAACGGTGGGAAGTGGAAAGGGCGTCACGGTAAAACGTGGGCCAAGACTGCGGCAAATCTCTTCGACAAGATTGTCAACGAGCAATATGAGAAGAATTTGGTAAGTGCGTTTTTGGACCCGAAAGGGCCTAACGCAATCTGCCAAGGTATTGAGAAGTACGTCAAGGAAGATGGGACGCCAAATGTAAAGGCGGCCCGTAACAAATTCCGACGGGCTCTTACCACTATCAAAATGCTACGGGACAGAAAGGGCGTTGCTGACGTCTGGTATGACCCAAGTAGATATGAGTTCTGCTGTCTTTTGGCGGACACTGTTACTGCGAAAATCAGTGGCAAGACCGCAAAGACTTACACAAAGGCTGAGTTTATCGACGCTTATGTAATGCAGATGCGCAAAAACAAGACCGACATTTTTGATGTCTTCTATCTGGTGGACGAGGACGCAACAAGCCTCCGAAGCGGTAAGAAGGTTTCCGACCCTGTAATCATTCAGGTGGCGGTATACTCGGTTGAACAAAACGGAAAGGACACTGGAAAACTGTTCCTAAGTGTTGGTCGAAAGACTGACACTGGTTACAGTGGCCCGTTCGAATCCGCGTTTGTGCGTACCTCAAAGCGCTCGCCGTTTGAACACGTGTGGGATGCTGACGACGAACTCGATGTTTTGGAAGTGGTTGCTGAAGAAAGTCCCGAAGCCGTAATGGAACGGGAAGATGCTATGATGAAAGCGCTCCGCGAGGGGCAAGTATTGTCATGGGAAGACATTCAAGCAATGCTCACTGCCTAAGCCAAAAGTCTGTACACAGTGTACGACCAGAAACTGGACCCAAAGCCATTACCAGTGGTGGAGGTCCATAGAACAACTATTCCCGGTGGTTACCGTAACAACGTAACTATCCGGGAATATTTTTTTGAACTTTCGTGTTCGTAGGTAAATCATGTCACACTTTGAAGAAGTAACGACTGAGTACACCGACGCTGAGTGCATCGTGGAAGGTATTAAACATGCTTTTCCATGGGCTACTCAAGTCGATGTTGCTAATGATTTTGATTTTGATGGCGATACTGTTGTCCTTCGTGGATGGCAGGGAGATACTACAACTAAGTTCGGGAACAACCCGATTAAAATTGTAGTTCGTGCCGATAATCATTATGACCTTGGCTTCGCCCTTGCACCAGATGGTACTTACCAACTAGTTGCAGATTGGGGTGGATATGGCTATGGATTCCTTGCTAATGGACAAGTTAAGTCCGCGTTAGAAGTTGACCGTGCCGCTACACGCGACGCGCTTTCTAACGACCATGGAATTACTGGCAATGCGCTTGACGAGATGATGAAGAAATATCCTTCTCGACAGCAAGCCGTTATGTCTATGATGAGTAGGGGTTATACCCTTGCAGTTGCCGAACAATGTGTTCGCGAAGACCCGCATCTTCGTGGCTACAACGTCAACGAAATCAAAGTAGTTATCAACGAAAACGAAGAAACTGGGCAACTTGAAGCAGAACATCAGATTGAACTGGTGCAATCTGCCTTTGGCTCTTATATCTGAGGTGAAACCAACATGCAAGCAAAAAGAGTAACAATTAATGTAAAAGCCAACGGAAAAACCAAAGTGGAAACACACGGTATGGTTGGCCAAGAATGTACTAATGCTACCGCCATGCTTACCGATAAACTCGGACAAAGCGAAGGCCGTACTCTGAAAGCGGAGTACTATGCCGGCGAAGGTGGAATTAAACTCAAAGAAGAACTAAAGTAATCTTCGTAACCGGGCTAGTAGGCCCCTAGGGATGTGTAACGCACACCTACTGATGGCGATTTATCGCCAAATGACGAACAAAGATTAATTCGAAAAGCCGCGCTGTCTAGCGCGGCCGAAGTTAAGATGTGACGGGAAGACGGTCCGATAAGACGGATGGTCGCTCATGTGTCGCGCTAGACAGCGCGGCTAGAGTATCCTGTACAGTAACTGTGACGGCCGGCAAGGCTGTGGTAATCTGAACAAGTCTGATAGAAACCAGAACAGCGTGTTAACGCTGTGATGTCAAACAGCAGAATTTCTGCTGAAGAAGACGGTCGACAAACCAGTCGCTGTCTAGGGGTTTTCAGGACCTATGATTCCTGTGAAAGGAGCCCCTGAAAAGAAGATTGTAAACAAGGATTTTGAGAAAATGATGGCTGAAGGAAAAATAATCCCGGGTAACTGTGGATAAACACTCCTTTGTCCTGAAAATTCTCCAGAGATTACAGTGATTCCAGAAAGATGGCAAGACACTGCGCGCTACCCGACAATTGTGGCACGCGGCGGACAGCAATGGACCAAAGATTGGTACCCAAAATTCTGGCTACAAAATCATTGAAATCTAGATTGTACTAGATTCACTCGTGTTAAATCGCGGATGATTCAGAAAGATTCTGCCATCTTTGATAGACGGTAAGAACTGACTGCCCAGATGACTAACTTTAGTTATCTAAGAGTACTTCTAGGAATCTGCAAAGAAAATTCTGGAAAATAAGACAAGCCCGTGCTTGTTTTACTATCTACTAGTATACTACAATCGATTGCACTGTGAAATGACCACTTTTCAAAGTAGTACGACTCCTCATGAAAAAAATGGACGTCGGAACACGGAAAAGAAAGTTTCGGGAGCGAAAAGACTATCAGGGTCATGCCCAGACCACCGGTCATGGCATGTATCAACGCGGAAAGAGGAGGACAACTTGGTGAAACTATTGCCAATGGCTGCCACCCCCCCGCGGTGAGAAATGGTGAATTCTTGAATAAAGAAGGCGCCATGGTTGCAAACAGTACTGAATCTAAACATGGAAAGAAGATTAATCAGGAAACTGAAGAAAATTGGATGTCAACTGGAGGAATTCCGGAAAGATATCCTACGTATTGGTAAAATTGGAAGTTAATTGGAAGAATCTGGGGCCCACTGGCATTATGACAATGCATGTAACCGGCACCAGACAAAGAAAATACTAACTGAACCTAAGTTCTAAAAGAAAAACATGTTCTTTTCGAATTCGGAATCGATAAAATTCATCGACCAACAATTGTGGAACAAGAACGTTCGTAATGGCAGAAATTATGACTGGGTCATAAAAAGCCTAGAACGTTAGTTCTGAAGATGTCACCTACAACTTTACGACTATGCCAAATTGGCAATGGAAGTTGGGGACCTCGACAAGTTGTATCCCTATTCGAAGTGACACATTTGATGTCGTTTACTGTTGACCCAGCAAGCGGATTAATGTGAAAAGAAAATTCTGAAAGGATTTAACATGAAAAGAAAACTTAGGAATCCCTGTATGGGCTGATGGGTTTGATGTTTGGAAGACGCAATGTTCTCGCAAGAGTAACCACTCTTTCCAAGTTCGAACTTATACCCACGAGGAGTTCTGATGTTCAGGAAAATTCAGGCAACTAATCGACGAATAAGTTACCGAATGTAGTTTCGAACTAAAAAAATAGTACTTTCGATGGAACACTCGTACCACGTGAGGAACGCTGAGGCGTTCTTTGCGCGTCGCGAAATACCACAAGTGATACCAACAGAAAGAAGTTTCCGCAACATGCGGGTATTTGAGAGGCTAGCCCCTTGCTGGCCTTGGCGGTTTCGGAGCCGCGTATTAATTACCCCTTGTGCGTTGATATAACACACCCGCAGGTGAAGTTACTACTAATGTAACATAGACATGACAAACGTTAATGTTTTTGACCAAGTACATGCATGTCGCGCGGCTTCGGTGCCGTCGTTGACTGTTAGTACTGTCGAATTAAAAGACCTCCGAGCAGGTCTATGCCGATACGCCGTTAGTAATAACGGCCGCGAAAAAACAAATGTTGCCCCTCTAGTAATGGAGTGGCGACTAGTTGAAGGTATCCGCCGAGTTGCACTGACAAAAAAGAACAGTAGCAACAACACGGAAGAACTGAAAGTGGCTAATGACGAAAGTGATTACAATGGCTCCCAAGTGAAATACGTAGGGGGACCGTACGGGCCACCAAAAGGACAGGAAGGAGATGGAAATACAATTCCCTACGCTGTCAAGTTCATCCAAGAATATCCCGGCTGGGTACGTAAGGAAATGAACATCCCGGAAAACGAACCGTATCCGGGTCTAATCCTTATGCTTCGCGACTGGCACAACTGGGTTGGACATAACAAGTATCTTGTTGACCTACAATTGCAAATTTTTGAAACAATTGCGCAAGAAGGTCTTGATATTATTGTCCTGATGGTGACCCCTGATACCATCGAGATTCCCCCTGAAATTGGGGAATGGGTTGATTCTGCTGAATTAGCACTACCGAACCAAGCGGCTCGGATTCGTGCTGTAACCAACATGCGGGACCAACTTTCTGCCAAGCGTAGTGGTGATTTCCCTGCGGTTGAAGCAATGACGGAGGAAGATATTGAATCCGTTGCTTCTGCCGCTGGTGGACTATCATCCGTTGGCATTGACAACCTACTGTGCAAGAGCCTCGCGCTCAAGCGCGGTTTCGATACAGCCTACATTTCGGCTGACAAGGCCAAGAAGGTACGAGCAATGGGCTACGACCTTCTTGAAACCAGTCTGACGATGGACGATGTAGGTGGACTCGACATCCTAAAGGAAGAAATCGTACTTCTCAAGCCTCGCTTCTCTCAAGATGCGTTGGCGTACGGTTTCAAGCGACGACCAACCGGTATCCTGCTTGCAGGTGTACCCGGTACAGGTAAGACGCTATCCGCAAAAGCCATCGGCAACGAACTTGGAATCCCAGTGCTGGTCATCGACCCAAGCACGCTAAAGGACCAGTACGTTGGTGGTACCGAGAAGAACCTGAAGCGCCTATTCAGGACCCTTGAAGCCGCGGCACCAATCGCGGTCATGTTCGACGAAGCAGAGAAAATCGTCGGCAAGCAAGACAAGGTTTCTGATGGCGGTGCGCACTCCGCAATGCTTGGCCAAATCCTGACTTTCATGTCGGAGAAGGCTAGCGCGTTGGGCGTATTCTTCATCTTCACGGCAAACGACATGAGCAAGTTCCCCGTTGAACTGGTTCGTCGTTTCGATTTGCGAATGTTTGTGGACCTACCGTCTTCGGCGGAAAGGGCTCACATCTTCCAACTAAAGATGTCTGAGAACATGCAAACACCTGACGGAATCAACATGGATGAACTTGTTCGTAACACCAACGAGTACTCCGGTTCCGACATTGAACAGGTGGTCGAGAAGGCTATGTCATATGCCTATCGAGATGGCCGAAGACCTCCAACCACGGAGGATTACCTTCAGGCTATTGAGAAGACTGTGCCTACTGCGCACACATACGCTGACCAAATCGATAACATGAAGAAGTGGGTCAAGGACAAAACTATGATTCCTGCAAACTCCGAAAGCATTTCACTTACGGAAACAGAATCTAGTGATTCTATCCGCTCGGTTATCTGATTAACAGACAAAACAAATAAAGGCCTAACGGCCCTAGACATGAGCATGAAATGGTCCATAAAAGACTTAAATCGCCTCTTCGGACCTGAAGAGGTGTTTAGTGCTATGGCTGTGTATGACAAATTCAGTAACACGGAGAACTACAAAGATAACCTGAGTATCGGAGAACTTTACTCCATGCAAATTTCAGGAATGGATGAAGTTCCAGACTCCGCAATGAAAACACTACATGGCTTATTCGATGAAACGGTAAAAGACTTCTCGGAGTTTGTAAAAGACCCGACAGTATTTGAAGACCGTATCAAATCTGGATTCAAAAATCCAGTAGAAAATTTATCCAGTGACCCTGTTTTCAGGGATGCAGTGCGAATTATTATTCTCTTCAGACTTATGAAGATGAAGAAAATGGTACTCAAAGATGCCGCTGATGAACGTGACCGAATTGAAAATCGTGTCATAGGCGTGGCATCATCACAATTAGAAAACATTCTAGGAAGCGTAGCGCAATCACTGATTGGCGCTAAAGAAAGCATGGACCTATCAGAACTAGACGTACAACGTCTAAGTTTGCGAGTAGTCGAAGTCTTTGATGACGGACTAGAAACGCAATTAATGATTGATGGGATTCCTGTTCAAAGCGACGCTGAAATTAAAGAACGTTTATCTAAAGATGCACAACCAAACGCAACACAGGATAACAACAATCCAATGTACGGCTGAAAAGCCCTAGAATATTCCCGACTTAACTTCCATTGATTAATGAAGTTGGTTCGGGAATTATTTTTTGTACTGTATCAAATGTACAGTACATAGATGCTAGATATGAAAAAGGTTGTTCGGCTAAGTTTTGAAAAAGAAGAATTCACAACTAAAATGTTGCCGAACGATGCTAAAGCATATGATAGATTCTTGCGCGCTTTATTGATTCGAATTGATGGATTGATTAAAAGTAAAGAAAGAATTGACGAAGAAATTGCATCTGAAATTGTAATTGCTTGTATGGTATACATGCATTCAGAACTAGGGTTTGATGAAGAAGCAAGTGTTGACCAAATTAATTCGCTTGTTACAAACTTTATGGCTAGTGCTATGTTAAAATTCAACTTCAAAGAGGACTTGCGATGAGCAGAAAAGTGCTTACCGCTAGATTCGGAAAGAAAGTTGGTGCAATACAGCAAATGCAAAACAAAACAGAAAAGCGGGGCCATAGAAAACAGCGTGAGGCTGAAATTGGTCCAAAAGTAATTGACCCTCGTAAAGAGGAAATTGAAAAATTTGTTACTGACCGCGACAAGCAATTTGACTGAGGGAAACCTCTTAGTGGACACTATTCGACGTGAAGACCTCACCTACGAATCTGCCGGTATTAACCCCGATAGTCGAGAACTGACTTATGAAGAAGGGGACCTGTTAGATGAGTATTTTGGTGATGCTAATATGAAACTTGTTACATCTGTAATGGATATCATCATTCGGGACGCGATTTCTCGCGGTATCCCGCAAGAAGGGCTTCTAGCCTTTTTCCAATGGAACGTAAATTCCATGTGGCGATATGTGGATATTCATGACCACGAAAACCGTGGTGAAGTATCGATGGCTCCTGTTGGGCTATCTGGAAACAATCTTACAGTTTCATACCATTGTGGGACCGCCGCGTGCGACCCACCAACCGAGGAGGAATAACCCTCCCTAGATGAGCGATGAACTTGCTAATCAACTTCAACTACTAGTAAAAAGATTCCCGCCAATACCGTATCGACTAACTGATACTGATGGTGGACCTGAAGCAGTAGTAGAAGCATATAGAAATAATCAACCAATCCCTGTATATACTGGGGACAGTGACAATACTATTTGGGGCTCGCCAGAAATGAATTGGTTGGTGAGGGCTCATCACGATAGTATTCACTTACTGTACAATGTTCCCTTTACAAAACTAGGGGAATACACCGCCGCTGAAATTAGTTCTGCTCTTGCAGAACTAATGGGCCTTAAAGAACTGGCTCGAACGATTAGAGTAGACATTGCAGGTTTTTCTGCACATGAAGCAGATACTAATGAATTTGCAGAACAAACTCTAGCCAAAGACCTATTGTCACTAATTGACAATGTTGTAGCGTGTGAACTTGATAGAACGGCCTAATGGCCCTAGATGACCGACAATGAAGAAAGCATTGAACGTATCGCTACCTCTCTAGAAGGGGTTGAAATCGCACTAAACGAAATTGGCGTTGCGCTAAACAAACTACTAGATTTTATTTCAGTAGTGTCTTTTGAAGACCTTGAAGCGCAAGTCGAAGAAAAAAGCGAAGAACTAACGCGCATTTAATCGCGCCTAGAATGCAAACATGGTTGAACAGTAATCAGGCTTCACGACTGAAGTCTGAGATTCAATCCGGTTGCGCTGAACAATCACCAGTTTATCTGGCTGTTCCGCTACCGTATTCATTTATTGAGAAAGCACTTACTTATACTGCTAACAATTTTGACAAGCGTAAAAAGCAATTTAGATGGCACGGAGGCAATCAAACTACTCCGTTCCGTATTTCTGCTACGTGTGATGGGAACATGTTGTACCTATCATTTACTTGTCTTTCAACTGGACTTTCGGCTAATATTTACTCACCCGTAGTAAATGGTCGTCCCTTTAATATCATTGTTCCGAAAATCGTCTTAGACGTTCGGGCAATGGCTGGTCGCCCTTGGAATTGGGGGACTGAAGGAGATGATGGCTTTATTCTAGTTGCTAGTAGTGAGGTATTTGGACTTCTATCCCAAGGATGGAGTTCCAGCGTCAATACTAACGAGTTGTTTAGTGGACGTACATTGCAACGAAAGAACCTATCCGGTTCCTACAATATAGGGATTGGAATGTGGGTTTACAGTGGACTACGTCCATTTATTGCAAACAAAGTAAACGCTTTTCAAGACGATTTTATCGAATACAGAAGGTCAGCATATGGGAAAGGACACGCGGTACATTACGGGGTTGAAAACCCTATTATTGACCGAATTGTCCCTTCTGCTATTGTTGGCGTTAAACCCGAACATGGACGTTGGTTGCTTAACAAAGCGGCCAAAACTACGTCCAAAGAAAAGGGAGAATTGCTAATTCACTTTCGCGAAGGAACTCCAATGTTCTTTGGCGTTAGTCCTACTGGTACTGAAGTTTCTCTTCCGTATGATATATACGGAAAGGGAGGAAAAAGAGGAAAGTACCGTAAATATTCTTATGCTGGACAAGAACACTTGGTATCAATTGCTCGTGATAGCATTGGTACCAAAGATATCACTAGTCTAGTAAATTACTCCGAGGAAATGTACTTCGGAGCAAGTGGAAATAGACTGATTCTTGGATGGAAGGTTGATAATGTAACCTTCTTATGGGAACATGATATACAAAATACAGAAGTAATTCATCCTCAAGTGGATGAACTAGAAAAGCCAGAAATTACTGTGCTAGCCTGTGAACAATTTGTATTACCTAGTGTCCAAGATACATTCAGACTACCTAATTTCCTACAAGGATATGATAACATTGAGGAGGAAGAAGATATGACACCAGAAGAAGCAAAACTTCTGATTCGTTGGTGGAATGACCACGTAAACGCCGAAATAATGGCGGGTCGAAGACCAACAGTAGAATCAGTGGAACTATTTGAAAAAATCAAAACGCGTGCCGAATAATGGCACCTAGAATGATTGCGAAAGGACCAATCAAGCGATGGATTAACTTCATCGAGATGAATCCAAATCTAAGTACATCTAATTTTGAAAACGCAAAAGGAGTCATGTACCGAGGCAACTACTGTTTGCCTTGGTCACATCACACACATTCTTTGAACAATCTTGGAATTAGGCGTCAACAATGTTTCTATTGGACGAACGAAAGTGAAAGTTTGATTGAAAACAGGGAACCAGAATTTGCCCTAATGGGAATTCAAATTCTGTTGACAACTTATGTACTACGTAATCCTGATGAAACTAGTATTACTACTAGTGACGTTCGTGACGTAATAAATACGGTAGTGGAATTCACTGGTGGTTACCAGTGAAAGAACGCATCGAGGCAGTTTTTAATACTGAAGAAAAAATATTGCTGCCTGAGCCCTTGTTTGGTTTTACCTTACAAGGAACTCATGAAAAATCTAACATTCAATTGCGACAAATGATTAGCCGTGACCGTAGACTGTCAAATCCGTTGGAAAACTTTGAATCCAAATTGGAAGACACACTACGAGAACACTGTGCTGTGACTGGTAAGGACTACAACTTACTACTCAAACGCGTAATGGAAGGATATGGACTATTATTCAATGAAGAAGCGGGGCGTATGAACCTGATAATCGAACGAGTTGAATCTGGTCATCCTGACCTTGCTGTTTGGGACGCAAAATGGATTGGCCCACCACCTATGGTGGCCGCTGGGGAAATAGACGGTAAAATGAATATCATACCTGTATGCCCCGCTAGAATTTGTTTGATTGGTACACCCAATCAATATGATGTGGATATCCGAGATGCATTTGAAACTGTAATCGGACTACCAATAGAGGATGTAATGTACGCTAATCCCTTTTACATTGTTTCTAGAACAATCAATGTTGAAGGTTCAAATAGCGTACACTACCCTGTATCAATACTTAACGACGTAATGGCGGTTGCACTAAACTTGAAACCGCTACATCATTCGTGGGAATAATTCTCACCTAGACCATGTCTGATAATGATAATGGAAATGGAAAGAGAACTCGCGCGCCATCAGTGCCTGCGAAGGATTTTATCCGTATTTACAACTCATCGGCTTCTGTCGATGAGGTTGTCGAGAAGACAGGCCTTGCACGCCACACCGTTATGCAGCGAGCCAGCGAGTTCCGCCGCAAGCACGGTATTAACATGCGACGCTTCCCTCAATCTATGCCTGCGCGTAATGATTGGGAAGAACTTGCCGCATTTGCGCAAGAGGTCTTGGACGAGGCTGGGTATGAAGACCCAAACGCCTCTGAATCTGACGACAACACGGAGCCTGCCGAAGAGTAGGTCCAAAATCGGTGCCTAGGTACAACTAGGTACCCTAGATATGGATGCATATTAAAACTAATTCTTCAAAGAAGTTTCTGCGAGCAATAAAGTAGCAGAACTTTATGGAGAAATATAGTACTGTCATCGGCCGGGTAAGGACTTGGCAGTACAGACGGGTAGTCTAAAAAAGGCAATTATTCACATATAAGTGAATATGCGCCGCTACCCTTAGACAATGTCTTTTATTGGCACTGCAAAGAAGGCTCTGAGTAAGGGTATCAAACTAACTGGTCTTTGGCCGCAATTCAAGCGGGACGAAGCAGGTAACAAGACTGATGAGGTTTCACACCTCAGCGGTAAGGTCGGAAAAGACCGCGATGGTAATGACATCGAGGTTACAATCCGTACCGGTGACACCTTCAAGGTGTGGCCTAACAGTTACAAAGGCGATAACCCAAATGCACCAGAATACAACCTTCAATTTTATGCTGATTCGCAACAAAGCGAAAACAGTAATGAATAATCCGGGCGAAAGCCCCTAGAATGTATGAACTAAACACTAGAACATACGAAATTCCTGAACGAATAATCGAAGAAATTGTTAATACAGTTTCATTCAATCGATTCAAAGGAACTGGAGGTTCATCGTGGTCTGATGGCGAGCGTACAGATAACGCTGGGCTATTGGACTTTAAGATGCAAATTTCAAAAGGACACAACAATGTACTAAGATTCATGTGTAGCGCTAGACGACTGAAGGCTAGAAATGCTACTACTGAATTTACTATTGAAGGTGCAAATCTTGGTGTTTTCCAAGGATTGCAAGTAATGATTATGAAAGTCACAAGCGAAACAAGAGAAGGAAACCAGTATTCAAATTCTGGTCAACCAAACGTAATTCCTGCTCCTAATTTTTCAACGAGAAATCTTCGCGAAGACTTTCCCCCAGTCGAAAAATATTACCTATGGGCATTTGACCCAGATAAAGCACATCTTGTGACAGAAGCACATGATGTATGGTATTTACAATGCGACACTACAACACCAACTAAATATTATACTGTTGGAGATGAAATCAATATTGCTTACAATCCCGAAACATCTGAAGTATACGGTATGCATATTGCTATGACGGGTCTTGATTACCTAAAAAGCGCAAAACTGTGTACTATGTTGAATAAAACGCCTGAAAATGGCCCTACCATCACTGATGCACCGGGGCTAAATTCATGGCTGGAATGGCTAATTGAAAGTAGTATCGATGATGCTATTGCATCTAATGAAGAAATCGCCTCCGTAAAAGGTAAGGAATGGATTGCTCCGGTTGTTAAATACAACGAGCAATTCAAAGAAGCCGAGGAAATTTTCCGCGTTGGTCATCTACGATTTGTTAGGTTGGCTGAGGGTGGACAAGGAAGTGGGTCAAACAGTGTAGTTGACCACGTTCAATGGTATGGAATTATTCCTGTACTAAACGTGGAAAAATCAATGAATATCACTCTTGACCATATGTACTATCAGTTCCATACTGATAACGCTTGTAGCGTTTGTTCATGTACTAATCTAGAACTACCTCCGGGTAAGTATGCGATTGACGTGAACAAAACTTGCTTTTACTACGGTAAAGGCTACACCTATCCTCATGGCAAAAAGGCATGGATTTTGACTATGCTTGCCAACGCTCAAGTTATCATTGAGAAATCTATCGCTGACAGGATTATTCCAGTCGGTGAAATGCAAGATATGAGTAATATCGCATACAATGATAGCGACGATTTCCTAAACCGGATTTAAAGGCCATGTGGCCCTAGTTATGCAAAACAGCAAAGACAGAACGTCAAACGAATTTATCCGTGAAATCGGTGAAAAGTTTCTGAACCCTGACCTGAATGCCGCTATCTATTCGCGGCTAAAGAAAGGCGAGCAAGAATATGGACACAAGATTCGGGTAATGGACGATACGACTACTTGGGGTACGAAAAACAACAGTTGGCTAGAAATGGCTGTGGAAGAAATCGCGGATGCGATTATCTATGTCCTGACCAATTATCTACGAATGATTGAACTTAACCAAGTAAATGAACAAGCGTATCAAATGACGATGCTTGCCGTAAGGCAATTGTCTGAGGTTTACAATATCATGAACCTTATTTTGCCGGAATGACCGGCCTAGATGACAGAAGACGTAATTGATAACGGCTCTTTTATTATCACCAGTGAACACGGTGCAGTACCGGTTTTTGGACATGAAGCCAAGTGGCGAGTATCGAACAACTCAGTTCGATACGAAACACTAGTGGCCTTTTGCCAAGCGAACCAACTGAACGTTGCACTGGTACCCCCTCCGCGATGCGGAAATGATTCGTTTGCGCTTGCTGTGCAAATTTTCAATCGTCGTTCAAAGACGACTGTTACACTAAGCGAAGAATCAGATTGGGATGGCAATACTTTCCAAGAAACGTGGAGCGTTCGCGCGCTTTTGCGTGGACGTGAGTATGCCTTGATTAGGGAACAATTGGGTAAGAAGAATGGGCGCAAGCACATTGTACAGACCCCAATTTATCGACTTGAATACGTACCTTCCGCCGGTACAATTACCACGGAAGAATGGAGAACCAATTTCCAATTGCGTAGTCAGGGGATAACACAACTTACTGATGAAGAAGGAGTTTCAAAGCCGGTCGGACCGGCAGATGAAGCGTCTTTGCGAAGTCGTGTAAGAATCGTTCCTTACAGTCCTGATACTGGTATTGCTGATGTTGATGGACACATCGAAATGGTACAAAGACTACAAGACAAGTTTGTCGAGATGTCTACTACTGTGGATGAAGTGTTGATGAGGAACAAACTAAAGTCACTGATGGTTAGCCATCGTGCTGTTCCTGATTCCACCGTTAAGGGTGGTATCTATCAGATTGCAAACGAAAAGAAAGCCGAAGAACTGAAGGACGGCGAGGTTCAACCTCACCTTACAACCCTTCGACCATTCGGATTGCTATTGCGATATTGGGGAAATCAAAACAAACCAGACCCTACTGCTAATGATGCAGTATGGGCCGACGATGACGGACGTGTCGACTATCGGCTACGCGGCGACCTTCGCCTAGTACCGAGAGTTAAGACAGAAGACCTACTGGAAGAAATGACAAATAACGTTGAGCAACAACTTAACGTCGCATTCGGTGAAATGCACGAGAACATTCGCGAACTACTTCGCGACCTCAAAGCCGAAGCACTTGACACGGAAAAGAACGCCAAGAGTGCTGAAAAGCAACAAGAGCGTCTGCGCAAGCGCGCTGAACAATTCCGTAACGAAAGTCAAAAACTACACCAGATGGTTGAGCAGTTCCAAGAACAACTTGGACGCGACCTCAATGTCCGTACTACCCCGTACAAGGACCAACAAGACGAACTTGATTCTCGTCTTGCCGCTATTCGTACGGTGGATGAAATTACAGCAGACCGTTTTATGACGATGCTAGGAATGACCAAGAAAGAACCCAAAGCCGGTGGCTTTGATGGACTTGGTAGTTTGTTTGGTTAATCGGGCTAATGCCCCTAGATGCAAAAGATTAGAATGTACAACCTCGATACACGTGAATATTTCACTATCGAGAATTACGGAACAATAATTGCTCACAATGGTACTGTTCAATCCAAAGAGAAAGGAAACAACTGGACTATGCGACAAACGGCCAATGGTTATAGCCATGATAAGGGCTATTCTGCCGCAGTTGCTACTTATGGTCAAGTTATGTTAATGGGTGCAAATTCGCCAAACGCTGAATTTGTTGAAACCATTAACGAGGAAATGAAAAAATTCATTGGAAAGTGGAATGGGTGCAGAATTGTAACTGAATACGGTAACGATAATAGTTGGCCTCATGCTCCACCTACTACGGGAAAATTTAGTGATATTTCCAGAATAGTTTCAGCGCTTGGAAAGGCGTACCTAAAATATGATAAGGTCTTAGTTTGAAGACCCTAGTGATGAAGTGGAAAACTAAAACCACTAGATGTTACCACATCAAAAAAGATGGTGTAAGATGTAAAATGAAAGCGAAGAAAGGAGAATATTTGTGTTATCACCATAAATATGACCTTCGCTCTTTTATCAAAAATCCAATCCGTACCGCTAAAATGTATAAGCAGTACTGGGGAAAAGCGCACCACCCTGCTTGTGACAAGAAAGGGTCGCTAGTCTGCGACTGTCCGAATATTTCGGATGGCGCAATTCTAGCGTTAGCATTGAGGCGAGGGAATGAAAAGTCGCTGTCAATGAATCCTACACAACGCAGATTAGACCACTTAAACATGCTATTGAAACTACGGCGAATCAAGGCCTATTACAACAGCATTACTGTGGACGACCTTTGGCTTCCTCCCGAAGCCAAGTGGCGCCAATTCCGATTTTTTGTTTACGACAGACGGGCTAAAATTGTCCGTGTAACGAAAATTAAGGATACAATAAACACCAAAGAAAAACTCCTAAAGCACTTGCGAAGACATACTCCATTGCACGTCTATTACAGTACGAGCAAATGGATGCGTGCGCAAAATGTAGGACCTGACCCTGATTCAAAATCGGGGAGAAGAAAATTCAAGAAACAAGGACGTAACAAATGGCTTGACAACTTATGGATGGGCCAAGAATTTTACGTCGATGTTGATTATGAAATGAAAGATACTACTATGGCCGCAAAAATGACGGCTGAAGTAATCAAATGGTACCGAGGAAGAATCACTGCGTATCCTAACCTCACTATTGTAAGTAGTGGAGGTAAAGGATTTCACGTTATTGATTTTAACTTCGTTCATGAAGTGCATCTAAAAGGCCAACTTTTGAAAGGTTGGCAAGGTGCGTATGACAAGAAGTTTGAACGTAAAGGACTGACTCCAATGGCTATTCGTCAAAGTATCAGTCGAAATTTCAAACGGTTACTTGTTGAAGAAATGAAACGAGATGGGCTACTGGTAGATTTTGAAGTAACTCCAGACCCTCGTCGAATTATTCGACTTCCGGGTACCGTACATGGTAAACATATGACCGTGTGCAAAATTATTTCAGAAGAAGAACTTCTAACTTGGAAAAATGAGGAGATTGCGTGATGTTTATGGACTACCGTCCAAGTCACCTAGACATGTCAAAAGAAGAAATGACTAGTCCTGATGGCTCCGGCCATCTGACCTATGAACAGATGATTGCAGCAAATGAGCAACTTATCGAGAAGTACGGCGAAGATTACCGTGACAAGATTGGTGGAAAGTACACTCATTCTGATGGAACGCACTGCTATGTTGGTGCGCTCTTTGAAGAATTAGGATACCCACTGCCAAACGCGGGAAAAGATTACGCAAACGGTTCATCCGTTGGTGGAATCAAGGCTTGGCTGGAAAAGAACCACGGAGTTACTATGAATCGTAACTTGCAAAGCGCCCTTCAAGCGGCGCAATTCAAGAACGATACGAAGCAAACTTGGGGTTCTGCGGCTGACGCTTTTATGCAGTCGTACCGTAAGGCTCATGCGCAAGAGCAACTGAAAACTCAGAACGTGAATAAGATTTCTATGGAATCTAATGAAGGTACTATTTTCAGTTCTGCCAAGGAAACTTCAACAAAAAACCTTGGTCAAAAAATCTGGAGGGAATAAGCGGCCGCAAGGCCCTAGTGAAATCTAAAGAATGCAGAGTGTGTTTCAAAAGTATCGGCAAAGGAAAACTTTGTTACGAATGCGAATATGAAGCGGCGTGCAGAACAGAAATGCGGAGAGGAAACTATCCGTGGTGGATGAAACATAATTGAGGCCAATAAGGCCCTAGATGGCAAAAAAGACAATAGTCTGTATTGTGGACGGTTGCAATAGCAACGCTGTTTACAAGCCTATGGTAAAATCTGGAAAGCAATTCCAAGAACGTATTCTTTGTTCTGAGCATTGCCGGAAGTTCCTAATGGAACACAACAGTATAACCAATGTCCGCATGAGTTTACGCGGAATCAAGGCCAAATTATGATGGCCCTAGTTGACACAAGCAAAAGAATTTGAGCAAGTGACTGGAAAGTCGCTTGCGGCACAATCAATTGTTACACCGTTAATTTCTATGGGAGTTGTAAACCATCTCCTTGACGATGCTGGAAAGATGATGAATGCCGCTAAGAAAGGCAATTTTATGTATGCTTTCAAGGCTAGAGAACTAGCCAGTGCAATATCCGAAGGACTGCGACAGGCCTTTGAGGATTGGAATGCTAAAATCAGTACTAAGTATGATATTGATATTTACGACTATTGGAATATTTACGAATTGCACCGGTCGATGACTTATCGTGCTACCGGACGTAACAAGATTTTGACAATTATGCAAAATGTCAGTCAATTATTGACAGAAAAAGGATTCAGAGTTGACTTTGTGTGGGAACGAGTGAGTACATATTACACGTATTCCCATACTAACAAAAAGGAACCTGATACTGAGTGGGGCACGGACTATGATTCCAAACGCACAATTACCATCTTTCACTTAAGTCGTGAAGCCTATCCTGAACTTGAACTACCTGAGTTCTTACACAAGGATAAGAACGAAAAAAAGAAAGCGTGGATGCAGGTAAGGCCTGCAATGAACGTAAGATGGGAAGCGCCCAACGAAGATGAGGTGAAAGTTCTAGCAGACAAAATGCTGTATGAACTTACTGCAACTAAAGAAGAACAGGCTTTGGATAAAGCCGAGAATCTTGGTTCTGAAGACCGAATGTTAAGAATTGGCGGTTCACCGACGAAGAGGAGTCTTTTGATTCCTCTTGACTCGGAGGACAAATGACGGCCCAATGGGCCCTAGAATGTTCATTATGTTGAAACGAGGATTAGATTTCATATCGGGGAAAGTTAAACCGATGGGAAACTATGATGAAGTGCTAGAGGTTACACTAAATGTACCCGGCAATACAACAAAAGTGAGAATAGGATACGATGGAACAAAAGTATTAGTTGCCGTGTTGCCTAGTGACAGCAAACAACTACCAAGTTTTGTTCACGTATACCCAAATGACGCCGAAGAATAATCGGCCTAGTAATGTACTATAATGAGTACAAAGAAAAACACGGTGATGGTGACTATATTTGTCCTACATGTAGCCGTGGATTTTGGACATTGCGAAGGAAACAGAAATCGACAGTAAGCAATACCCATTGGGTAATTCATGCTTGTGTTTTTTGTATTGACAATAATTCTGCTAAGGCTATGGGTAAATCATATACTCGTAACTGGAAAGAAAATATGAATACTGAAGCACTAGATTCGATTGCAAACAATAGCCTTGCGCAATTAGAACGATTCAAAGCGAGAATTCGCTACTTGACTGAGGAGTAATCCTCCTAGACCATGACGACCAAATTGTCTAATGGAGCCGTCCAACTACTGGATGTAATTACGAAGATGCCCGGGCACTTCCGCGAAGACTACTGCAAGGTTGCTGATATCAGCCGAAGCATGTGGAACAAACTTAGCGGAGAACTCCGACGCACTGGAAATGCACATACTGTAAGGACGACAGTTACCCGTAATGGTAAGGAAGTTACCGACTTCCAATGGTTCCCCGGAGAAGCAAAAAAGGAATCGCGTATTAGAAAAACAAGCAAAACGCCGCCGGCAGTGCGCCGCGGAAATGTTCGTGCAAACACACGACCTGCTACACAACCTTCTACAAAACCTGCTACGCGAACTACTACACAACCAAAGACCTCCACGAAAAGAAAATCGCGGAAGATTAGTAGTAAATCTGCTACGACATGGACCAAAGAAGACCTTGACCAACTACATTCCCTTTGGAAAGAAGGGTTGACGGACAAGGAAATTGAAGCCAAAATGGGAAGAACAGCGTGGGCTATTCGTGGAAAACGAAAAACCATGCGCTGGGTTGCAGACCGTGGAAAGAAGAATCCACACAAGGAGGCTGTAAAGCCTGAACCTCTTTACGAGGTAACAATCGTTGAGCATCCTGAAGTAGAAACACTTCAGGAATCGCCTAAACCCCAACCTGTATCGGACAAGACTTTTGCCATGACCCTAGCGGATTTTGGCATCGCACTTGATACAAAGGTTGGCGTTATCATGACGCGACTCAGTCGCGTTGAAAAGCGATTGGCTACCCTTGAGGATTCCTTGAAGAAGAACAGCAAGGCTGACCAAGCCACCGTCAATGTGATTGGTGAACTTGAGAAGGCCCTGTCTGCCCTCAAAGGAAATCTGTAAACCATTAATGCGGCCTAACGGCCCTAGTGATTATCTCGTATCTCACGAAACCAAGACCTGTCCCGCGGCCGCGAGCCTCACGTCCCTGTGACGTTCGGGTATTATGCTGGCGGATTAAAAAAATCCAACGTGTAAGGGTCATCAATGGTTGATACGGGGGGACAGGTGTCATCCAAAGGGGTTCTGCCCCGGCGGATAGACACCTTAGACATGGGATTACAAATACATGCTCTCGGACCTGATGGAGAAATCCAAATGGACCGACATTTTTCAATCTGGAATTATCGCCGCTGTATTGCGGTATCTGGATATATGGCTGGCCTATTATCAAAAAAAGAACTAGAACATCAATTTAGAAGCACTGCTGATTTGCAGTTATTTTCTAAAATTGAAGTCGATGATGATGGCAAGTACAAAAATCCGCTTGATAATCCAGATTTGGAAATAGACCTCGATATCACTCCTCCAGAGGATGGTGAAACCGAGTTCTTATACATTAACACGATACGGGACGATGACCTAATACCAATTGGGTGTACTGTCAAAGTTCCTAAAAACTGGGATGCTATACCTTCCGACGCCATGAAACCAGTGTTGACTTCAATGATTAAACAAAATATATCTACTGAAGACATGCTTACAGAAATGATTTACAAGTTCTGTAAGAAAAAAGGACTGGGTGAAATTACCAAAAAAGATGCTAGAGAACTAGCATTAGTAGGTACTGAAACAGGTGGTACTGTTCATGAAGGTGAAAGTGTTTCATTGCTAGGTATGATACTTAGCATGGGTATGTTTGATTATGTAAAAAACAAACCAGATAAATCCCGTAAAAACACACTAGATGGTGTTTTTGAATCGTGGAGTGAAGTGGGTAGTCTAGCATCATTCAATGGTGTATGGCTACAAATTGCTCAATCACAACGTATGAAAATAACTTGAGGGAAACCTCTTAGATGGGAAAAATTACAGATACATGGCTAGCAAAACTGATTATGCTAGTGGGTCTGACAATATGGCTTACCGTTCTCATATGCCTATTACCGTTCGCTTACGTCTATTACAAGACAAGGAACGTGATACTATCAAGGGTTCGGTTGGCTTACAACTGAACCCTAATTTTTTTGGCCGTATGGCCTTAGATGACTTCTGAAAACAGAAGCAGTATTGTCTATACAGACGGTTCCTGTCCGGGAAATCCCGGCCCTATTGGTGGACTTGGAGTTTATATTCCAACACTAGGGCAGGCATTATCTTGGAGAATTGAAGATAAGGATATGACGAATAACCGAGCAGAACTACTAGCGGCTATCTTGGCGCTAATTGTTGATGATGCTAGTTCTATCGACATTCATACTGATAGTGAGTATGTGTCTAAGAACAGTGTTGAGAATCTGGAGCGGTGGAATAAAAACAACTACATGGGTGTCGCTAATGACGACCTGTGGCGTGTTCTATATTCGCTGATTTATGAAAGCAATCGGTTCGTATACATGACGCATGTTCGTCGTGGTTCCTGTACTGGAAACGTAATTTCTGATGCATTGGCGCAAGGCGCGTCTGCTGATAATGAAACTTACGTTTGGGAATATCGTGTGGACTTAAACCGTTGGTTAGAAAGAAATTCTAAGCAACGAGCAACGCTTACGCGTCAGTCAACCTTGAAAATCAACAAGGTTTCTGCGCCGGCAAAAAAAGTGGAGAAGAAGAAGACCGGTTCGCTGGGCTTCTGATGACGCTCCCTAGAGATTTCATTATAACCCCCTTTTAGTAATCTATGTGCATGGGGGCGCCTCTAGGCAAGGACCAAATCAAGGATTTTGAATCCTTAATCGAGTTCTGCAATGAAGATATGCATGAGTATGTACAATTTGCGTACATGCTAAACGACGACTTACCTGAAAAGATAGCCATTGAAGAAGAACGTGCGGCTATTAAATTCGTTGAAGGTATGGTAAAACAAATCAAAAAACTAGAGGATAAGAATGAATTATCACACTTACATCTTGCGTATTTAATGCAAGAAATACATTCCCGCGGAGTTGCTAATCTAATTCGTTCGCTTAACATAGCGAAAGATGAGCGATTCCGCTTAGACAATGTCTAGAGAATTATCTAGAGTTCTGAATAACCGCCCTGTGAATATTCAAGACCCACAGCATCCATGCTACCCAGTAGCATCTGTTGTAGGCCATCACGGTAGCAGTACAGAAATTGCACTTCACAAATCCCATCATGGCGCGGTACTTACCTCGCTTGGTGGGGAACTGGTGAAAGAAATTCTATTTCAGTGTCGTATTGAAAACTGGAACGAAGAAGGAGGACACATGGGACAAACGCGATTTTGTTCCAATCCCCTTGAAATGCTGTTAAAATACGAACAGTTCAAGGAACTTGGAATCGATGTAAAGCACATTCTAGCGATGCTACAATACGCTGAAGAATTACAAGAAGACCAAGAATACGACTTGAAACAACAAGAAGAAGTAGAAGTAAAACTAAACTTGGAGGAATGACCTCCTTAGATGGCTTCTGATAAAGAAAAAATCAACAAGATAGACATTAATTCAGATAAAGCATACGTAATAGACCCAAAAGGGTTCGATGATAGAATAAGCGAATGCCTTGAATGTCGATATGAAGGGACAGATTGGGCTGAACATGAGGACTATCAGTATGGTCCTGAAGATATAGCCGAAGTATTTTGTCCTAAGTGTGGAAGTACACACTACTATCTGAAATAACCCGTAATTGGGTGGGGCCTTAACAGGTTCCTTAGACATGAAATTTAGTTATGAAGATTTTATGGAAGACATGGAAAGTAATTCTATATGGCCAAACAACCTTGATGTTGATTGGCAACGGATTTACAATCTTGCACTTAATTTGCACAATGCCATTGAAGAGGCTCTTGACGAAAAGCAATCCCTAATTGAAGGAATGATTCTCATGGAGTGGCTTCAAGGAGTAACAGGTGCAAACTATCGTGTACTACGTCAACAAATACTTGGAATGTCCATCGATGGTGAAAAGAATGTGAAAGACATTCTCAATACCGTATTGCCTAAAAAGGGGCAAACGATTAATATTGACTTATCCTCCATATTGGAAGGAAATGGAATTCAAGATATTTTGAAAAGTGTTGAAACCGCACTACGAGAAAACCTTGATAAAGAGGAAGAAAAATCTGGAGAATACGATTCAGAAAATCCCATACAAGGTATTATCGACATGCTATCTGCAACCGGTAATGAAGAAGGTACTGAGGAAACATTTGAGAAAATGTTTGATGCACTTAAAAACGCTGTCCTTGACAGCAAAAACGAGGAGGAATAACCTCCCTAGATGTCACGAAAATGGACATTGAATGAATTTGCTATGCATTTTTGGGGAACATATCCTCAATACGAATTTATTGCAAATTTAGAATGGCTACGTTCAATAGTTGCTAATTTGAATGTCGGCGGACTATGGGCTTGGCCCGAAAAGAAAATAGTCTTGAGAAAAGTCGATAACGACACTATTGAAGAAGTAAAAATGGGGGAATAGCCTCCTTAGATGAAAGACGACAACGGAAATGAAGTACGTATCATTCATTCAAGTTTCGCAACTATCGAGGAACTGATTAAAGAAGTACAGTATCTTCGTGATGAAACTAATCATCCATCCTGTAACGAAGATTCGCCTGAGTATACTACTGACTGTATTTGTAGTCGGTTTGACTGGGTAATCGATAATTTACAGGCAATGATAACGGAGGATTAAACCTCCCTAGATGTCTGCTGAAAAGCAACACGATGAACGCGTTAGATACTGCGGTATAGCAGATGCGCACGGACTTGAATCCTTCCAAGAGAAGGACGCCGTAAGCCCAACAAGCGTGTTCATAATGCAAACGCGTGCCGGTCTAAATCGACAAAGGCACGCTGTTTACTATGAAGTTGAACTGTTACCCACGACCGCTAAACGCGTCTTGGAGATTTTGGATGGAGATTTAAACAAGTATTTGGTTAACGGTGTCACACACACTAAGTTTGCCTATGCTCTACTCCACTTGAAAGACATGGACCTTGTACCTACCTATGGTGTAGCGGCACAAGGTTGTTCTGAAGATGACCTGTTTAATTCATGGGAATTAATCCCAAACCCACGGCTTGACCCGTACGGTAGGGATTATTCCGATGCGGAGGAATGACCTCCCTAGTTGACAAGCAAACGAATTGAAAATATTGCTTTGAAGAAATCACGGCGAAGTGATTGTTTGCATATGCATTCTGCGATTATTGTTGTTAGAGGACATATTGTGTCTATTGGACATAATCGTAAATTGCGGGGTAATGGGGATAAGGGCCCTCATTCGATTCATGCAGAAGTGGATGCACTGCGTACTGTAAAGCCGGGGACTGATATGTCAAGGGCTGAAATGTACGTTTCGCGGTTCAATAAGAACGGCGGTCCACTGCTATCGAAACCCTGCGACGAATGTATACTTGCGATTCGGGAATCCGGAATCCGCAAGGTACACTATTCGCTACACCGTGATGAATTGGTATGGGCTACTGTAAAAGTATGACCCTGCCTTAGATGTCTTATTCGGACATAGAAATAGGAGGTTCTGACCTCCCTAGTGAAAACAAAACAAGTGCGATTTGCAAATTTTTGTTATGAGTACCTGACTGAAACTAATCAGTCTTTATCTGCGCAGGCTTTAGTCGGTGCATTTGTTGAGGCAAAGGGTACTGTCTTTGCACCGAATTTCACTAGCGCCGCATATATTCTAAGGCGTGATGGTAGGTTCAGATGGACCGATGAAAAACGTGCAGTATACACCGTGGCCAAATAAGCCACCTAGATGGAATTGCTACAAGCAATCCAAACTATCGAAGATTGTGGGGACTTCGATAAAAGCGACTATCTAAGTGCATGGCAGTATCTAATTGATACTGGACATGCTTGGAAGTTGCAAGGATACTATGGCAGAACTGCCATACATCTAATGAAGCAAGGATACTGTAAGCCTGCACCTGTTAGGCATACAGATTATTGGGGAAATTTAGTCCCTTCAAGTAACGATGGTTACTTTGATTCAAAAGGCAACTGGATTTGGACCGGGGATGCTATTGAATATAATGAGGAAGAAGAATGACTTCTTCTTGAGTCGGCCGCAAGGCCCTAGTGGAAACGAGAACGTATACTTGTTCCTGTGAAAACTGTGGAAATGACTTTTCTTACGAGCGTCGAATCCAAACCCGTGGACGATTTCGCGGTAAATGGATGGGTCGCGCTCGTGGGTATTGTAGTGATGTTTGTCGCACAAAAGCAACAAACACCAAATCATCGACAGGTGGAAAAAAACAACGCAGGACGATTATCAATCGATGTTGCCGTAAACTTGGAGGAGTTCAGGGTGAGAACCTTACTGAACTGCAATTACTTATCAAGATGGAAGAACTACTCGATTATGTTATCCAAGATGAACCGCTAGACGAAGTCACGGTTCAAACCCACTACATTGATGCAGTCAATGACTTACTTGAATTGGGTCTGATTAATTCGGACCAACAAATCAAGATGTTGAAGATTGCTGAAAAGTGGAACTGAACGGCCTCCGGGCCCTAGATGAATGAAGAACCATTCACGGATGTTACTGATGAGGAAGACCTCAATTTACTAGCAGTGCAATACTTGGCACTAAAAGAAAACGAGCGTGTCCTTAAGCGTAACATTGCCATTATCAAGAAGAAGATTGAAACCTTCCTTGACGATAACAAAATGTACCATGCTGAAACAAGTACGCACCACATTACGCGTACTTTGTATGACCAACAAACCTTGTACAACAAGGAAGAGTTTACGCGTAGGTATGGCGATAAGTGGGTAACCGAACACTGCAAGAACAGTCCGCGTTCCCGACTTACAATCAAAGAAAAGAAGGACTAGTCCTTCCTAGATGTCTGATAATACAGACTACAATGGATGGACGAACCGAGAAACTTGGGCTATTGCACTTCATATTAGCAGTACCGAAGAAATCTATCGTCCTTATCGTAATATCGCTATTGAACTAGCAAAGCAGTGTAAAGAAACGCATCCTGATAATTGGGAAGACGAAACTCGATACACCTGCTTTCAGGTTTTTTCTAAAACAGTAGAAGAAGACTTTAGTCTAGATACGTATTATGAACCTGATAAAATGTTCAAAATCCCGAGGCACTTTGCTAACGCTATCATTGATGTTGGTAGCGTATGGCGAGCAAACTTCCGGGAGATTGGCAATATGATGGCTGAAATGGGAATTGAAGTCGTCAAAGACGAGGAGGAATAACCTCCCTAGACATGGGAAGTAGACCCTGTGATGTGTGTGGCGGTAAAGCCATACGATTTGCGAAATACGCTACCTGCGGACCTTGCCTTGATAGGGCAGTGGAATTTTCCGTATGGAGAATGCGTGAACTTAGGGCTGAAGAAGCCCTGCTAGATGCAATCGCAGAAGCAGAAAAATCGGAGGATTAAACCTCCCTAGATGAACCAAGTATTTTGGTTATGCGTGCTTTTAGTATTCATTGGAATGGGTGGATTAAAAACAATTGAACACCTTTCATACTATATACGAAGGCGCGCCGATAGCGAACCAATAGCGACGGCATTATTTGTAGTCGCTATCGGAGTAATGTTGGTCTAATGACCTTAGATGCCATTCAATGGTGAACATGTGTATGTATCTCAAGAAATTTGGGATTCATACGAAAGTGAAGTGAGAGATGGATTAATGGTTTGTGATATGCCCGTTGGAGGGCCATATACACGACCCGGCAGAATAAATGCTGTTGATAATCACGGCCAGCCGGGATATTCCAGTCGCTTTATGGGATGGGAAAACGATGAAGTTGGAACAGAAATAAGGTGGGATGTCAATGATGACATTTCCTACTTTGGTGCCATCTGGAGTCCATATAAGATGTGGAACATATCAGATGACATCGTTTTGTTGAAAATTATCAATTTCGGTGATGACGAAACTGGGCATGAGTCCATGTGGGTCGAAGTAACCGATGGCGATGAACATGAAGGAATTGGTATTCTGAAAAACCAACCTTTTGGTATTCCATGGCTAAATTTTGGCGACGTTATCCGCTACGGCGAAGGTAACTTTGAATCCAAAGCCCGCTTTATTGAAAAAATCACGGAGGAAGAATAACCTCCCTAGAATGTCAAAAGTTGATGACACCTACCCGTGCGTAAAGTGCGGGAAAGACGCAAGTGAAGACTACCTTGTCCCGAATGTCGGAATGGTTTGTGATGGTTGCATGACCGATGCTGATTTAGACGCATGGCACGCACATAACAAACTGCACAACCCCGACTCATACGACAAGGACACGGAATGCGATTACGACTGCACATGCGCCCACGACATGGGTATGTGTGCCCACGATTGTATGCATTGCAATAAGGAGGAATAACCTCCCTAGATGTCAGATGATATCAACAAGAGGATGAAAAAATTCCACGACCAAATACAAACAAGTACTCAAATTAACGTCTGTATGGCGTATGAGGAAGATGGTAAAGAATGGCCGGGTTATTTTCATCTAAGAACGGAAGGAATGGTGGAAAACCATGACTTGCCCGATATTGAACTCACGTTCATTCACGGAATGATTGTGGACGAAATTAGTTGGGTCCTCAACGCTGTAAATTCGTGGAGGCTCCTAATGAAAGATGACGGAGTAGAGGACTATGGTCCTGATGAAGAAAACGTAATCAATCTTGGCGACGAACTATATTTCCGTATCGGAGAAGGCAACGATGGCAGACTACGCATTATTTCAAAGACAGATGATGTCGAATGGTGCAGTGGTTGTCAGCGTGCGCATCTCCCACATTAACGGCCTTATGGCCCTAGATGGATGACTATTCTGAAATCGAAATGCTAAAACACGACGTTGATAAACTTCGAAAATTAGTAAAAGAACTTGAAGAGGAAGTACAACACTTGCGAGCATCAAACTTTGTAACACAAAGAGAATTGAACGAATCGGAAGAAGCGTACAGACTCGAATTTTTGAACTTGCTAACTGTTAGTGACAATGTACAACATGAAATGATGGGTGCAATTGAACATTGCCTTGAAATATTGAGTACGGAAGTAAACGCTGATTGTAGTAGGTTTTTCCTTAACCGCGAAGCGGTACAATGGGAGCAACGCGTAAGTAAAAGATTGCGCAACAGTGGCCGTTAAATTGGCCCTAGTTACCGTGAGTAAAAATCCGGAAAACAAGAAATCTGCTAATTGGCGTAAGGGAAAACGAACGCGTAAGGTAGATGAAGCAAAAGTGCAAAAGGTCATTGACTTTTTGATAAAGAAAGGCAAAGACGGTGCTACGTATCGTGAATTAGACATACATCTAGGCGGTCCCACTTGTAACAAAAAGTGGTTGAATAGAGTATGTGGGCCTCATCCTGATATCTACAAGGAAGGGGAAACGAGTGGTACTCGGCTTTTCTATGAAAAAGGCAGAAACGAACTATGGGGAAATGCCGGTAGAACACCGACAACCATGCTTGTGTCTGTTTCTATATGGGATGCAGTGCGTGAAAAGGCATTTGAAATGCGAATTTCTCAATCGGAATTCGTTGAACAAGCCTTGCGTGAGCATCTTAAGTCTTTGAAATAGGACTTATTCGGTGGGATAAACCTCCCACCCTAGTAATGTTTGATTTAGTTTTAATGCAAGGACCATCAGGAAGTGGAAAAAGTAAAGTGGCTACTATGATGAAGGATGCCGCTATTGATGTTGGTTGGAATGCTACTGTGCTTTCCGCTGATGACTACTTTCGTGATGAATCCGGCAACTACAACTTTGACCCACGAATGCTAAATCGCGCCCATATGGTCGTGATTACGAAAGCATTTCGTTTGATGAATCATGCAAAGGATACTAAGGAATTTTATCGAATTATCATCGATAATACCAATATGGAAGCGTGGGAATGGGAACTTCTTTACACGCTTGCAACTAGCCTCGGCGCAAAACGAATTATTCTTCAGAGGGCGGATATTTTAACGCCTTACTCTGAATTGAATTATGAGGACAAAGACGAATTGGCTAGGCTTTTGTTTGAGCGACAAACAAAAAATATGGAATCCTACACTGTTATTCTTCGTCAACTACTAAAGTACGAGGAAAAGGTACATGATTATGTTGAGGTTAGAACATTTATGACCGGGCTTTGATTAGCCCCTAGAATGCCGAGAGGTAACGGATTAATTTACGATTATCCCTATTTACGCGAAGCAATTGAAGAATTTTTGCTGGGTTTAGTAATGGGGGATATATACGATAGTCGGGATTTGATTACCCATCTATCTTCATATCGTGGACTATCGCGGAAAGACAAAGAGAAAAGGTATGCGTTCGGAGAACGTATTCTTTCGAGGTCTGCTCCGCATTTTATACATGTTGCAAATCATATTATTCGAGAATACAGTTTACCTATTGTTAAGAAAACATGGACATTAGAATATCTAGATTCTGTTACTGTATTAGAACACGAAAGTAAGTATGGAAAGACAATGTATATATATATCGGTGAGTAATAACTACTTGCCCTAGATGTTGGAAGGTCTATTTTGGACTGTACTAACCGGTGTATTGTGGGGCTTCGGCTTCGCCGCCGGTTGGTTCCTATTACAACGACTGATTCAGCGATACCGTAAACCCGGTAGTGGAATCAGATACATCTGACGCCGCTAATGCGGCCTAGACATGAAAAGAATCGACTTAAACGATATTTTCGACGACGAAGGTAAGTGGGCTATCATGCCTAGTGAAATCGTCGAGGCTTTGAAGGAAGCGTACTTTGAGTTGGATAACCAACAAGCAAAGATTGACGGATTGGCAGAAATTTTCCATGATATTATGGATGTACAAAAGGAAATGCATGATATTGCACAGCGATTGAATACGTTGCAAATGCAACCGTTCTTTACGCACAAATTGATTGCAGAACTAGCCGAACCAATCTTGCGATATTAATATACGGTCATAAAATGACCCTAGTATGGCTAGGATAGAAATTCCTATCTTCCGTGATGAAAACGGAAAGGCGTATACACTTTGTAACTACTGTGGAACACGATTTAGGTACAAGGGAGGCAGTGCCTTCTGCAAACCGGAATGTCAAACACATTGGAACAAAGCCCGAGATATTCATTCGCGAAAGGTTCGCGAAAAGAACAATAGGGAATATGAAAAACGCCAAAAGAAGATTGCAAAAGAACGAGCCGCAATGACCGATGAAGAACTTGCTGAAGAACAGCGAATTATCGACAAAAGAAACGAACGAATTGAAAAAATTCGAGAACAACGGAAACAAGCCAAAAAAGAGTATGAAGAATTACTCGAACGACGAAAAACGGAGGGACATTACAAACCTCAATGGCGTATCAATCGGTATCGTTAAGAAACAACTAAATACAAGCGCTACTGCGCCTAGACAACATGATACAAACAAGTGTACCACTGCGGTCTTATGACCGCACATGGGAAGAAATCGAAACTATGCTAGATGACGCTAAACGTCATCAATTGCAATGGGTCGAGTTTTATCATCAGGCCAAGAAGAACAAAGATACTGAAAGTATGAAAGATGCCGCACGCAACAAAAAAGCGTTGGAAGGCGTAGTCAAAACTTTACAGTGGGTTCTTGGCGAAGAAGGAATTCATAATCCTTTAAATTGACCATGGAGGTCTTAGTTATGTGTGGAGCAATTCCTACGCAATGTGAACACTGTGGCGTCTGGTGGCGTCTTACTGGTACTCACGATTGCAATGAACAAAACAAAAATGCGGCCTAACGGCCCTAGTGAACCCAATTTTGATTGGAACTGTGTGGGTGTTATTCCTGTTCGTGGTGGTCGAAGTAATCGCCGTCATGATAGACAAGTATACCAAACACAAGGTACTTCTGAAAACAGAAGAAGAATAATCGGCCTATGGCCCTAGATGAACCAAAATGGTAAATCAACTCGTACAAAGTCGAATTATAACAAATTCACCCACGACGATATTGTGAATGATGAAAAGGCAATAGAATTTTTCTTGTCTAATATTGATATTAATGGTGAAGATGACTGTTGGCCATATGTTGGCTATGTACGCAAGCACGACACGATTCGCTTTAAGCGAACGTTGAGTAATGGTGAAAAGACTGAAATACATTTGCCCTTGAAGGGTATGCTGTATATCGCGGTGATGGAAGAACTATATCCTTCTAGAAGTACCAAGTTTTTAGAAAACTTGTGTGGCGATGCCTTGTGTATGAATCCTACACACTGGGATGAAACATCAGCACTGACCATTGATTCTGAAAAAATGTACCATGACTACATGAATAGAAGAACAACCTCAACTAAACTGTCGAAACTTTATGGGATAAGTGTCGGTAGCGTATTCTATTGGATGAATAAATACGCTAAGGAAAACGGATTCCCCCGTGCGATTAACGCAAATCGCACACCACTGTAAATGGCCTCTCGGGGCCCTAGATGGACAAGGAAATTGACCACGAATATGTGCTAAAAGCACTTGCTAGTAATGACCAAGGAATGCTGAATGAAGTTGCAAAGGACTTTGCAAAGTTTTTGGTAAACCGAGGTATATACGAACTGATGATAAATTCTGGCGCGTCGAAAGAAGAGTTCGCTGAAATGGTACTGCGAACTGTCTTTACTGCCGGAAATAATTTGGATAGACTCGAATCAAGACTAGCAATACCTACCAAAAAACTCTTTGCGGAAATTCGCGAACAAGTCGCGAAAGAACAGAAAGAAGAAGAATAACTGGCCAATTGGCCTTAGATACACTTCTATACGAAGAAGTAAAGTAATGCCTTGAATAAATAAGGCTCAGATGGAAGACTATATAGCAATAGTTACAGCCGCTTGTGAGGCGGCTAGCCACAAATTTAGCCTGACATCATGTACTATTTGTAATGATAAAATGGCGGAGGCATAGCCTCCCTAGTATGACCAAGGAAGTATTTGGTATGTTTGAAATGAACATCAAACAAAATAATGACGATGAACCTAGTATGCCATACTACGGTGAGTTCATTGGAGAATAACGCCCTAGCGGGCCTAGATATGTCTGAAGAAAAAGACAACCGGGTAGACTTTGAGTTTGTCCGAGATGCTATCGAAAACCAAGACCAAGAAAAAATGGAAATCGTCACGAAGGACTTCGTCCGTTGGATGAAGGAATCGGATGAACACAATGGTCTTTACGAAAAAATGGTAGCAATGAGTGGAATGTCTGAAGAAGAATTTGATGCTTTCATTCTTGAACAAGTAGTAGCAAAAGCCGCTGACCATAAAGGTATACAAGATACACTTGATAGGGTGCTTCTTAAGTGCTTTGTTAGAGAGGAGAAGTTCAAGGAATTTCAAGACGACAACCAATAAATGGCTTAACGGCCTTAGAATGGAATGGCTTTATGCTGTTACAGTTATCCGTAAAATGTCGTCTTTGGATGACGGACATTTGTGGAAAGATATGTTGCCTGATAAAATATTTCAGGAACAATTCAACTTTGATGGTTGGGAAGTAACTGTATCTGAAGAAAACGAAGTGAAAACTTACGAACTCTTCTGGTACCCAAAAAACTTTGATTTGGCAAATGAATTACTCGGATTGCTACACGGTATGCGTGAGCATACTTTGTTCGAAATTTGTGATTACAAACTGACCGTCTTACCAAAAGACACGGCCTGATGGCCTTAGATGTCGAAAGACACAAGAATTAACTTGACTCAATTTGAAGGAATAACGAAGGGAAAGTGGCAGTGGTTCACTGGCGATGGTAAGAAGGGCTTGGCTCTTTTTCCAAGCGTTGAAGAAAACGATGACATCCTACTTTGGGATGAATCGGACCCGCTTGCCGCTAACCAATATACGGCTAACGCTGATGCGATTGCCGCAGTTCCCGACCTAATTGCTGAGTTGAAGAGATGTTATGAAAGAATCGACAAGGCCAATGAAGCCATGTTGAACGCAAGAGAAGTGCTAATGAAGCACTATGACTGGATGAGTATGAATGATGCCACATCCGAAGAAGATGACCAAGAAATACTTGATGTCGTCAAAGACTTGCGAGAAGCCTCCGAGTGAGGTACGGCCCCCCGATGGCCCTAGATGTCGGAAGACACAAGAATCGACTTGATTCAGTTTGAAAAAATACTAAATGGCCCATGGTCATTAGTTGATGGAAGTGAAGTACTGGTTTGCCCAACAGAAG